>Ga0115567_10000668_pt1 | contig 33720 bp, 48 predicted proteins | sample COGITO_mtgs_1204_2_FD_88679 | JGI IMG/M metagenome (GOLD analysis project Ga0115567, IMG submission 88679) | Pelagic marine microbial communities from North Sea - COGITO_mtgs_120412 | ecosystem: Environmental > Aquatic > Marine > Epipelagic | place: Germany:Helgoland, sampling site Kabeltonne...
ACGGGGCAGAGCGAGGCATGAATGCACTGCGCAAACCCATGCGCCGCAAATAAGCTGTTTTCTGAAGGTTTGGAGGAGTCGACCGTGTAGGAGGCCATCACAATCATCCAAAGAAACCAATGCCCGATCAGGATCACACGACCGGACGCAGTCCTGCCGAATTGTAAGCAAGTTTTTGCGGTAAGAACTCTTCGGCTGGCAAAGCCTCACTCAAAGCAAAGTGTACCACGGGCATGGGTCGACCGAGGCGCCTTTCCAGGCCCCCCCGGATCAAAGGCACTGCCAGCAGCCCAATAAAAAGAATCGTAAAGAACCCCCCACCCTGGCATGAGGTGCCCTGCCAATATCACCCATTCAGAGATCAATCGGAATCGGTGCTCCGCTTGGCCCTTAGACCGTCTCTTAGCTATATCAGAGACCAAAGCTCAGCTACAGATTAGTACCTTCTCCAAGATACATTTCAACAGGCTCATCGCCGTGCTTATCATCATCGTCACTGCCACAGCATTAAGGTGTCAGTGAATGACAGAGAGGACTAGATTTTTAGAACAGCGCAAATGCTTTTATTCAGGACATCTAATGCCAAGAACGGATGGAGTGAGAGCGTTCAACAAGCATATCTTGTGTTGAATGTGGGTCTGCGGCGTGAGGTGGTCATTTCCTGTGGTGCGAATCCGCAGGGTGCATGATGGCGAGGTTCTGTGATCCTTCGAAGTAGAGAACCATAAAATACATGATTGCAATCTCGATCACCAGAATCAACCACAGAAATTCCGTAAAAGGCTGAAAGACAATCAGTGTCTGCGCGGAACAGTTCCTTGTAAAAATATACATAATGCGCAAGAGCTACTGCCTCCCACAAGGGAGCCACCATGGAAATTCATCTCCCAAGGTTTGGTGGGAATTCGACCCGCTCCCCGAATCCGCTGAGATTGATTTCTAGACGCTTCGCGACCACTTGCGAGACGCTCAAGAACGGCGTCGTGAAGTGTAGCATGTCCTGGCGCCCAGGACCCCAAGTGTGTGTGATCATCGGTTATCTGCACGTGTGCTGTTCCGCCAGGCTGCAGGGTGAAGAAGGGATGACCGCACCATTCTATCCAGGGTCATGGCTATGGCCCCGACCACCATGTCAGGGCCACGGCTGACGCAAGATGAGTCCATGTAGGCCATGGTGCAAGTGCCCACTTCGGACGGCCCCATATATGCAGCTTCCGACAGGCATTTCTGCGAAGAACACACACAGTCAAAATGCCTGTCCAACACGAGGGGGGATCTCGTCGAATGAGTGCATTAGGGCACACCGGTTGGGCTTTTGATAACGGAACGATTCCCGCACTGTCAAAAGCGTTGCTGCACACCTGAGGGAATACGCGCAACATCTATCAAGTTGAGCTGACACCATATAGCGGTCTGTTCAGACTGTGCGAAATCTATTTTTGGACGGAAAACGAGCTGAGTCGAAAGCCGAGGGGTTCGTGAGACCATCTCGACGGCGTGCGCCGCATTCGACTGGTCCTTGGTGCGCTGCGGCAGATACCACTCAAACTGCACGTCTGGTCGTGGGTGACCTTGTTCCTGTGCGAAAACAATACAGATGTAAGTTCATGACTGCTGTACGGGCCCGTTTTAATGGGTCCACAAGGATCTAGAGTCTGGCACCGCTGACTCGGGGTCAACCTCGCAGAACTTGCGTAGCTGTGGGAGCATCTTGTCCATCATGAAGCGGTAAGTCAACCCGCCATCCTCACCAAAAGCAAGTGGTGGGCATTTTTGGTCAATGCACTTTGATGCGTCGACAATAATCCAGGGTGGGGTGTTGTGGGTCACGATCCGAAATTTCTTGCCGCCTGCGTGGGGAACGCGAGATTCACAAGGCTGTCACGCAGGACGATGAAGATCATGAGATGCAAGTGCAGTGCAAAAAGTGCAAGTCTACTAACAAATACATCTTGCCAGGGAGGGGCATCACAGTGCGGGTTTACAAGGTCGGCCTCGAGGACCCCTTCTGCCGCCGGGATAGCAAGTGTCGCCAACGCGACCAGAATCCATATTCCCAGCCTTATCGGCAGGTCCACGCCGCCGTGCATCGCCGTGCCTTGCGTCTGAAAGGACTCAAAGACTTCGTAAAGCCCAGTGGGCGCAGCTAGATAGACTTGACGCACATTGCAGGCCGCACCCCACCCGCCGCGAGAAGCCGCCGGAGTGATAAGTCGCCAATTGAAGGTCATGAGTCTCATTGGGGGGATTTGCACCCCGTGCGAGACGTGTTGGAGGGATCTCAGGCTCGAGCGAACCGTCCCCTGACCATTACTGAATCGGGAGGGGGGGGGGCGCCTTAAGGTGCACCACCGCGCCTACATTGTAGCAAGCTACATCTCATACGAAGTGTCAGTGCAGATACTGAGAAGTTGAAATGTTTGGCTAACATGGGTGTGCTCATGGTTTACTCAGTAGAATGGTGTTTTCCGACTTCATCCCTTCTGGCACCACCGTGGCGGTCGCCGCGGGTATCAGCGCAACACTTGCAGTAGTCTACATATCTGCTCGCTCAAAGGATGAAGCAGCTTCTTCAACTCCATCTCGCGATGAAGTTTCCAAGGTGATCAAGAAAAGTGCGCAAAGCGACCTGGCTGCTCTCCTTCTTCCGCGTTCCTTCCTCGACAGAACACCGCCAAAAGGTCACACTCTTTGTGAAACCCCAGCCCCACTGTATCATTGTGGGCCATGGCATGAACTCGTCAGGTCCTGCTCGGCGTATCTGATACCTCCAGCCTCCAACGCAGCTGCGCCAGCGCCTCCCGGAAACAGCAACTGGCTTTTCGGGCCTGTCGGGAGCATCATTTCCGATGTGAGTAAGCCGTGTGTCCGCGTTGCCGCTGTCGTGTGCTCCATGCAAAGTCTCTCTTCGCTTTCGCGCAAGTGACCAAGAGCTTGCCACCCTTGACAGGTCGCGGAGACTGCTACGGAAACTGCTCTTGGCGCACTCAGCCCTGCTATGGATTTCCTTGCGGGCGGTGGGGCCGGTTTCGGAGCGGCTGCTGTAGAACCCGCCAAGGAGGCGGTCACGAACGCCCAACGGCGCGTGCAAGGGGCCCGCCGCCTTGCAGCTGCGCGCGCGAACCCGGCGCCCTCGGTGTACTACAGGGTCTATCCCCTCCCACCTTGTTTAGCTCTAGGGAGGCACAGCAAGCCGGCCCGCCTCCGCACTTTACTCCCCGCACCCACCCGCACCCGTCTGCGCTTCGCAGCGGCCAGTCGGGGATATTCAGTGCAGACGTTTTGCCCCATCTATCCGTGTGCCATGCGAAGCGTCTAAACGCCGCCGCGTCGTCAGTCGATGTCTGCAGAGATGGGGCGGGCGCCAATGCTGCCCACTCAGGTGGAGCCTCAGAACGAGGAAGAAGCCGCGGCGGCCGCCGCAGAGGAGGAGGCGCGCAAGAAGGCGGCACGTGCACACATCCGAGTGCACCCCCGTGCCGTGGCGTCCTCAGGCAAAGCCGACGGCTGGCGAGACCCCGACTTTCCCGCTGGAGACTGGGCAATCGACCATGCGGCCGGTGCGGGTCTGGCACAGCGCTTCAGTGGCGCGGTCGCGTGGGTGCCGCCTGCGGCGGTCTGCGCAACATCAAAGCCACCTGGGTTGCGCGCTGATGGGGCCGAAGGCGGAACGTGGCTTTGGGATGACCCGCGCGAGCCAGGGGTGAAGGCCGGGGCTATCTCGGGCCGCGAAGCCGCGGGGGAGCACTACCTGGCGACTGCAGCGGTGCTCGCGGTGCGGCACGACCCCCTGCTCGCCGACGACTTGATTGACGCTGAGTTCGAGCGGCGCGGGGCGTACGGCGTGGCGCTCTACCGCGCTGGCGGCGCGCTCTCGCTCGTTTGGGTCGACGCCCTGCTCCCAGCGACCGGCGGGCCGCGCCGCTCAGCTCTGCTCATGGGCACGGGCGAGCGCAACCCCACTGACGTCTGGCCGTGCTTTGTCGAGAAAGCGATCGCCAAAACAGCCGGGTCCTACGTGGCGGTCGCGGGGCCCGCCGAGGGAATGGCCGCTGCGCTCAAAATTTTGTTGGGTTCAGCTGTCGAGACGAGCACTGTTACGAATGGCGCTGCCGCATGGCGGACCATAGACGCGGCGCTCTCCCGCCAAGGCGGAGTTGGGCGCGGTGGTGGACGTGGCGGCCCCCTGCTGCTGCTCTGTTCGCACGCGCGCTTTCCTGGCGCGCAGCACCAACTCGTGCCTGCCGCCACCACCTTTGCCGTTGTCGACACCGACACAAAGCAGCAGCTGGTGCTCCTCGCGGGCGCGCTTGGGCGTGCCAGCGATGGACCGGGCACGTCCCCCCGCGCGCCGCCACAGGACGACCCCACCGCCTTCTGGCTGCGCGCAGAGGATTTGTGTGCCCTATTTGATTCGCTCCACGTGGTTTCACGACGCGTGTCGGCAGACGCAGTCGCTCGCGGAGAAGCCCTGCGCGGGCGCTTTGCGGGACAGCCGCAAGCCATCAAGCCAGGGCTGGCTCTGAGGGACGAGCATCGCAAGGCGGACTACGGCGCGCGGGCTGCGGCGGCGAAGCTGCTGGAGGAGGAAGAAGCTAGAGGGAGGCGCCGCACATCCGGGAAAGCTAAGGACAAGACCAAAGACAGAAACAATGGACGCAAGTAGATCGAAAAACTGCTAGCGGGGCGACGCACAGGGGGCGTCGATTCCGATCAGCTTGGGCGTCGCCTCATTGTCAGCGTGTCGTAGTGATGGGGGTTTGCAAGGCTCTTTCGTGTGAAGGCACAGGAGGTTGCAAGCTGCAAACAATGTTGGTGCAAGATGGTACAGTGCTGATCCCGCTCTGTGCCTTCGCAACTCATCGCGCTTGTTTACTAGTCTAGAACGTCAAGACCAGCACAACATGGCCCGAACCCAAAATCTAAGTCGCGCCGAGAACGAAAGGATGTCCTGACAAGGTATCAGTGCGCCTCACTTCTTGCGCCCAGGCTTGTTGCTCGCCTTTACCGGCCCAGCCCTGAAGCGACCGCGCCCCGTTGTCTTGGTGTGCTGCCCACGGACCTTGAAACCCCACGCGTGGCGCAGTCCGCGGTGTAGACGCATCTTCCGCATGCGTTCGTGGTCAAGACGCAGCTGCAGATCCAACCTGCGCGAGCCAGCTTTGTGCTTCAGTAGAGTCAAGGTACCTAGCTCGTTTTCCGTGAATATCGGAGCACATTTGGGCGCAGGTTGAAGCAGTCCTCGCACGAGTGCGCACAGGCAATAGTTGCCGTCACATCAAGTTGACGCATGGGGCACGGGGGCTGGTTGCACACTTGTTGATGACGTTGTGAAGGTCCTTGCCAGTCTCCCAATCCTTGCGGCGGTTCAGCATCCATGCTGGGATGTCGTAGTCATGCGGATTCTCGATCACCTGTTGGGCAGTCAAGTCTCAAGTCCGGGGACAGCCCTTGCCAGCTTCCACAACGACAAGAAGGCAGCAACAGGTACAACACACCCTCCACCAATAAAATCTCCAGACACCGCAGTGCGCAGAAAGATCACTCGAGGTGCGTATTGTGCCATGCAGCGCTCACGGACGCAGCGCGGGCGCACCTGCACAAGCCGTTCGATTTCCTCTGGGGAGAGCGATCCGGCGCGTTTGGACGCATCGATGCCGGCCCGCGTGATCACTGCATGTCCGAAGCGCCGTCCAACCCCCTTGACCATCGTCAGCGCGTATAAAACCTACCCAGCGCTTGAGCGACTCAGGAGCTGACCTCTGGCGCGGCGACGTGGGGTTCAGTGAGTGGGGCTAGGCCACGAGGCCGTACCGTGCGGGTGCCATCGATGTTGGTGTTGAGGACGCGGATCACATGATTGAATTCATGGCGCTCCATCACGTAGTCAGGATTTGTCTCACCCCCGTCAGTCTCTCCCCCTTCTTCCTCGTCCTCATCCCCGTCGCTATCATCTTCCCCGCCTCGCAGTCTCAGGGTTGGAGACAATGTCTCAGCAATGTTCCAGTCCCCCGAAAGAAGCCTGCACGTTGAACGCCTGCTCAGTTAGAAAATTGGCATGCATATGAGGGGAGCGCCCGACACGCGGCAACTTGACATCGCGCGCCGGCAATGCATGTCCAGTGGGGATCCCACGACCAGGCTACAAGCGTCTGCCGGCGGGGCCATGATCGTAAAACCAATCTTCTGTGATGAGTTCAAGAGTAGGGGTGCAGGTTCACCTGCTAGGCGCCGCAGCACCTCGGATCCCGACGCTCACCCCCTCTACACGAGCCCCGCTGCAGGCACCCCAGCTGCTGCTCGCAGCCAGCCCCACAACCAGTGCCAGTGAGCACAGCTGCAGCCACTTCGTGATGCCAAAATGTAGCATTGCTGCAATCCTGCACAACCCACGTGACGCCTGCGACGCCCGCCAGTCCTCCGTGGACCACGGGGCGCTCGGGGGGGTGGGAAGACGGATAAGGTTGGTTGACTGGAAAATTCGGCTCTAGTGGCAGGACAGAATTTGCCGTTCCCAGAGACAGAGAACAAAGTGAGAGGGGTGCTGCTTATCTCGCGACTCCTTCGTTCCAATCGAGGCAGCGCAGATTAGCTGATCGCTCAGACTTGTAGCACGATTGTATTTTCGTACTCTGGACGCGCAAGGGCATTCGCGGCTATCAGAGTTTTCACCCGTGGTGTTTCGTAAAAACGTCGATCCCTAGTAAGAAACGGCCCAGTCTGAACGCAAACGATGGTGCGTGTAGACGGCTCGACTATTGTTCCACCTACAGCAGACTACTTAGAGAACCATCCCCGTTCAACCAAGATTATGCGCGAAGTTCTCGAGGAGATGCTGGAGAAGTACTGTCCGAAGTCGGGGGCGCAGGGCATCCAGCACCGATTTCAGAGCTTGCCAGAGGCGGTTGAACTCCCAGAGCGCCTGGTCCCCAAGGTTCCCGCCGACCTACAATTTCGATTGAAACTACCATGTGTGAATTTTCGTGGGCTTTACCGTAGCCCCACTTGTTTGACCTTCCTGGCACTCACGATTGTGGTGTGCCCCCCGGCAGCTCGAAGATGAGGAGACTGCAGAGAATCTTTCGCAGCTACTCAACCAGCTCCGAGGAGCCCTCGATGCCAGCGTCATTAAAGGTAGGCTGTGGGCCGATTGCACATGAACCCGCATGGGCACAGACCCTGCCGCTTTGCCCCAGGCTGACTCTGGCGCCGGCAGATGGGGCTGATCTGCAGCCAGGAGAAAGCTGCCAACGCGACCTTCTCGACGCATTGTCCGACTATGTGCGCTTCATGACAGACCGCCTACGCCTCTGCTCGAAATCCTTTGCGTTGCAGTCGCTCGACGCAGGGGTCAGCAACCACATTCGAACGCAAGTGATACCAGGAATCCGGAAGTTTTGTGAGCAGTACGCCGCACGGGAGGCGAAACCCACGTTTACGGACGACGAGCTTGCGGTCCGGATCGATGCAGTGCATCGCCTGCGCGATTCGTATGCGGAGGCGCCAGACGTGTCCTCGCGCAAAGTGATCCTCTTGGAGTCCTGGAACGCGCAGGCGGCCGCCCTCGAGCTGGTCGGCCAGGCCTTTGGCAAGGACCTGGCTCCTCGAGTCCCAGACGATTCACATGCGACGATCGGGGAGGCGGCGCGCGAGCTCACACGAGAAGAGGAGGAGCGGCTGTCAGCGGCCGAGGAGCGCTGCGCGGAGCTTCGCAAGCAAGTCGAGGCGGGTGCCCAGAACGGCGCGGAAGTGCTCGCAGCGCTGGCAGCCGACGCGCAGGATGCGCAGGACGCAGCGGAGGTGGACTTTGGGGACTATGAGAAGGTAATCACAGTAGATCCTATCGCCACACGGCTTATGCCACACAGATTGGGAGGGTCTGCTGATTCACAGTGTCCGGCCGCAGGAGCTGGAAGCCATCCTGGCCTTGATCGTTCCGCGAATGCAGTCACTCAGCTCAAAATACTCGCGTGCGCGGTACCCCTCAGCCCCTCATATCGTTCCTGGCACAGCGCAGCGAAGGCAGGGTTGCGTGATGCAAGGTCACCGCCGTGACGCGTGCGCGCTGAGCTGAGCCACGTCGGCGTAGGAACTCGGCCGAAACAGCTTCTGCGGCGCGCTCTGCCTTGCTCATCGCCACGCAGAAATGGGAGGGGGAACGTGCGAGTGCGGATAGAGACGCTCGCTCTCGCATCGATAAAGCCATTTCAGACATTGCGCTCGGACGCAAAGTCCTCGAGTCGTTTGAGGAGGCTCTCAAACAGATGGGGTCGATGATGTGCAGCCGCGCCAGAGAACAGGTGGGCGGCGCCGCCCCCCAACTGAGCAAGTATGCTGGAGCATGCTGCGGAGCCTTGCGGTCTGAGAAAACACATGTGGGCGGCAGGAGGCGGCGTGCGGCGCGCGGCAGGAGAAGTGGGGGGAGGCTGGGGTGCAGCTGCTGAAGGAGGCGACGCTCAGCCTGCACGAGACGCGCATCAAGAACGAGACGCTTCTCGAGGAGTGGCAGCGCGAGGAGGGAGAGCTTGCCGAGGAGGTGTGTCCCCTGCGCCTCTCACTCAACTCTCGCTTGTGTGCTCTTGCGCGAAGCTCTGCGCCAGCGATGATGTCGGCCTCGACGGCTGCACGCGCAGATGAAAGCTGCGCTGGAGCGGCTGGACTCGCTCGAAGAGACCCGCCTGAAGCGCGAGCAAGCTGCTCTTGCTGCACGCACAGTCGCCGCCCACGAGGAGAATGCGCGTATCGCCGAGCGGCTCGATTCCGCATGCGCGAGCATCGGCCCACTGACCGAGGCCATCCGATCGGCATGAACCCGGCCCTGCATCCGCCTCCACGTTTCCGCCCCACAGTCCCTTCAACCGATCCAGCGTTTGAGTGATTGAATTCGGACGCCCGAATGCACGAGCAGGGCCATGTGGGAGTCCCGATCCCGGCTGCTGAACGCGTCCACATTGGTCTCCCCGAGGGCGAGTGGGCCTTCCGTGTGGGCGCCGCGCTCGCACGCGACCTCACGCATGAAGTGAGCCCTGGGTCACCCTAGACACCTCACGCGCGGCGCGATGGACGCGGTGTAACTCGTGCGATGGATGTGCACAGGTGGAAGCATACGCCGTACAGCACCGGCAACAGCGCCTCGACTTCCTCCGGCGCAAGCACAAGCGTTCCTTCGAGGCTCTCCAGGCGCGTCTAAACCCCCCACCCTCGTCCCGCACGGAGAGACCGGTTACCTGAGCGTGGTGCCTTGCGGCGCAGGAAATGAAAGAGCGCATCCGCTCAGCGACGTCGACGCTCGCAAGTCCTCGTCACGCCGCGCTGCCAGCCCCAGCAGGCGTAGAGAACGGCCGTCCGGGCAGCGGTGCGCGCCCCTGCACGCTGGCGCTCGTAGGCGCTGTGCGAACTCTCGGAGAGCGCAACAAGCGCCACTCGTGGGGCGGCGGAGAAGACGGGGGCGAGGCAAAGCGCGCACGTGCTGCGGTGAGTGCGGGAAAGGAGCAGGCGGGCGGCCGAGTGGAGCTGCCCGATGTGATCGAGGCTTGACCAGGTAAACCCCTCGTGCCCCCCAATGCGCCGTGCAAGCCATGCCGCGCACCCCATCCCGCACCACCTGGAGGGCCATCTCGCAGGGAGCATATCGAGTACGAGGGGGAGCACGTGTAGCAGGGCCTGGCGTGGATCAAGCAAGCCAATGGATTCATTGGGCTGGCGTGGACAAATCAAGCCGATGGATCGTATCTGTACGGATCCATTGGGCTGGCGTGGACAAATCAAGCCGATGGATCGTATCTGTACACGCACGCAGCGCGGCGCGCCGCCACATATGCTCCCTATCTCCCTATCTCTGTCTCACTTGCGCGGCGGCCGCTCCACGGAAAGAGAGAGCACCTCCACCGTCTCCTGCTCGCCCTCAGTCCCGAACGCGCACCACGCCTTGAGTCGGTCAAAGTAGATGGGGTAGCGCTCGTCTCCGCACTTATCGCGGCGGTACGTCGAGCGCGGGTCTTGCACAAGCACCTCACATAGCCCCGTGAGCGCCTCACTCCAGCTCCGCGCCAGCCGCGGGCGCTCGGCTGATGCCTTGATGTCTGCCAGGTCGAGTCGCGCTGCGTCCGAGACCCGAACTCCCAGGAGAGTCTCTTCGCGCGGCAAGCACCACGTCGGGCAGCGGACGTCGCCGCATGCAGGGGTGTCGTAGGCAGAGATGAAGGGCTTCACGTCGAGGACTGGGGTCCCATCCACGAGGTCAAGCGCCGAGAGTTCGAGCGTTGCGCCGTCGACGCTGTCGAGCCGCGCCAGAGTGAGGCCAATCGGGTTCGGGCGGTGCGGCGCCCGGGTCGCGAAGACGCCCTTCGCCTTGCCACGCAGCCGCGGGGGGAGAACTTTCGCGCGCGGCGAGTGCGAAGCGCCATTGTCGCTGAAGAGAAAGAGCAGCCACACGTGCGAAAAGTCAGCTAGACCGTCCAGCGAGTATTGCGGGTTGGTGCCGAACTCTACTGTCAACTTTGCGCGCGCGTGCTCGCAGATAGTGCCCTGCCTTGGGCAGCCATTCTTGGTCGGAAACGATGTCTTGATGTATCCGATGGGCCGCGATCCAAGACTTGGTGCTACCACACGCTGTGAGCCGAACAAGGCAGTCAGAGTGATGTGATGGACGGCAGGCCTCGCGCGGGGCCCTCTTCTCGTCTCGGGCTAGCGAGGGTGAGCGTGCGGGAAGCAACCGGATCCCACCAATCCTCGCTGATTCGCCGAGCGGTTCCTTTCTTCGGGGTCGCAAACGCAGGGTAGTCTAGAGGTGGGGTCCCAACGAGCGTTGTCCCTCTTCCACGAGCCCCAGCCAAGTCGACTGATTCGGACGCAAGTCCTCGGGTCGCTAATTGTCTCTCAAGGTCGCGCACGCGCGCGCGAAGAGTCTCAAGCTCTGACTTGACCATAGGGGAGTTAGCCCGTCCTTCGGGGGTACCGCGCGCAGAAGCAGCAAGCGTGAACGCCGGGAGAGGAACGCGCTGCGTCTTCGGTAAGCTCGACACGAATGTTTGCAAGGAAAAAAATAGGGCAAGCGTTGAACCCCGGGCTCTCGGGAAGCGGTAGCCCGTGAGAGTTGTGGATCTCCTGGCGCGAGCGCCACGAGAAGCACCCTTCATTGCTCGTGGGCGACGCGAACCCCGCCAGCCTCCGTTTCGTAGATTTGCGCAGAAATCTACTAGAGGGGGTCCAGATGTGCGGCGGGCCTGTCAGCGAAAGCGATTCCAACGGAGTTACGGAGAGCTCGTTGAGGGGGTGAGGAGGTAGGTCGTTGCTGGATGGCAGACAAGGACCACAAGGACCACCACCGTGACGAGGTGCCTCGGAATGAGAACGGCGGCGTCCTCGGTGAACTCCTCCTCCCCCATCTCTCAACCCCTCCCATTCTGAAGGGGTTAGTGTCAAAGGGGGCAGATAGGCGAAGTAATGTGACCAGTGCAACGCGAATGCATGAGCTCCCGATGCAGAGCACCGGTATGCGTCACCCTAAATGCGCGGTGCGCAGTGGATGAAGATGAATTGAAGGCCGCCTTCGAGTTTTTTGACGTTCAGGGCAAGGGTGTGCTTACGCCAGCGGACTTGAAGCAACGGTGCGAGCCCGCGCAGCTCTCCCCGCTAGCGCCACAGTCAGTACCTAGCTCACCGAAGGGCCTGGGGAGCAGGCTCGGGGTGTTTTATAAGAACTTACCGGCAAGGGAATACAAGTTCCTGGTCAGTGAGCCTGACTTCACCTACAAGACGCTTCACCGTCTGCTGGCGAACAACGAGTTGAAGGTTCCTGGGACCCACTGTCAGGCCCACTTGTTGCCCTGGACTGCATAGAAAAAATGCTATTGCACGAACGAATCGTACGGCAGCGCTGCGCCGTTCTGGCGCAAAGTCTGCCGGGGGAAGATCTCACGCAAGATGTACCGCAGGACTTCGATCCTGTCAAAGAAGCATTCAAGGTTTACGACCCGCACGACACTGGTTTCGTCGACATCGAAACGCTCAAGGGAATCTTCACAAATCTTGGTTTCGGAGACATTACTCCGGAAGACGTGACAGTGCTGGTCGAGACTGCTGACAGTGGTGCGCTGCCTGCCCTCTCTGTTGAAGCTACGTGCCACGCATCGCGATTACTGTGCACAGTGGCACAGTCTCCCGGAAGACTGGCCGAAAGACTGACCCAATGTCTGGCGCCTGACGCGGCAACAGACGGAGATGGGCGCATCAGCCTCTCAGACTTTCGCCGAATGGTGTCCCACTCCAAGTCCAAGGAAGCCGATCTGGACCTGCTGCACGCAACCGTGACGGGCGCCGCCAGTGGCAAGAAGCGATGAGCGTTACACTGATGGCATGCCATTCATTGAAAACACTTCGTACAATGGGGAACCACCACTCGCCGCACCACGCGTGATCACTCTACCTCCGAATCAGGGACGAGATCGCGCAGCCGCTGGAGGTTACTTTTCGCGACGCCGTGCAACTCTGGAACTGCCCGCATTAGAGCCTGTGCACGGCCGGCAGTCAGCTCTACCACGCGTATCCCCAGTTTTGACCCAGGGCACAGCATTTTGGCAGTTGGCAGCTCTCTTGTTTGTGCGAAATGTAATGAAGTTACCGCTTTCTCCTCTTCATTTGCGAGGAGTTGCCCCAACAGCTCCCGGTGATGGGCTGAAGCGTCGCCACCTAGCGCTGAAAATTGCCGTCGGGCCTTTTCAATTCTTTCCCGATTCTTGTCGCGGATCTCATACATGATCTCAGCTCCACGCAGCTGCCTCCGTGCGATATCTTTCAGTTCACACACGGCAGTTTGGAAGTCAGGCTTGGCGTCGACTTTGGTGTTTTCCCCATCCTCCGGCATGTCGATGCCTTCCTGGAATTGGACATCGAAGTCGGCAGGATCTGGAACATGCTCCAGAGGGGATTTGCATGTTCCATCGTGTGACCTGATTTGCGGGTAGTGTGTCGCAGTGGATGCGTAAATGACTGGGACACCGAGCGCGAGAAGCAGCGTGGGGCGCGCTAATTGCCGGATCGATAACCATCCGCCGTAGTCGGCGAACGGGTCACGAGCAGACGCCGCTTTCATCTTTCTCTGGTGAGGAAGGGATCCTGCTCGTTAAATTGGAACCGGGTTATACAAAAAGAAGAAGTGTTTTGGCAATACGTCGGCCTCCGATTCCCCAGAAATCGCGAGCAAGGCCGCCGCGTGGAGGCCTATGGCGCGCTCACGCGCCAGGCGGTGGGCTTATACCGTTTCCTTGCTCTGCTTCACCATACTTTCAACTGCAGCCATGCCCTTGAAGCAATTTCTCATGAGCCCGGCACACTGCCGCTCGCCAAGGAAGCAGGGCACGAGCACGGCAGCCTTTTCGCCGCCACCGGGGCTTTTCGGGGTGTTTTCGCCGAATATGATAGGGGGCGGGAGACCGGCGTTGTGCCTACGCCCTCAGCTAGACCATGCTAGTTTCGCAGCGCCCAATCGATCGGACAGGCGACCCTTTGCGCGTGGTGCGTGGAGGCCCGCAGTACTTCGAATGGGAGGCACCGAGACTCCAGAGGAGGAGGAGAAGCGCCTTCGCGACGAGATGGCTTCGCTCCTTGGAAAGTCTGGACGTGACGTTGGTATGCGGCAAATGAAGGCGCCGAAGGGATCTCTTGAAGCACTCCGCTCACGAGTTCCGAAGAGTCCTTCTCCCAAGCCCTCTGCGACAGCGCCGCCGCAGGCACCCCAGGCTGAATCGGTTATGCAGGCTGCTACTCCACCGGTGCAGCGCCCGAACCCAGCGCCCGAGCCAACCTACTCTGACTTTGATTCGCTCATGCGGGGCAAGACTTCGTCCACACCGCCAATGCAACCCTTGCCAGACGAGGTGCCTCTTCCAGCTGCAGTGAAGCCGTCCTACGTGGTTGCGGGAGATGAGGGAACAGTAACGCTCGATGCGCTCGCTGCTGGCGACGCTGCACCCGATGTATGGTCTGCGCTTGAGACGAGCGAGGGCAAAGAAGTCTCTCTGGGCGCACTGGGCGACTATCACTTTGTCCTGGTCGTGCCCGAGCCTGCCCACCACACTGCTGCAGCATCTGACTCTTGGACCAGGCTGCTCATTGACCTGCAGAACAAGATCGGCAGCGCGCGCAGCGACGTCTTCGTCCTTGGTGTTTCGCCAGAGTCCAAGGAAGTACACGCAAAGATGCGCAAGCACTTCGGCCTCAAGTTTGAACTAGCCACCGACGCGGATCGCGAGTTTGTCACTGCGTACAAGGTCTGGCAGCCTCAGGCAGCGGACGCGGGTGTCGCTGTTGATCGCCAGTCTTTTCTAATCGACATTGCGTCGCGGACTCTTGCCTACGTCTTCACGAAGGTACAGGTGTCAGGGCATGCTGAGCGCGTCAGAGAGGTGCTCGATGAGCTGGCCGCTGACGCAGACTCACCCCGCGGAGGCACCAAGACCCTTATTGCGCCACCATCGCGTTCTTCTGGCCCTATTGACGTCGATCCTTCCACCTCTCCCGCCTCACCAGCTGCCACCTCGCCTGGGCCCTCGTCACCCGTCCCAGAGCTCGTTTCACCTCCTGCCGTCCCATCCTCGCCTCAGAGCGCCACCCCTCCCTCATCTCCGAGTCTCAACCTCGTCTCTGCATCTTCTGCGACCAGTGTGCCATTTGAGGGCAGTACTGATGGTATTCTGCCGATCTGGAGTGCCGCGCACTGCCGAGCGGCTGCGCATCGCTCTCACAGCAGCTTCGCAGCTTCCTGTGGGCACTAAGCAGCGGAGGGGCGGGTTGGCAGATGATGTTGAGGTATTTCCTTGCGATAAGGAAATGATAGGGTGCCTAATCGGGCGCGCGGGTCTACGTGTCAAGGAGCTTGCTTCGCTCTCGGGCTGTTCTCAGATCCGCTATGACGCGGTGGCAGGAACCATGAATGCGAAGGGTTCCGCTGCTCAGTGCGTGCCCTGCACACCGCTGCTAGAAACGCTGTATGAGATCTGCATGGCCTCAAGCGCCCTGGATGACATTATTTTCATGCCATGCAGGCGCCAGGAGGCATATCGGATCATGCAACTTTGGATGGCAGCAGTTCAGGAGGAGACTGTCCCAATGCCGGTTGAAATGCACGGCGTTGTAATCGGATTGCGCGGGAAGAACGTCCAAGAGATCGAGGCCGAGAGTGGGGCCAAGGTGCGATTTGATCGTAACGGCACAGACGCCTCAATGCTCGTGACGGGGAGCAAGGAGCAGCGCGAGATTGCGATCGCCATGGCCAAGGAACAGATCGCGAAGCGCTTTGTCGAGGAGGAGGACGTAGAGCTAGGGCCGGTAGATACCGCGACGGCGCGCGCACTCATCGGAACCAAGGGATCCAATGTCAAGGCAATTGAAGAGGGCTCCGGCGCGCGCATCCGATTCCAACTCGATGGAGGACGCGAGGGCAGCAACAGCATGACGCTGCGCGGGACGCAAACTCAGCGCGATGCAGCGCGGAATATGGTAGAGGTTAGGCTCAAGGACCTTGGTGCAGAGACGCGCCACTCGCTGGAGGGCATCGACATTCGCACACTGGTTGGTCGGGGTGGATCAGTGGTGAAGCGCCTTGAGGCCGAGAGCGGTGCCTCGATCTCTGTCGTGCAGGCAGAACCTTCCTTCGTGTCGATCCGTGGTGAAGACGCGCAGCGCGAGGCTGCATGGAAGTGCATCCAGGCCGTGATCGAGGCATCTGAGGAGACGATCCATGAGATCCCGCTTCCAATGCGGCGCGTGATAATTGGGACAAATGGAACCAACGTCAAGGCGCTTGAGGAGGAGACTGGCGCGCGCGTGACGATGTTCTGGGACGACGAGAAGGCCAAGGCGCGTATCAACGGAAACGCCGAGCAGCGCAATGCAGCGTGGGCGAAGATCGAGCAATGGATCGAGTCGCCCGACTTCCTCACAATAGAGCAAATCTCGCCCGACGCGGTCACGGACTTCCTGCGTTACCGCGCCAAGCGCCTCCGCGACGTGGAGGTGCGCTCGTCAACGTCGATCTCGATCGCGCGCGACCCGGAGTCGGGCGAGGCGATTGTCGGGCCAGACGGATGTGTGGAGGCACGCCCCCGCCATCAGTGCCCTCGTCTACTGGAATACCACGTCACAAGCGGGCCGCCGGACCCGTTCGGAACCTGTCCTTGGCTGACTGATTGTGGACTCTCGGCCAGGTGAACATTCGCGGCGTTGGAGAGTCTCGCAGCGATGCTGCAGCGATGCTGCAGCAAGCTGGGCAGCAGCTTTCTGAGACGTATGTGCTTGCAGAAGTGCTTGGCGTGGCAGAGTGCACGATCCTAGACGTGCGGCGCCTCATCGGGCGGAAGGGCGCGACTGTCGCCGCAATGGAGAAGGCCTCGGGCGCGTCGATCTCGTTCGACCCGTCTGTCCCGCCCAAGATGCAGGTCACAGGGACGGCCGAGGCGAAGGCGAGGGTGCTTGAGCTGGTTCGCGCAGACCACGACGGACGGGAAGAGGACATCATGCCGCTGGCGGTGGAGTTGCACGGGACCCTCATCGGTGTCGGTGGACGGACGATCAAGCGCCTCGAGCGTGACTCCGGGGCTCAAATCTCGTTCAGTTCGTTGCCTGAGCCGGGGATGGTGGTGCGCGGCACAGCCGACCAGCGGAAGAGCGCGCTGAGCATCGCCTCGAAGCTGCTTGAGAGCGACGTGGCAGAGGCAGTGTACATTGAGAAGCGCAATTTCGGGTTCCTCATCGGCAAGGAAGGTCGTGTAATCCGCGATTTCGAGCGCGAGTCTGGCGCGCGTGTCCAGGTACTGACTGACAGCAATCGCGACGAGGTGATCAAGCTTGGGCTCGATGTTGACGCTCTTATCGCAGACATCCCGGCTGGTCTGGACCAGGCCGTGGTCGTGATCAAAGGCACCGAGGAGCAGCGAAAGCTGGCGAAGGAACTTGTCCTTGGGGCAATCGAGCAAGAGGGATCCGCGCAAGTGGGAGTCACTGCAGAGCAGCGCGAGTATCTACAGTCCTCCAACTCGCTTTGTCTTAGGGAGCTCGAGCAGGCGCATAGCGTCCAATTTCGCTTTGTGCGTGCACCCGCGTCGCAAGGGATCGAGGCCGAGGCAGGTCAGCAAGGAGAGGTCGAAAGCTTCGTGGAGTGCCGCGGGCGGACCAACAACCGCGCGGCGGCGATCGATGCGCTCCGCGCCGTGCTCGATGAGAAGGAAGAGAGCCATGAGATGGCGCATGCGGAGTTTCCGCTGCTTTCAGTGCGGCTCGTCATTGGGACCAAGGGGCAGCGCGTGAAGCAGATTGAGGCCCAGAGTGGTGCGCGGGTGCGCTTTGACACGAGCGAGCCCGTGCGCGCCATCATCCGAGGAAGTGACGAAGCGCGCGCAAAGGCGTGGGAGTTACTGCAGGCTGTCGAGAGCGAGTCGCAGGCACGAGTGCCCTGCGCACCCTAAGCCATGCCGCTGGAATGGTGTGTGAGCGAGACTCTGACAAGCGTTCGTGTGCAGATTGAGCGCTTCCCCCTCAAGATGTCGAAACACTATCTGCTGATCGGGCGCGGCGGAGAAGTTGTCAAAACAATTGAGGGAGGCTCACAAACCGCCATCTGCTTTGCGACGGAGCCAGAGCCCGCCATGATTGTGATGGGGGAAGCGACAGGGCGTGCCAAAGCGTGGGAATTAGCAAACCAAATCCTCGAGGAGATTGGAGAGGTGGAACAGGAGATTTTCGAGGTCGGACGCGAGCACCATGCTGTGCTTATCGGTTCAAACGGTCGGCAGATCCAAAAAATCGAGAAGGAGTCGGGGGCACGGGTACAATTTCAAGCAGACAAAGACATGTGCATGATCACCGGCAGTGCGGAGCAGCGCCGCGCGGCGTGGGACGCGATTTCTCTTTTGATCGAGCAGGGGTTCGTGGAGCGCTTTCCCATCGATGCGACGCAGGTTCGATTGCTGATCGGGCCAGGGGGAAGCATCGTGCGTGAGATCGAGGCGCGGAGCGGCACGCACATCTCTATGGAGCGCGAGCCAGAGCCAGGTATGGTCGTGCGCGGTACCGCGGAGGGCCGCGCGGAGGCTATTCGCATGGCACGTGAGATTCTCGCGGGCGATGCCGAAGAAGCCTTTTACGTGGAGCAGGTGCGTTGATAGCCCACGTGCATGCGCGCCGTGCACCCTTTGAGCCTTGCGTCCAATGATGGCCGAGGTTGTCCGCTCCACGAGCAGTAACTCAGACCATGTGTGCGCGCGCAGCGCTACCACGGGTACCTGATTGGAACGGGGGGGGAGCGCGTGCGCTCTATCGAGGCCGAGACGGGCACACGCATCCAGATGAGCGCCACAGAGCCGGTCCTCTCGATTCGTGGGTCGCCCGAGCGGCGCGATGCGGCGTGGGAACGTATCCAGGTCGAGATGGACAAGTACGACGATGAGGTGATGATACTTGATGCCTCGGAGGAATCCGGAGAGGCTACCGAGTGAGCGTGGCGCGACAGGTGAGGAGGGATTTGCAGGCGCGGCGCTGTTAGGGATTGTAGGACAAAAGTCGCGTGTTACACGCGGCCTGGTAATTACCGCGCTTCAAGAAAGACATTTACGCCGGAGAGAGGCATGCGCCGCACGTGGCCCGCTATTGTGCACAGAGCAGACCGCTCTTAGGTGTCGCCGACAACTGGCTTGAACCACCACGACGCAGAGAGCGGCCCGTCCTTCTGCACTTCTGCAGGCTGTCCCGAGCTCCGCCCCTTCAACTGTGCCCCGAGTGTCACGAACGACGACATCAGTCTCGCAGGCTGGGAGGGCGCCTCAGGCGTGAAGGTTTAGCTAGGGGTTTCAGTCACAGTACCTTGTTCCGCTCCTCTTGCTGTTCCGTTTTTCGCTCCCCTCGTCCGGATCTTGCGTCCGTCGGCATAGCTGCTTGCTGAAACATTTCGGTCTCCAGCATTCTAAACCTGCTTCCGAGCTCTGAAACTTCCCCCTCCGGCTTCGACGCTTGGCGTGGCGCCGGCTTGAGCGGCACCTTTTGGGGCTCTTGGCCTCCCTTGACATCTCCCTCGGTACCCAACCACGGGATCAACACCGCACGAAACCAGTCCTGGGTAAAGCGCTCTGGATACTTGATGCCTTTGGCCTTGCGGTATGCCCACGCCGACTGGCAGAGCTGGTAATAGGTCACCAAGCCCTTGATGGCCATTCCCTTGAACCACCGTGCTGACAGAATCGGCGCCGGCGCGCCGGGGCCATCCGTCCACTCACCACTGAGAATTTCGACGCCCGCCTGGCGCCGTCGCGAGGCAATCTTTGAGTTGATGGTGTCTTTAAGGTCTTGAAGGTCTGCAGAGTACGACCACTCCTCCGAGCCTCCATGCCGCGGGCCACCAGTGCCTTTTGGGATGGACTCGCGCAGCGCCTTATCGCACGCGCGATAGATGCGACGGCAGAGCGCGTGCGTCGTGCGATTGAAAGCGCGTGAGCCCGAGATCGCGCTCTCAAACTCAATGACAAACGCGTCGACGTGGCAGTCGCGAATCAGGGTTTTGTGCTGCCGCCACAGCCGACCGAGGGCTCGCTGCGCCGATGCTCTCGCCTCGAGCTCAACCTGCGCCTCCATGCATCAGCCGCTGCCACAGCGGTGACCCTAGCTAGCCGGGTGGGAAGGGGAGCGGGCCGGACGTGTGTGAGCAGCTGCGCGATGCGGAGTTCGTCTCGCGGCAGCGCGCGGAACTCGACGGTCGAGACGGGGCGGCCTCCGCGAGCGGCGGCGAAGTGGGCGATTTCGAGGTCCACGCCGAGGGCCTTGCACATGAAGGTAACAGGGATTAGGTATGCAGGGCACGATCAGCCGCAAAAGGATCAGGTGGGGGCAAGGACAGTTGTTGACATACGTATCAAGCAGGAGGTTTTCGAGAGTGAGTGCGTCCAAGGATTTCCGGCGTGTACCGGCAGCGCAGCAGCCACAGCATTGGCGTTCGCCTCAATCACTCGCGCCGCATGGTTTGGAAAGTCTGTTCAGCCAGACAAGGTTGCGTTCAGACGTCGATTCAAGCAGCATTCGGATCCGGCCCGTGTCGCTGAAACGAGGCACTAAGATAGCACAATCGGACTACAGACACGGTACCTTTGTAGGGCGAGAGCTCGCCCTTCTCTGCTGCTGCGGCATCTCCCTCATATACCCTGCTCTCAAGTTCGTCTATCATTGGGCGAAGAGTGTTCTCGTAGAGGTTATCGAGGAAGTCCTGGCAGAGCTTGTGCTGCTTCTGGCGAGCATCCTTTGTGGCCGGGTCGTCAACAGCCTCTGTTAAATTTCCTATTGTGAATGAAGCTGCAGGGGAAGTTCCTCCTCCGAGCGAAGCTCCGATGTCAAAACCTTGCCGATCGGCCATCATGGCGAGATCTCCCATTCGCTCTCCGACCCCCATCCCATCGTCCTCGTTGTTGTCCGCTCCTTCGCCAGCCCCACGTAGTCGTGCGTGGAGGGGCAAATTTGCGCGAACCAACCCATGATCTGGGAGAGTTGCTTCGCAATTTCGCTGCCAATTAAGCGTGTGAAGCTCTGGGACGCGCGCGAGCGCGCCGCGGCCGCGGAGTGGCGAAGCGAGCGCGATCACCAGAACAAACAGCGCTGTTTGCTTACAGCCGCGCACCCATGCCGCCGCGATGGATGAAGAGGCACGCATTCGTTCCGCCCCTGCGATTAGAGACCCCGGCGCCGTTCTCACAGGAAGGGGCTGAGCGGATCCCGTCCCGCGCCTCATGCGTCGCAAGACAAACCCTACTCGGCCAAAAGTAGTCCAAAGTGGCCACTTTCATCATGAAAATCAAATTCAGTGGAAACGGATCTGACATCGATCTAGCGAACTCCGCTGCCTCCGCATCTAGCGAACTCCGCGGGGAGGCTGAAGAGATGGCACCCAAAAGCGATAAGGACACCTGGATGATTGACGCTGTCCGCCAGTTCCTCAAATCTCCTGAGTACACCGTGAGAAATCCCGCCTTGGCGTGGGTTGGCTTGATTCCTGCATCCTGATCAAACAACCCTGTTTGTGTGATGCAGCGCCGGCGTGGGACCCCTCAGTCCCGCGTTGAGGGTGTGACCCCATAACAATGATAGGTTGCTGTACTGAACTTTATCGACGAGCACTGCATTGTCTTTGATGACTCCGAAGAGCACCAGGCACTACTCCCTCAGCGAGCCCCGCAAACCCCGATTTTGCAACGCTGCTCCAACCTTTCATGGCGCGTCTGTTTTCCCACATCTCGCCAAAACTCCTGAGAGTGGGGTGCAATCAGCTCGAGCACTCCGAACTACACAAGCAGTACACTGATCTAGTGTTCGGGTGCGACCCTAAGCGCCCCGACCCTCCTGGGCCTTGAGACGCATAGTCGCGATTCGGCGAAAGAAGAAACCATCCTGTCGGCTAGACTCGTGTGCGCTAACACATAAGGTGGGGCCGCAGGCTTCTGGAGAAATGCCTCAAGGACATTGGCGTGGAGCTGGAACACTTTTCGCGGGTCGCTCAGGAGGCCGTTGCCCGCGGTTCAAGTCCCCTCCAAGCAGGTTGCTCCGCGTTAGCCGGCAAGCCCTGACGGTGCGGCATTCGCGTGTGCGCAGGAGGGGACGACGGGCACGTGCTCAACCAGATCATGACCGTGGACGACTTTGTCGCCTTCAAGCGCATGATGGCGAACCAGAACCGGGCGATCCAGCTCGAGACGCTCCGTGAGATGCAGCGACAGCAGCAGCGAGAGGCCGAGTTCGCACAGGCTCAGGGGCGCACGAACAATGGTACACGTGGCAATGTCGACCTCGAAGCTGAAGAGCGAGCGCAGCTTGAGCGGGCTCTGGCGCTGTCTCGCGAAAGCCAAAGCGCACAGGAGGGCCGCGAAGAGTCCGACCTCCAGGAGGCGATGCGCCTTTCGGAGCTGGAGTCGCAGCAGGCGCGCGCAGCAATTCAAAAATTTGCGGACATGGTGCCTTCCGAAATGAACGAGGAACAGATGCTGGCCGCAGCGATGGAGGCGTCGCTGAAGCATGCTCAGCCAAAGCCGCCGCCGCCACCCGGGAGCCCGCCGTCGGGAGCGGCGGTGGCTGGGGCAGCATCGGGTGGTGCTGCGTTATCCGAGCGCGGTGCGATCGAAGGGGTAGTCGCGGTCGCGCGGGTGGAAATGATCAGCGTGCCGCCGATTACCGCGCCGCCGGCTGGCGCGCCGCTGGTGACGGATTCGGATCTCGAGAAGGCAATCCTGCAGCAGGAGCTGGCGGCCAAGGAGCATGAGCTGGCGGTGCAGAAAGCCCTGGCGGTCGTTGCTGGAGACGACCCTGATTCATCCAGGGACGAATCAGATTCGCCAATGCGCCAGAAAGCTTCGCTGGCGAGCGCCGACTCAGTTGCTGCTGCTGCTGCGCCGGCACCCGCAGGTGGGGCGCTCCCACCGATCAGCGCGCCGAAGTCCGGTGCGCTGCCGGCAATCGGCGGGTCGTCGCGAGGCATGGCCAGTGCCACCTCTGTGGAGCTTTCGAGCATGAGCGTCGAAGACATGCAGCGTGCCGAGGCAAAGAAGAAGAAGCGTGCCGAGAAGGAGCGTCTGCGCGCCGAGAAGGCTGCACTCGAAATTCGCTTGGGCGAGGTGAAGCAAGAGCAGCTCTCCGAAGTAGAGATTGCAAAACGCAAACAGCACCTAGAAGAGCAGCGGGCCAAGATCATCGAGATGAAGCGCAAGGAGCGCGAGCAGGCGCTGCAATCCGTCGCTGCATCGCGTCCCTCCGGACCAGTACGGCAGGGTTCTTCACTCAAGCAGGTTGGCTCGGACGTGCTTGCTGCGGTCTCGTCACTGACTACAACCAAGCCTGCAGAAGACACGGGCGTGGAGAACCAGCACCCTTGTGTAAATGCGCCCGGCGCATCTGCAGAAGATGTCAAGCGCTCTGAGATGCGCAGAGCTCTTGCGATGCAGCTCAAGGAGCAGATCTGAATCTGATTAAACCCGTGGGCTGAATTTGGCTGTCTCCGTGCGATGGTTCAAAGAGCGTGCAGAACGCGCGGTGTTCAGATGAACACGGGCTGATGCGAGTGCGAACTCGCTCTTTGCGCCAGCAACTTTTTGTTCTACGTAACATCGCGCTTTCTATCCACCCAGCTCTTGAATGCATCCCAGTAATCCCCTGCAGTCATGAATTTCGTGTCAGTCCACAGGAATCGTGGTTTGCATCCAATCTCCGAACGACCCGCATTGGGTTACTCACCGAAAGTCGGGACGGTAGCGTCGTACGCTCCATCCTGCATGAGCGCATCGCACCCCTGCGCCGAACAGCGGTGAGTCGGACCACGTTAGCATTGGGACACCTTCGAAACTAGCAAGGTCGCAGAGGACAAGGAGAATCTCAAGTTTTGGGCGTACATCATTGGCGGCATGGATCCTGCCCTTGGAGGGACATTGCTGAAAGCACGGAGTGAGAAACACCTCGTCCGCGGCCTGGGGAAAGATGCATATCAGGGCCCCTGCGTTGGCATACTGCAAGGCACCGCAGAGTGCCGGGCTGGGCAATGCCTGCGGAATCGGCGCCTTGCCAAACTTGAATTGGCACTGGAATGTTTCGTAGTCCGGCTCCATTGAGAGCGGAATTCCCATATCCTACCAACGCAAACGGACCGATTGAAAGGCTTCAGATGTCAAGAAGCAATACAATTCCTACGACCCAGGACATAATCGACGTAGAGGAGAGTTTTCGCCGACAAGGGCGCACTCAGGTGCCTCAGAGACCTTGATGAAGAAGTCCTGAGTCGGCACTTTGCATATGTTAATGCACACCGAGGCACAGCCCGACTCCTCGAGGAAACGACAGCGTTCTACTTGAAGCCCTTGTCTCACACCGTCCCCTGTGCCAACCGATCGGTGACTTGCGCTCAAGTCTACAAGGCTGGGAGAAACAGATCCTTGGTGCTGCTCTGCACAACCACAACTTTCTGCTCAGGAGTGTGTGGCGAGCTAACCCCAGCCGGCAGCCAGCTCGCTCGCCGGAACATCGACCACCTCGATCGGGCCCATCAGCCACCTTGTGGGAGTGCGGAATGTAAGGAATATGGTGCTTCAAGCACCCAACTTAGCGCGGTGCTCAATTTGAGAATCCTTGTGGCGCCTTTAAAAAACAAGACTCGATACGGGGAGTGACAGTGCCATTGCTTAAGGGTAGCGCGCGCTGGAATGACACCTGCAGGTGATAGCCGTAATTGCAGCGTTGAGTTTCGCGGAAAAAGAGGGAAATGGGGACGAGAACCTGCCGAAGCGGGCAGAATCTCAGCCGTCAACAGCAGCTGCATAATTTTCAACATCCCAATCTCTTTAACAATATCCACAGAAAGCAAAATGAAGGAGCATACATGATGGGGAACAGCTTCAAAATGAATGGAGGGAAGAAAGAGGCAAGAATCTTTCGCGTTCGCCGTCGCGCTTCCCCCGGAGAGAACTGTGAAGTGTTCCACAGTTAGCTTCGCCATCAGTTTTGACACATATTCTTTATGAAAATCGGAATACAGTGGAGTAAGTGATGAATTACTGACTCGGCGGTTTAGCTTGAGCGCTAGCTCCATCAAGCCTGAGTATCCAGGAGTTCTGACGTCCTCGCCAATAGCATTCACCATGCCGTTTCTGAAAAGCTGGATTGCAAATTTGTTGAAGATACGGCGGTCTGTATGGGCGAAACTTGGAGTCGGCGTGTCAGGACCTGCTATTCTGTAGCCACCGAGTCCTTTTCGAACGGATGCGCTTCGTTCATCGGGCACTGGCTGCCCGGCCTCAAGTCCCGAAGACGAGGAATGAAGGCCAGAAACGCCTAGCCTTTGCTGGACATGGGATGAATACCGGCCCGAACGGAAAGAGGCAAACGTACTGGTCGGTGCGTATAGATTGAAGGCACAGGTAGTGCGAGCAAGAAACGCAACCAGGGCAAATGCGATGCGACTCGTGGACGCGGATCGCATTCTCCGGCCGCCGACTGTTCAAAACGTCTAAAGTCATCAAAGTCGACAACCGATTTCAAAATCAGGAGATCCGGGGCGGTGCAGCGCGCTGGCACGCCCTGATAGCTTGGGATTCTCGGACGCCTCGATTGGTTGGTGTGAGGAAGCCCATTCCCGTACGGACGACAAAACTGTGCAGTTGGTGAGACTGCACCGAACGTGAGACCAGAAGATGGCGGATTCGAAAAAGGGAAAGTCCACTCTGGACGTGAAGGTACAGCCCTCATGACCTCGGCGTGGGCGCCGCAAAGCAGTTGCAACTCGGCCAATGTCTCGCTGAGTCGTTGCGCACGCAATGCTGAGTAGCAAAAGTGAGCGTGAGAAGAGTCCATGAGTTCTTTATGCAGCCCTGCAGCCTTTGAACATTCAACCGCTGCCATCGGCAGGTGCTTGTGGTGGGGCCGAAGGGCGCGGGCAAGACCGCTCTCACCAACTACATCGCTGATGCGGTGCAGAATGCAGACCAGCCCTCTCTGGCGCCTTGTCGCCCAACAGTTGGGGTCCGTGTGGTTGAGTTCGACCAGACGATCAATGTCAAGGACGGCCAGAAGGCTCACTCTGTGGAGCTGTGGGATGTGAGCGGGGATCGTGCGTATGAGGGAGGTTGGCCAGCGATCCAGCACGGAGCGCATGGAATCATTTTTGTGTACAATGCGGAGAATACTGGGGAAGCTGCTGAGCTGGAACAATGGTGCGTCTTCGAGTGCCCTTAAGACTGCCCCGGCTCTCCTTGGTGTCGTTCTGAAAGAGTGCGCCCATTTTTAGGCACAAGTGGTTCGCACAGCCTCTTGGGATGAAAGATCGTCGGTGCCTGGTATTTGCACACCGTAAATCCATCGAGGGTCGCATCCACAAGCAATCCGTGCCGAAGTGCCTGGGCAAAGTGCAAGCAGTCACGACAACCCTGCAAGAGAACCAGCAGTCCATCAAGGATGAGTTCAGAAAGTATGTCTCCAGCCTAGCCCTTAAACAAGAGGACTTCAGCGTGTGCGAACTCAATGCCAGTGCCTCTCGCGCTCGATTGTCGAGCCTCGGTCGCGTGATTCAGGCTGGTGCGATGCGTGTCAGGTTCCTGGCGCATGTATCCACTGCAGCTTCGGAGATTCGCGAAAGGGATGAGCAGAGCGTGCTGGGCAACTGAAGTGCGCAATTCTCACAGAAAGTGTACGTGCGTGTAAGCATAGCTTGTTGGGCGCATAATGCATGCAGGTGTACTGAATCGTGCACGAGATCGCAGAAGCGCTAAGTGTTGGTTTCGTGTCACCCTTCATGCATATGCCGCCCTTCGTGCGCGTGGAGATCCGAATCAGATTTACGGGGCTTACTGCAGCATCACGATGCACTGTATTTTTGCTGTTGCGTAGGAGCCTTGTGGAAGAGTCGAATGGGTCTAAAGTGTGCCCTCTCGTTTGTGCATTTCACCCTCATCCAGTCCTCTAACTTCCACACAGGCACTAGCTAATACTTATACGCCCCGGGAACTTTAATTCCGAGATCGACGTCTACCGACGGCGCCGTGACATTTGGTCCCGACAAACCCTTTGACACCACCAAGCGGTTTTCGAAGCCTGCGAAGAGCCATAGGCCTGAGGTCAGAAAACGTCTGCAGCTTTCATAGCTCGAAGGCCGAATTCCGCGTTCAGCAGGGCAGCAGGGCTCGCACCTTTGAAGACGGCCCTGCTCACCCCCATGACTTCCTCGATCGTCAAAGATTCGTATCGTTTGTATATGTCCGTGATCGATTCCTGCACGAAGCTTGTTCGATCACGTGCGTAGACGAAACACGAATAGGGCAAGACACAGCAGGGAAGGCGCGCAGCAAGCGTACTGGACTGAGCCCGCGCACCTTAGTTTTGGGGAGGGCAGTGTCGGATTGCAGCCCCTCCATCAGAGAAATCCAGTAGTTGTTGTTCTCTAAGCTCTCGCGGATCTCGGCCAGTGTTGGGTTCTTGTGCACGAGCCGAGAGTACGGGCCGTCAGCTCCCCCCGCGTGCAGCATGCTGAGCACATCTTTCCACCTCTGGATAGGAAATCGCAGGAATGGGAACTACCTTAGAGGCGGACATCTCTTCCTCTGTAAAGCCATTACGAAGGAATTCTTGGATGATGAGCGTCACCTTTTCGATAGCAACATCTTGCTTCTCAGGCATCGGAGCAAGTGTGATTGAGAAGAAGCCAGCATCCATGTACTGGTACGGCTCCCATTCGATTCCTATGGAATAAACGAGCCCACCGCGTTCACGTATACCCTCGTAAAGGCGGTTGTTGAGCACGTCCTGAGCGAGAGCGAGAGAACGCGAGACAAACATGGACCCGTGGCGTGACATGCACGCGTCGAAGGCAGCCTCCCCGCCAGGAAACTCTTCAAACGTGTCACGCGCGTGTCCCTTCACCCCCCAGCGGTTCACGGTGGAGAACGCCATCGTCACAAACGAGCGCTCCGAATCTTCAGGCACCAGCACGCGCGCCGTCGCAGGCTTCTCGCGTAGAGCGACATGGAACATGTTGGCGAACAACTGTCGTTTTGACGCACCGCCCAGGCACGGCACAAGGTCAGGGCTGATGATCGCAGCGGGTTTTCACTTCTTTGCCCGTGCTACCGCACCGCCGCGGCCGCGGGCGAATCTGAAGATGCCACACGCAATACAAGGACACCGGGGAGAGCGGAGCAGCACCTCGTCGTCGTCCCAGGCGCGCGGGACTCCCTCGAGTGGTGCAAGGTGCTGCACTGCCAGTGCCTCGACAGCAGCGGGGTCTTCGAAGTCTCCGATGACAACCACCTGCCAAGGCCAGCGCTGTCAGCAGCAGTCCCCGCCCGCGCTGCACTTCTTCGAAGCGCCAAAATAGAGGACGGGCCCGGCACCTCGAGGTTTTCAGGCGTCAGTTCCGCGCGGAGAGCGCTCAAGAGATCCTCGCGGTCCAGCTTGTCGATCACCTCGGGTGTGATGACCGTCATTCGCGGGTCTGGCTCGGCGCGCGCAGAAGGGTGCGCGAGCATTTTCAGCAGCGTGATCGATGTGAGCGCCTCGAGGCTACGCTGATTCGCCTCGTGGCGCACCACTGAGTCCCTCTTGACGCGCTCGAGCGCCGCATCGTCGATCGACGGTGCGCGGAGGAACAGATGTGCGACCTCGAATGCGCGGCGCATCGCATCAGCTTCGCTGGTGGACGCGCTGATCTCCAGCGCGAGCTTCTCCGAGGACGAGCCGCCATCGAAGTCGATCTCGTGCAGCTGGCAATACCTGTTGACAACGTTCGGTCCGTACGGGCCGAGACCACTCTGCAGTGCCGACTGCATTCCAAGGACTACAGCACCCGTCTTGATCCCCTCCACGTGTCCCTCTCCGCAGCGACCGCCGACCGCGAAAACCGAAATATACGCCTCTTTGGCGTCGAATTTGGTCTGCTTCAGCGACACACGAACCCCGTTGGCAAGCCTGCGCTTCGAATCTATCAGGCGCGGCACGCAATCTGGCACAATCGCAAGGAAGAGAGCGGAAGGGCGCGGCCCGCACCGCAACTGGGTGATGCCGTGCTGCTTGTCGACTTGGCGAGAAACGAGCGCATTCTTTTCACCGCCGACCTGAGCCAGTGCTCTGTCCATCTCTCCGTCGGGCAGCAGCCACTCTGGCAGCTCACCCGAATCCTGCCCCCACCGCCACACCTGTCCGCCTTACGAGTGCCCGATGCAGCCACTCAAGTCGCGAAGCAACGATTGAATTGGGAAGGCCGCGTACCTCGTAGGGCCTAAGCCCTTGCAACCCTTGCCGCATCAGTGCACGCACCGCCCCCTCGTCGCAGCCCTTCATTTCCTCTGAGTCTGGTGCACACACCAGGATAGCCGCGCCCTCGCCGAGGCACCCGAACCCGTAGAGAGATGCGGCGCGAGCATTAACCTGCGTTGAAATCGGGTCATACACCGTCTAAGGGGGCTGCATGAGGCAGAGACGTCAGAGAAGCGGTGCAAGTGAGGACCTGCTCGAGAAGCAAGGAAGGCGAAATTTTCTGAAGGAGGTCGAAACGCTGCTGAGCAGACATGAACGCGTCCCCCGACTCAGCACAATCGATCAGGTGAGACAGCTTCTCCTCCGAAACCTCAGTCTCGTCCTTCTCCGCATCCTGCTGGTACTGGCGAAGCAGTGTCTTAGTGAGCCGGTCGAGCTCCGTCGGCGCAAGACCATACTGCACGATCCGCCCGAGCTCCTCTGCGAGCGCCTTCACTGCACGTTGCCAGGAGCGAGCCTCCGAGTTAACGGTGACCTGGGCCCGCGCTCGGCCTTCATGGCCAGGTTGCCGAATCGAGATCCGCAGGGGTGCATTTCAAGCGGTGAAGTACAAGTAGGAGCGCCTTCGCTTGCAAGGAAGTAAGAAGGGGATAGTACAAGAGTGAGGAGAAGGAGGGGGGGGCTTGGCGTACAGAATTCAACACGCAACCTTCGCGTGGGGAGTTAAGGTAGAACCAGTCGATGCTGCTTAGCGGGGGGTCGCCCTCCGCATTCACCCGCTCCTAGCCGCCGCCCACACCGCACTTGTGTGAACTTTACAATTGCTGGGAACCCACAAAGGCGGGGGTTCCGACGCAGGTCAGCGTTGCAGGGGTTAGGCGATGTGGCGGGCGGGCGGGACCGTGGCGCGCGAGTCGAGTGCCATTCCGATGAGCGAGTCGATGAGTTCCTCCTCCAGGTGGCGCGCGCGCACGTTGGAGTCGAGGTGCTCCTTGGTCGTCACTGTGAGGGAAAAAGTCGACAGCTGTGCGTGCTGCACCTTCTCAAATGGCCGGGATGGAGCACGAGCCCAGTCGTGTGTGATAATGCTTCCTCGCTTGGGCCAGGTCGAAATCGGCCCATCCGGGGTCTGCCATCCCCGCCGCAGCATTTCGCCTGCGGGTCCCTGCTCTGCGACAAGTGATGGTGGTGCCACCGGTTCGGGCCCAAAGAGCCGCTCAATTTCTGCGAGCACCTCAGTTGGAACCACGTCCCCGACAACAAAGAGATGCATGTTGCTTGGATAGTAGTGCCGCTTGTAGAAGCGGACAAGATCTTCGCGCGTAAAGCGCTTGACCTGCACGCCCCCAGTTGATTCAACATCGTTCGTCCGCGCCCGCGAGGACTCTGCAGCGAAGGCAAGCGCCGGAACAGACCTGGTCTTCTTTCCCGATCGGGAACCGCGCTGGAAGAAGCGTTTCGGGAAACATCTGCTCGTAGTATCGCGTGGCGACCTGCGCGGGCAGTGTGTTTCACGAACTGGCCACACCAGGAGCCGGATGGCCAAGTTGTCGCGTGCACGGACTGGGTAAAGCCTTGTCATCAATGTCTCGCGTATCACGCATCTCGTTGAGCACCGCAAATCGCTCTCGATCAACGTCGGCCTCTCGGATAAGCGCGCAGAAGCACATCTGGTGCAAGAGCTCAAGTAGCAACCCAACATTGCTTTCGGTCTCCGCATCGATGCCTGCCGCAGAGCCACCAGGTTGAACCGTCAATGAGCTCGACACATTGTCTCCCTCCCGATCTCCTTCCTCATTCTCCCCATCCTCCTGATCCTGCATGCCAGGGTGAGCAGCGAACAAAAAGAACGCGGCAGAGCGCCGCACGGTGTCACAGGCACCTTGACTTACTGCGTGGCCGTGATCGATGCGGTGCAGGGGCACACCTCTTCATCGTCACGTGCTTCTTCAAATGAAGTCTTTATGGTCGCGGGTGTCGCCACGAGTCCCGCACGGAATAGCGTATCACGCCGCGCAGCCATAACATTGTCCTGCGGCCTGTGCTTCTCGACGCCCTTGGTCGGGGCAGACAGCGTGTAGACCTGCGCAGCCCCACACCATCCCCCTGACACTCAGTCTCTCCAGAAAGAGAAAAACCCGTAGCCTTGCGGATGGTGCATCCTTTCCGCGTCCAATGCGATAACGGCTGGGGCGTACCGTGCTGCGGAAGTCTGTGTAGGCATTCGCGTCGGCGAGTTGGGACATGCCCAGGCGGCCAAGGACTTGCCGCATCTCGTCAGGGGAGGGGTACTTGTCCGATCCAAGAAAGAGCATGTGCTCCAGAAAGTGAGCAAGACCCTGTCCCCGGGCCTCTCGTCCTGTTAGCCTCGGGAACAGCGCACGAGGGAGGCGGCCCTGAAAAGTTACAAATTGTTCAATGTATCAACTGTGGTTGGTGTCAGAGCGGGCCTGTTGGTCATCATTCTCGTCTACAGAACCAGCGTGTACCTCGAGGTTGGTGTATACCCGATTCGCCGGCACCTGCACATGTTGAATCGCAGTGAGCTTCACGGGGAGCACTCCGGTGCCGGACCTTCCCTTGAACAACTGGCACACGTTCTGAGGTCGCGTCCGATAGAGCTCCACTGAGCACCCTCTTACAGCTGCCGAGACCGCACCTTACTCGATAGGATGGAGTAGCGGAGACCATTTGGCAGCGCGCCGCGTAAGAGGTGCGGGTGCTCTGCGTGCCGCACGTCACGCCGATGTCAGGGCCGCTCGAAATCCAACAGCGCTGGCATGTCACTGGGGCTATTGAATGACACTGCTTAGGAAGTGAGCTCAACGAATTGAACGTGGATTGAGGGTCAGGGGTTACTCAACGGCAGGGGCTGCGAGCGGGGCGCACAGAACATGGCCGCAGGGCCAGCACCTGGCAGCGCGCTCTCTTCTTCGACTCCAACTCGTTCGCCCCATCCTGACGGCACTGGCCCGACCGTAGCCCATCCCTCCGCGACAGGTGCAAAGGTGTAGTCCTCAGGAAGGGATACAGATTCCTTCAAAGCGACAATCTCGCTCAGATACTGTGCACATGTGCGAGGTCGGGGTTGCGCAAGCTAAGGCCGGGCTGCGTGTTGTTGCACCTGGCCCACCTGCGCCCGTGGAACGAGGTTGCGCCCGTTCGCCTGTTCCAACGCAGGCAGTGAATGCGGTCAAGATCACGTGCACAACACACCTCGGGAACCGCCATGATCGCTCCAGGGAGAGTATCAATGCAGTCGCATTACGATGAGGAAGGAAATCCTACCTGTTGCGACAGGAGGCTCTGCAGTGTTGTTCCCGCCAAATTGGAGTGGCTACGGCCTAGCCCACGAATGGACACGCGAAGTAGTGGCGCGGCAACACTCCTAAGTGCCATAAGCTGGATCGACCTCCTCCTGCGATTTTGCTGTTCTGCGCGGCTGCCGGCCAGGGGGACCGCTCGAGCGAGGCCACGAGGCCAAGAGCAATCATGTGCGCCGAAGCGCAGCCCTGGAGTACTGCAGCCTTGGTTCTTTGGTTGCTGAGACCCCCGGAGAGCTCCATGTAGCGATACAAATGCCGTTGGGAGCCGCCCGGCGACGCCGGCGGCCGCCGTGGGGCAGAGCATGCAGCCACCTACAATGAGGACGGCAAGCAAAAGGAACTGACGCCGAAACTGCGCTAACGTGGACATGTCGTCTTCGATTCAATTTCAGCAAGTCCGATCATCTACGAGCCATTGCCACTTCCTTTGAGGTCGTCCCGTGCCCTCTAGTATGGATGCCTCTCAACTTGATCTGCGGCTCCGAGAGGTCGAACAAATCCCGAGGCGGGCTCGAGTGTTCGAACACTCGGGAAATTTTGACGCCCCCGTCGCTCCTCGCGAATGCCGATGATCCCGATCAGTGGGCAATGCCTGATGGCTCTGTCCGTTTTGTTTGGTATTCGCTCTCGTGAGATGCGGAGTGACGAGCCACCCTGCTGAGAGATGGTTCGTACTCCCAGGGTGGTGGCTTTCGCCATCCTTGTATGCTCCGCGCTCCCAAAGCTCGCAGGCAGCAGCAGGCGTTCGAGTTCCTGTAGACAATCGAACGAAGTCGCATACGCGACTGATTATGAAGCACGATTTGGCGCATCTGCGGTCTCCTTTGTCTGCAAACAGGCGCTGAGGGGCGGTGGAATCGTCTCGCTAGCCGAGATCCGGAATGCTTCGTCGCAATCTGACGATGGGGACGACCTGGAAATCCTGGAGGAAACTAGCCAAAGCGCACTGCCGAATTTGCAGGAGCCGAACCATTCGATTGCTCCTGTTCTCTATCTGGATGACCCCGGCAGTCAAATCCAGTCAAGCCAGTCGTTGTCGCGAGAGTATCCTACTTCCCAGCCCCAGTCTAGCTGCGGAAGAAAGTCCCGCTCTCGAGAATATTCAGACACCGGTGAACCTGCTTCAGCTACGTCAGCTACAGATCCATCAGTGTCCTCACACCAGCGTTTCAGGCCACGCCGCGATGTGAGACATACCGATGCGTCCGGGTCTGTTCTGGATAACTTCGATGGCGACGATGGTTATGTTTCGGAGGAGGATGAAGACTATGAAGGAGGGAGCGAAGAGGACGGCGGTGATGACGAAGAAATCACGCTCAGCTACACAGATGAAGAAGGGGGCATTAGTGACCAGACAATCACAGCAGGTGGGGGGGCTGATGGGTCGGGTTTGTCACAGCCTCACTTAGGTACTGGAGGGGACTGTGTGTCCGCCCGATCAGGCTTGGTCGGGAAAGCGAATCAATCGGCAGAGGTTTTACAAAGCCCTCAACACGTTTCCGACGAGGAACAAGCTGCGATTCAGATCGCCTCAGACCAAGATGAGGATGGTGAAGAGAGCTTCCTCATGGGGCTGACCTCAGCAGAGATCGCACCTCTCACTTCTCGAAGGTTGGACTCCCTCCTTTTTCCCCCCGCTCAT
>Ga0115567_10000670_pt1 | contig 33657 bp, 42 predicted proteins | sample COGITO_mtgs_1204_2_FD_88679 | JGI IMG/M metagenome (GOLD analysis project Ga0115567, IMG submission 88679) | Pelagic marine microbial communities from North Sea - COGITO_mtgs_120412 | ecosystem: Environmental > Aquatic > Marine > Epipelagic | place: Germany:Helgoland, sampling site Kabeltonne...
AGCCCCTGCTCTCCACTGTTTTTCGCTCTGCAACCTGCGACTGTTGTCAGTAAGCGGATGTTTCTCTCTGGGTTGTGTTCCCCATCTCCGGGTTTTTTGCGTGTCTATCTGGGTTGGCTCGGTTTTTTGGTCATTCATTGCACCCTCTCTCGCTTTCTTCATTTTTCGAACACACTCACATCATCATCTCGCCTCTCTTCCTTGCTACCATGTTCCCTGCTACGCCCGCGGCGGACAGCACGGACCGACAGTATCTGTCGCTCTGCCCCAGCCATTTCCTCATCGCCGGAGGTAAAAGACGTTGTAGTATAGGGCCCACATCACTGCCGAGGCGTAAGCCGAGTGCAGCATCTGTGGGAAGCCGTCGCTGTCCCACGCCATCGCAAACAGCGGCCCAACAGCAAGTCCTACCCCGCGGCGCACCTGAGTCTTGATGCCGCTAGTGCTCGCGCTGGCGAGAGTGGGGGCAAAAAGTGCACGGGTTCCGGAGTCTGCTAAGCGGAAAATAGAGATGGGGAGCACCGACGGCTGAGACGAGGCACGACATGCCGAGCGGGCAGCGCAAGGGGAGGGTACGAGCGGCGACGAACGCGCCGTCGCGAATATAGTGCTGCAGTACCGTCGACGCTGCGTACGCGCCGAGCACCTGCACGCCAGAGCCGACAGGCCCCGCTCAGGCACGGCACGATGCAGCGTCCCGGGGGCGAGAGGGCGGAGCGGATGGGACCGTGGTAGAGTACGAAGCGCGAGTGGCGGCGAGACGGCGCTGCATGCCGAGATAGATCAGATAACCCAGCGCCGACGAGGCCTGGAGTGCCAGGAAGCCCCGCATGGCTTCGACTATCCCTGCCGACAAGCCAGCGCAACGGCCTGAGCCCTCCACTTGAAGTTGCACGCCTGCGCCATGCGCGAAACGAGGGACTTTACCTCCACTCCTGGGTGCGTCCTTTTCTAATGCACCTGTTTCCGCCGAATCGATCTCAAGATCCTCACCGCACTCCGCCTGCTCTCTTTTCTGCCCTGCCTGCGATCCACTCTCCGCTCCGCTTACCCCCGCAGCAGCATCGCGCAGCCCAAACCGCAGATCGTCCTTGTCTGCCGGCTCAATCTCAGCTGTGTCGTTAAAACCTTCGTCTCGGAGGCCTGGCATCTTGCTCCCGGCACCCTTTATCTCCCTCTTGAGCGGCGGAGCAGCCGCTCCGCTTGGCGATCTTTGACGTCCGTCCTCTCGAAGACGCATTTTGGACGCCTGGCTACTGTGTACAGCCACAGTGTCTTCGACCTCACCAATTCTATCTATTTCTGCCTCCTGTATGATGGTTTCGTCGGCGTCCACATCCTCAGTTCCGCGGCCCTGGGCAGAATCCATGTCCCCTTGAGTTTCTTCTGGCCTCTCGTCCCCTCTTTCCTTCCCTCCCTGCGACTCACCTGAGCCCTCCTTGTCTTCCTCCGGGTTTTCTCTAGTAGTTTCATCACTTGAGTTACTTTGCTGATGCAAGTTCGCGTCGGTCCCCCCGCCCGCTGCCGATCCCGTCTGAGCGCTGGCGACCGCTCCTATTTGTCCTCCGTCTTTCCATTCAGAAATCTGCAGCGCTCCCGTGCCCTGGACGGAGCGCCATCGCTTACGCTCAAGAAGTGTCAGGATAAGCCGCGACTGAAAGTCTTCCCGCGGCGCTACACCTTCACTATCCTCGGTACCCTCCCCGCTGCCACCGCTGCCGCCGCTGCCGCCGCCCTGCACTCCACTCGATGGTTTGCAGAGAACCAGTGCCAGAACGAGCACCAGAACTTGCACAAGCACCAAACGATGCGCAAGCATTGCTGCCCACAAACTTTTCCCTGGAATACGTCCTGGGCCGTACGCACGCGCCCCGCCGACGCCGGCCCCCTTGGCTGAACCTATCGGGTGGTGCCACTTTCTGTCCAATGTAGACCACACGAAGCTCCATCCCGCAGATACAAGAAGGAGAAAAGGGGGACGGACGGCAGATTTTGCGCTGGTCCGGAGCTCTGGTCGCCCCGAGCGCGGCTGGATCCACAAGGAGTATGGCATTCCACGCTCTGGTAGCCCGGAAGCTCTTTCTCCTGGGACTTGCTGCCTCGTGCACCCATGCTTTCCAGGGCTCTTACCTGTCGACATCAAGGTCAGGCCAACCCCCTACCGGCAGCCAGACTCTGGTCCCTTCCCACGCGTGCCCTCTTGCCTGCCCTTGCATCTACAGCACCGGACCGCTGCCTCATGACAGGCATGATTTCGCCGACTCGCAGGCCAATCCCGGATGCGCGAGCTCTTTCCGTGCGTGCGCCGGCTTTCCGAGCACTGTTTTCGAGGCCTTGTGGCAGCGCGGCCACTCGCTCAGGAAGGCTGCAAGAAGTTGTGCGGATGCAGCAAGCAGTCGCACCTAGTGCCGCCGACGTAGGAAAGGGGCAGGTCTGGCTCCGCAGCACCCCACGGCACTCCACCCTGCGTTCGGTATCCGAATATCTCTGTGCTCGAGCAGCTTCCGATTTGTCCAGCCTCGTGAACTCTGGCCTTCGTCGGAGCTTCTGAAAGCAACGCAAGTGCAATGAGTCTGAATATCGCGGTGTCACTTCATCGCAGGCACTGCTGGACGTGGCAGTGATTGGGGCTGGGCCTGCGGGCTTGGCGATGGCGGCAGAGCTTGGGGAAAGGGGCCTAAACGTGGCCTGCATCGCTCCCGACTTTGAGAAGCGGTGACTCACTGGCATCCTCACCCTGGCGTGTCTTCTTCATCTCACCTCGGATTATCTCATATTCTAGTCCGTAGCAAGGTGGAGCCCGTAGTCCCCTTTGCTACGTCGCGCTGACGCGCGTGAGCGGCAACGAGTCAGGTTCGTTCCAAATTACGGTGTGTGGATCGACGAGGTAGAACCTCTTGGGATGAAGCACTGTCTCAATACCGAATGGCCAAAGGCAACAGTTCTCATGGGTTCGTTCCTTCCCCTCGAATCGCTGTGCGAGCCAGCTCCGGCGCGCTCGGTGTGTGTGTTGGCAGGGCTGGTGGCCTGCAGGAGGTGCATGTGACTTGGGGAATAACGCCGTGCGACGCGCGGTAGGGGGCGCGGATGGAAATCGGAAGCAGGTTCTGGATCGGCCGTATGGACGACTAGACCGGCAGAAGACCAAGGCACACCTCATGGAGCGATGCCGTAAGAGTGGGGTGCGCCTGGAGGCAGGACAGGTCGAGGGCTTGGAGCACTCGCCCGGCGAGAGCGCTGTGGCCGTTGCGGGCCGGGACCCACTCCGTGCGCGAATGATCGTCGACTGCACAGGCCATGCACGAGGCTTTGTGGAGTTTGAGGATGGAAAGGAGCCAGGATACCAGGCCGCATATGGCATCGAGGCTAAGATCACGCCGGGGACGTACCCGCTGCCGCTGGACGAGATGCTCCTAATGGACTATCGCGACGAGCACATGGCGACGCCCGAGGCGCGAGCTGAGTCAGAGCGCGTACCGACCTTCATTTACTGCATGCCGACGGACGATGGCAACGTGTTTTTCGAGGAGACGTCACTCATTGCGAACCCTCCTGTCCCGTTCGAGGATCTCAAGCGGCGGCTTTACGAGCGGCTTGCCCTGTGGGGCACTGAAGTGCTCGAGGTCGAGGAGGAGGAATTTTGTCTCATTCCAATGGGTGGTGCAATGCCGCGTGTACCGCAGCGCGTCGTCGGCTTTGGAGGGTCGGCAGGGCTGGTGCACCCAGCGACCGGATACATGGTATCGCGCACCTGGGAGCTCGCTGCCGAGACCGCCGACGCGATCGTCAGTGCACTTCGCACCAATGGCGATGACGCGGAGGGTGCGGCAGCGGAAGTGTGGAGAACCATGTGGTCTGAGCGCTACATGCGGAACCGCGACTTCTCCGCGTTTGGGGGTGAATATCTCGAGAGCATCGGCCTACAGGAGCTTCGCGAATTCTTCGGAGCGTTCTTCGTGCTGCCGTTCCAACAGTGGGGTGGCTTTCTTTCTCATCGTCTGCAGGAGCCGTTTGAGCGCCTCACCTTCGGCCTTGGAGTGTGGTCCAACACTTCAAACCGCGTGCGCTTCTCCCTCGCCCTCAAGGGTTTTCTATCGGGCCCTGACGGCTGGTACATGCTGGCACGATCTGTTTTGCCGCTTGATGATGGTGACGACAAGACCTTTCCGTCCAAAGAATCGCGCCCAGACTTTTTCAAGAAAACACTTTAGATCAGCGACCACGCTACTGTGCGATTCAGTGAAGCGAAACTGTGAAACATGGTTCGCAGCATGATAGACCATTGCGTGAACGCTGCTGCGAATACTCACGACACTTCTGTACATAAGCTCGGCACCACACGTCTAGCTAACTTGAGGCCGCGGTGGCAACACTCTTGATTTTGACCTTCACTTGGTGTAACGCGGCACACGTCTTACTCGTCCAGGAAGCGAGAACGCAGCTCCGATGTCGGGCGGCGGCAACTTGCGCTCTGCCCGAATAGACGGTATCTGCTTGGCCGATATGTTCCGCTCAGGCACTGCTCAGAAGGGTCAAAAAGGGAATCCACTGCGGAAGTCTGGCATTAGGTTCTGAGCGTAAGGCTGAGAAAGTCAGCAAGGAGGTCGAGGGAAGTAGGCCTGCTGGCGGCCACGACGTCGGAGTAGATGTAGTCCCGCAGGCGCAGTGGAACTACCGCTCGAGAGACCCGCGCCACAGCTGGCAGCAACCATCCATTCAAGCTCTCCGCCTGCCCCGGGCAAATCCCATGATGTGCCTGCCGCAACTCGCCAGGCCGTTGCGCAGCAAGTCGCAGCAGCGCAGCGGGGCATCGCCCCTCGCGCGGGGAGGAGCGCTTCGCACCACGCGCAGCACGGCCTCCGATCTCACGAAAACTTTCCCTGCGTCAACCAGCACCTGTAGTGGTGTAGCCTGCTTAGCTGCCTGCTTAGCTGCCAAATGCGATGTGGGCGAGGGTGTGGGCGCGGGCGCTTCGACCAGCGTGCTCATGTCGGTAGGATCCCTCCCAATTGAGCGCATGATCGCCTGCCCTGCAGTACCCTGCAGCGCCGCAAACTTGAACTTGCCATTGGGATCGCGCGCGATGACGAAGTTTACGAAGCCATTGCACAGGTTGCAAACCCCGTCGAACAGCAGAACCTGTCGCGAAAGCACCAGTGAGAGTGGGCGTGTTCACAACCAGTCGCTCTGGCACAAATGGGTAAGGTCTTTTTACAGTTGGCCACCGCTGCGCATCCTCACCTTTTCATCACTTCGCAGGCCCCTTTCCCTGCGAAGTTCTCTGTCGTCATCCCGGCGCGGGCTGTGCCTGTCTCGGAGAAGCGCGCCGCATTCTTTGGCACTCTGTTTGGGCATGCCCCTCTTGGCCAGGCAGGACCTTGCAGAAGCCGAGAAAGCCTCTATGAGGCAAGGCAGGAATACGGCCGCCAGTTTCCAGCCGCCGAGCCCTGTTTTTGTCGGGGAGACTCATTTGTAGTGACGCACACAAACGAAGGGCACGCAATGCCCCCTGAGGTAACATAGCATGCAAACTTGCCTCGTCTCATAGGAGATTGTCTCAGCTACCTCTTATCAGAGCCACAGGTGAAGTCCCGGGCAAGTCAGAGGGCTGCGCGTGGTTCGACCCAGACAGAGCACAAACTCGCATAAAATATGAAAAATGGTCGTTATTATTAATAATTTACGTTTTTTGAAAACAGATTCAAACCGATCAGAACCGAGGTACCCCATCGCCGGATAGCGGCGCGACGGAACTATGTCCGAGCTGCACATCATCGGCGAGATATCGGGAGGGGTATTCACCCTCTTCATCTTCAAATACGTTTTCCTGTCCCCTGCAGTGCCGCTCGGATGTTTGTACTTGTCCGAATGGTTTCTCCTGTTTTGGCCTGGGCGGTCCATGTTCCGAAGCAGGAAGTGGGGTGCATCGACCTGCAGCGCCCGTGCTGACCCTCCGCTTGTCTCATTTCTTTTCAGCACGGCTTCGGCTCTTCTTTGACGTCGAACATCTTCCGTGTGGTCTGAACCCGCCCGCCAGAACCCAGACTAGTCGAGTCATAGGAGCAGCCCGAGGCAGGGGTGTCATCCGGGGTCACTTGAACAAGGCCGATGTGACATTCTTCGGTTATCGCTTGCAAGCCTGCAGCGGCAGCAGCAGCAGCTGATGCAGCAGCAGCAGCTGCTGCTGCAGGGTGCATGTTGCGCGAAAGTCTGGAGTGTCCATGGTACACCCAGCGTGCTGAAAAGCAAGGACCCTGGCTGACTCCCGGGTTGTGTTTACAGGACCCTGGCTGACTCCTGGGTTGTTTTTACAGGGAGGAGGACAAGGGCTGTGGTGCAGATGGGAGATGCTGGTGGCGAACAACGGTCGGTGGAGTAAGTTGGCTGGTGCGGTGCAGGATGACGGGAGGCCAATCTGCGTCGACGCGGCGGGGAAACCAGTGCTGAACGAATACGGCCAGACTCAGGTGTGCTTCTGCGCGCCAGGTAGTGAGGCTGTGTGGGCGCACCCATTGGACGTGCACTATTCGACGACGACAATGCACGACTGGCCAAGGCTGGTTCTGGAGGTCTGGTCTCAAGACTATGGCGGGCGCAATGAGCTGCAGGGCTATGGCGTCGCGCACGTTCCTGGCGCGGCGGGCGTTTACGATCTCGAGGTCCCTGTGTGGCGCCCTGTCGCTGCATCGGCTGCGCAGCGTCGCACTTTGTCGGGAATGGTGGCTTCACTGCGCGGGGTGTTTCTCGGGGCGTGGCCGCGGCTGCATGGCGACCTCAACCCGCGCGGGGTCTCAGAAAAGTCGGCGGCGAAAGACTTGGTGCACAACGCGCGGTCTCAAAATCCGCTTGACGCGAACCGTAACACCTCGCAGCTCGAGTCCGTTGGGACGGGCACTGTGCGCTTACATCTTAGCGTCATTACTCGCGGGTTCCAGAAGCTCGGACATGGGAGCAGCGCGTCCATTGAGGCGCAGTGGGAGGAGGCGCAGCGAGAAGCAGAGCGCCGGGAAAGAGAAGAGCGCGGGGCCAACGCGCCCCCACGCAGATGAGGCAAATCGGGCGTCAGACTATGCAGGCGCAGATGCAGAGACGATTCGGGAGATGATTAATCCTCTGACGGCCGTTCATGCGGCGATCCTCTCGCACCATCCTCGGCATGTTCGCTGCAGTGCGCGCGGCGGAGAGGTTGAGGATGTTTCAGGGCGTGTCAAGGGAAGTGGGGTAAATAAGTTAGGGCAAAGGAGGTATGTGGGCAGTGCGCCTCTACATCCCCCGGGGAGAGACATTGTCGGAGAACATGTGGCGCAGAATGATTACTGACATGTTACATTATCTTCAGGAACCTTTGCGCGTGCCTCGAGCGTGCACGCGTCTAGGAACTAGGTAGCGGGCGGTCGGGGGCAGCGGCACAGAAGTCGGCGCACAAGACTGCGCAGTGAGCGTAGGAATCATCGCCGACGACGCCTGGGGCGCGCGCGTCCAAGCCCTCGCCTCCCGACTCGCCGTCCTCCCACTGCCGCTGGCACTCTCGGCGGCAGCACTCCCGGCAGTCTGCCGCGCACCGGCCCGAGGGGCAGTCGGTCCCCACCGCGGCCCCCGCGCAGCTGACCGCCCACGATGCGCCGCCTTTGAAGCGCACTGCCCCACCCCGCCCTCGCTGCCCCCCAGCCTGCACAATGGCCTCTGCCCACGGCAGGCCGCGGGACAGCGCCAATGGCCCGCCGAAAAGGCACGCGACGCTCGAGTCCGACGTCCACTCCACGCGTTCACACGCGCGCACCTCTCCCTCGCCTTCACCAGGCAACCCCTCCCGTCTTGAACGGCCCGTACCAGGCTCCTCCGTGGTGCTCTCCAGCCACACCCGTATGCCCTTGTCCCCGCAGCGGCATGCCACGCCCTCAATCCCGACCACGTCGCCAAATGTGTGTGGCACACACCCATCCGAGCAGGCTGAGCCGAAGTTTTCTCCGAGAATGGTGACTCTGATCTCTCCCCCTCGGACCGCGCTCGGCGCGGCCGTCTCGTTCGGTACGATGCTTCGCACGCGAGGCGACGGGTGCCCCGCGAATCCGTGGAGCATGAAGTCTGCGCCGCAGGAGGCTTGGACCTGGAGCGGGAGGGAAGCACCGAGACCCGGTGAGACAGCGCAGGACATCGAAAAGTCGGAAACGAAGCGCTGGAGCGTTGACCCATTGAGCAATGTCCAGGCGTAGGAGGCGCTTGGGGCGTGGGTCAGTTGCTGCGGGGCACACGCCAACGCGCCCACATAAACTTCAACGGGCGGGGCCGGGATGGAATCGACGATGCGCCCCGCCAAAGTGAGGACCGTCGGGGTGCGCGTCGAGAGTGCTTCTGCCGCCGCGCGAGGAGGACGTTCCGCTACACCTGAGGTGTGCAGTAGCAGACTGTCGGAGGCACGGCGTGCGCTATCAAGTGTGGCAGGTACGGGCTCGAAGAATGCCGCACCACTTCCGACACGGAACTTGTGCGGTTCCGCATTGAACTGCCGCACGTCGAGTTTTGAAACGCGTGCACAGGTGCCACTGAAGCCCCTTGCAGATGAGACGAGCAGTGCGCCTTCGTCCATGTCCACAGCGCCGGGTCCAATCCGCAACCTCTCCGCCGTCACTAGCAATGTCCCGTTGGCCACGCCGCGTGGCAGTGTCAGCGTTTTTCCGAGGCGCAGCTCCAGCGCTCCGTCGTTGTCCGCATCCGCGTCGGCCCCCAGGTGGGCAGTGGCACCTGCCTCACCAGCAATCCACGTGTTGCTCTGCAGCACAAGGTCGCGCCCCGCCAGCAGCGCAGTGGGCGTCGTCAAATTGATCGCGCCGGGCTCGCCCGCATCGAGTTCGAGATTGCCTTGAGCCGCCACACCCACCTCGGTCGACAGCCACACCAGCCCTGGCCCTGTTGCGCCGCTGCCGGATGCGCTACCTGCACGCAGCCGCGCAGCGCCAACGGACGTGGTGAGGTTTCCCCAGAGCGTGACATTGGCGGCAGCGCGCACGTCTAGTGCCCGCACGACCGCCGCTTCGCCTGCACGGTTGAGCAGCACCGCGCCAGGCGATCCAAGCGCTTCAATCCGCAGCACGCCGTCCATTCCGGGCAGCATATCAAGCTGCAGCGAGTCCGCGCGCAGCACACCAGCCCGCGCTCCGCCAACCACGAGGTCTCGCCCGGTCAGCTGTCGCAGCTCTGTAGCTGAGAGTGATAGGCCTGCGCTCCCGACATCTGAGTTGAGCCCGACCCAGGCGTCCGCGGCGGAGGGGCGAAATATGACAGCGTTGTGATACGCGTCTAGCTTGCCGCCGATGTCGGCATCGAAGCACGTGACCACGATATCATGGCCCCGAGACGCGATCGTGGTGTTTGCACCGAGCGTGAAGCTTCCCACTCCGTCCCCATCCGAGTCCGCAGTAATAGTCACCATTCCCTTTGCCGTGAGTGAGGACGCAACCGTGATGTCGCCGGTCGCAATCAGTTCAATCGGATCCTGGTTGAACACGGCACCAGTCACGACTAGGTCCCCAACCGCCTCGTATCGCAGAGTGCGGCCCGTGCCTGTGATGGTCAGTAGACCCGTCTGCGTTGTCCCGCCGCCACACGTCCCGAGCAAAAACTGGGTCGAGATGTCGACGAGCAAGTTGCACACTCCTGTCGTCGTGAGTGACAGTGGACCAAGTGTGGAAACTGCGCAAGCCGCCTCAGAGGCGCAGCCCGAGGCATTGATGTCAATCTTGGCGCCAGCTAGATTTGTTGCCTCTACATAGAGCCCTCCGACAGTGTTTCGGGTGACGCCGCGCATCCAGACGGTGGTCGCAGCGCTTCCCCCGATGGTCAGCTGGCCGGTGGTCTCGATGCGGTCCAGTGTCGCTTGCGCCACCTCCATCTCCTTGCCCGCCACCACATACAGCCCGTAGGGTTCCAGACCTGAGTGCAACCCAAGACGCATGCGCCGTGCCGTCTTAGGACGGACTGCAGCAGCGCCGTTGGTGCCAAGCGTGATAATAGCGGGGGGATATGTTTCTGCAGTGCTGTTGATGGTGATCGTGTCGGCTGTCACATCCAGGGATCCCGAGGCTAAAGAGATTCGCTGGTTGACGAGGAAGTGCGCTTGTGAGGCGCAGCGTCCAGGCGCAGAGGGAACGAAACAGAGGGTCCCCGTGCACTCCGACTGTCCTCCATCGCAGAAGGTCACACCGTCACCACAAAGATTACGAGAGCAGTCATTGTCGGAAGTACATGACGGCTTCTTGTTGCCGTCTGGGCAAAAAAAAACTTCCGCACCCGCCGAATCGTAGTTAGCGTCGACTGTCAGTCCCCCTCCAACATCGAGCGTCGCAGTCGTCACAAAGATGCCGTCAGAGGCAATAAGTGACAGTGGACCGGCAAATGTGACGTTCCGCCCAAGCTCTGCAGTCACGGGGTCCAAGACCCGGTACACCATAATGTAACACGAAGCCGAGCGGCAGCGTATTTCGGTCGGCCCTGTTCGCGTGTGGTTCAGCCCCGCGACGTTGATAAGTATGACTTCATCCGAGCCTACAATCAGCGTGCCGGTGGTGGCAACGCGATTGAGCTCCACCTCCTCTATTGTGTACGCGATCAGGGCCTCATCGCCCACAGCGATCGCCTGCGCTTGCGAGGGCGCGAGCTGCACAGTCCCTGTTCCCCCATCGATACGTCCAGCAATTATGATCTGAGTTGAAATAACTCGCACAGCCGAGTCAAAACCCGTAGCAGAGATGGCGGTGATCGTCCTGTCTGTGCCGACGCAGCCCTCGCTACTCTGTGCGAGGTCGTCTGCATCCCCCCCGCACAGCACAAACGTGCCTTGGCCTCCAAAGTCAGTGTCCGCATTTATCTGCAATGTCATGTCCGCGTCTGACGCATTCATTCGCAGGTCGCAATCCAGCGTCACCCCTGCCCCTGCATTCAAAAAGAGGGTAGCGTCACCCGTCGCACCTACCTCAGACTTGAGAGTCAGCTTCGTGGCTGCGTTGAGGTACTGCGCGTTGCGAAACACAATACCCACCGCACCGTCTGAAGCAGAACCAGTGATCTCGAGGTCCAATGTGCCCGTGAAGTAAGTTGTCGTGACTCCATTGGTTTCTGGCACATCAAAGTAGATGCCGAGCCGCGCGATGACCTCAAGGACCCTAAATGTGGACGCGCCGTCTTGGAAGGAGACAGTACCACCTGTACCGGACGCCGCCGTCGCACGGAAGCACCACGTCTGCACATTATCCGTATGGCTAGCCGATAGAGCACCTACAAAGATTCCGCCGTGTGCGCCGTCGCCGATGCAAAGTCGAGAGGACTGGAACGCTTTGACTTCTGAGGCTGACATGCTCATCCCTCCCTGTGCAGAAACATCGACACCCACCCCTATTGGACGGCCATTGGTCACATACAGCCACATGTTGTATGACCCGCTGTTCATGATGCGGCAGGAGTCACTCCCGAAGTCGATGTCCGCTGCTGTGAGCGTTACCGTGCGAGCCGTTGTGAAACTCCCTACTGTTACACCCGCTGCGAGCTTCAGCGTCCCTGCGCCAGCGCCGTCTGCATCGGCATTCAAAATCACCTCTCTGTTAGACACAGAGGGCGTCACCGATGCGAGAATTTCTATTCCTGCATTAGCACGCAGCTCCAGATTCCCCGTTCCCCCGTACGAAATCGCGTCAGTCGCGCCGGCGAGTGTTATCTTTCCTGCCGAAGTCACCATTGCACCACTTGCGGGGGCCAAGAACACCAGCCCACCGTTGGTCGCCCCATCTGAATCACCATCTACGTACACGTTCCCGCCGCCCGTACCCCCAGAACACGAGAGTGCCACGCCCAAGGTCACACCCGAGTATGCACGCACGTCCAGCGCGCAACTGACCGCAGATGCCGCACCCGCAAAGAGCACCTGCTCTTGTGCATCACCACTCCACGACTCAGCCTGTGCCCAGAGCGCTAAGGTCTCCGAAACCCCTGCGATGTCCGCTGCCGCGAGACCGTTCACAACAATATGAGTTCCCGTTGCCCCTGCAGCGTTGGCCAACCTTAGCGATGCTGCTGACACACGCTGCAGTTCCGCCGCCTGCAGACAAATGAGACCGTTTCCCGAGCAGTCATTGCTACCCCCTGAATTCGAACAAGAGGGATCGCTCCCGCCCGTAGCCGCACTGCTGCCTAAGAGGCAGAAACCCCCGTCTGCTGCCAAATTCTCGATCACTACAGCCCCGTTCGGCACTTCAAGGTCCGCGCTTAGCCTCAGGGCGTCGGCGCTGGACCCCGCTGACCCGCAGCGTAAGGTAAGTATTGCCGAGGTCGAACTGCTTAAAGGATCTCCATCGCTCGGCGCGCCAGACCAGAATATTGTGCCGCCCACCGATAGTGTGACGTTTCCGGCGCCCAACGCAGTCTGCAGTGCGTCTGCCGACACATAGCAGTGCGCCGCGTTTGAGCAGCTATCCTCGCCCTCCACTATCCCGTACGGTGTCGTACCGCTGCTAAGGAGCGCATCGTCTGTGCCAATTACTGAGACCGTCACGTCCATGCCCTGCATCCGCCCGCTGCGGATCACGTGGAGGCCAAGGCCGCACCCCGGCGCGGCTCCTACGCGAGCACGGGCAGCGGAGAGCAAGACAAAACCAGAACGGGTAGGTCAGCGAACCTGAATCGGTACCACAGCTACCATCAGCAGGGATAGTATCCCGAGAAGCGCAGCAATGTCATGCCTGCCCAAACGGGGGTGGAGTCCCGTGCGGCTTTGCCTCAAAGAGCCTGAGCCTCTTGCACGCCACCACATCCTCGCGAAGGTGCTACAGGGCTAGCAGTCTCACGCCATCATGCCACACACAACACTGCCGTCCGCAACGGTAGTGTCGCTCTCTCGTCCTGCCTCGTGCCAAGTTTGGTCTTCCGAATTGCAGCTGTCAACAGCACTACGCGAGCAGGCTTCTCTGGCAGCCACTGGGCAATCAGGGTCGTGTTAAGGAACGGTGGGGCGCCCAAGGTGCTTCAACTGCGGCTACGCGCAACAGAAATCATGTAAGATACTTTCTCGACGGGCGATGCTGGCGTCGAGGCGTGGTATCGCTCGACCACGCCCGAAGGGAATTGGAGCCTAATAAATGGATAGAGCACCAACTGCTGGAATCAGGTAAGGTAGCCGCCACGGGGTGGCGCCGCGCTGCGCACAGGACCTGCCTGCCTGGGACCTCGGCAGGAAACTCTGAGAGCGAAGCTAGGATAAAGCTCGCTTCGTTGGCTGAGAAGGTGGTTCCGTTCTACTCGGAACGGGTGTAGGGATGGAAGATGCTGTCCCTGGATTGCGCTCGGCACACCGCTGCGCCCCGCAACGGCAAGCGCCACGCCCAGCGCAACGCTTACGGATCTTGTACCTTCATTTTTACATTGCGCATGTATGCTCTTTGCACACTTGTGGTGGACGCGCCGATCCATATTCTAGGGCTCATTTCGGAGCAGGGCTTGACGGCGGGTGTGTGGCCTCAGGGATGGTGGGGGCAGCAGGAGTCGGGGTTGTCAGCTTCGGGCGAGATCCAGGAGTATAGTAGGAAGTGTGGTGGGTAGATTATTGGTGGCGCTTACCCTTGTGAGGCTCTGTGGCGCGACACACGGCGATGAGGAGCCAGAGTTCAAAATCTACAAGGGCGGAACCGCGAAATGGTGCTCGCCCAATGAAGCTCGGATCGCCCCCTGGATCAGGGCGGCACAGTGCAGGGTTAAAAGCATGGATGTACTCAGTGCATAACAGGTGGCCGCGGGATGGTGCAGGTACGATTCATTCAACGAGCGCTTCGATGCGGAGTTCCAGGGGGCGACCTACTGCGAGGGGAAGAAGCCGGAGGGCCTCGGCAGGGACAAGTGCGAGTCGGTCCGCGGATGCTGCTGGGTTGCACCGGAGAGTGAGGCGCGCCCGGAGACAGAACGGTTTCTGCCCGCTCGGCTGATCCCCGTGGCTACAGTAGGTAGCGGTGTCGTGCATCTTGCGCCGCTCAAACGATGAGCGGATCCCGGGGCAGGTGCTTGTCGTGCCAGGAGATTCGGGGAACCTGGCAGGGAGTGCTCGGAACTTGTGTGTATCAGGATATCGACACGGTCGTGGACTTCAACCGCCAGCAGAATCGCGACAATGCCCCCAAGACCGCGACGCGCTGTGTGCCAACCGTAGTGGACCCAACCCTGCTTGTCTTCGACGAGGCCTCGGGCAAGATGGCGACCGGAGTATCACCTTCTTCGACGCCGGCGAACGGAGGGCAATTTGCATTCGATTTCACTTATAATAGGAATGAGGAGCTTGGCAACGTCGACATGTTCATCTCTACATTTCTGGGGTCCCGCACGCTTTTCGGCAAGTTCCAGGTGCAAGCGTCCGAGCTTGGTTCCATCCTTTTTCTCGCGCTCGGGGCAACACGTGCGAGTACCGCCGCCCCGCAGCGCACTTCCGCGCTGCTTCGCGAAGAGATCGAACATGTCTACTTCGAGGGGTTCCGCATCGCTGACTTCTCGCCAGCAGTCGAAACGTATGCAGCACAACGCTTGCCCGCTGGCTCGTGCAGGCACGTGGCGGTTCCCGGCGACGATATGGACTCCATCGCACGGCAATACCTGCTGACGTGGCAAGAAATTTATGCTTTCAACGCACACCTGTACAACCCGCAGGCTATCAAGCCAGGCGATCTACTCGCCGTGGGGCGACACCACGTCGTCAAGGGCCCGTGCGTTAACTTTGAGGAGCGTCAGTCAGGCCCGCAGGTTACAGACGTTGTGAAAGACGCAACCTGCACGTGCACGTCTCAAGTCGCATGTCGCGCAGCTGAGGGCATTCAATTGGGGGAGACGCTGTTTGGCATCGCCACGCGCCTCGGGACCTCTTGGCAGCGCGTCGTCGATATGAACCCGCATCTCCAAGCCTGCACTGCTGACTCGTGCGCGGTGCTTCCGGGTGACTCGCTTTGTGTCGTGCCCTACCTCCGCAACGTGATGTGTGAGGCCGAGTACCGTCGGTTCCCAGTTGTCGACGCAAATGGAAACTCTCCGGGCTACCTCAACACATACTTCTCTTGTGACCCGAAGTGGAGCGCCAAGCTCACCGTCGAAAAGTGCTGCCAGGTCCCTCGGTGCAAGTGCTGTACCAAGGACAAGTACGTGGGCGTGGGCACGTCGTACGCAACCTTCCAGGACGCACCGACTGCCAACACATGCGACGTGACCGCAGTGCCGCACCAGAAGTGCCTCCAGGACCCATTCGTCACGGACGCGGACGGGGTGCAGGCGTACTCGTTGCTTTGCGACGACGACTGCCAGCTGCTTTGTGACAAGGAGGACCCAACAACTCCTGACCCCAAGTGTCCCACGTCGGTTGGCCTCACCGTTTACACAGGACTGTGTGTCCCCAAGCGCCTGCTCAACGGCATCACCCAGAAAGTGTGCACCTAAGCTGCCAGCCAGGCTCTCAGATGCTGCGTGGGAAAGTTTCGCGTGAGAACGTAAAGGCTATCAACCATAGAAGCAATCAGCTCAGGCTGGGCTACCATACACACGTGAGGTCTTGCACTTGTCACTAGGGAAAACGCGCGCCACCGCGTTGCCACATCAGGCACCAAGTGACCTCGGATCTGATGTCGTGGCAGCACCTGTTCGCCACTGAGACACTTCTCACAAGCATCGAGTAGAGGTTGTGCCAAAATGAAGTCGCATCTCTTTCTTGCACGTGTCTGTAGGCTGCACCAGCGGTTCGTGGGGAAGGATTGCTGTCCCAGAGTTCTGATCTTTAGGCGGCATGGGTCTTCGTAACGCCCTGGCGCCGGGCGGCGGTGCGTGCCTCCTTGTTGCTTTGCATCTCCAACGAACTCGCCAGAACCTTCTTCCGCTGCAGCTGAACCGCAAGCTGCCCGAATCGCTGCCCAGTAGGCTCTCAACCCTCAATGCGCTTCTTCAGACTAGAGGCGGCAGGCGTGGTGGACCCCGCGTACCTCTGAGGCGCGCGCCTCGCTGGAGGCCCTGGGAAGTTGCCGCAACTCTTCAAGCACCTGTGCCCACCGGAGTCTCAGCACAGACAGCCGACATTGAGAGCTCCCCAACTCTCGAGCTGGAGGCGCCTTTTCTTGCAGGAGTGTGGCCTCAGCCCTCTGTCGCGCCTGATGAAGCGCTTCTCGCAGCTCTTCTCCCTCCAACCTGACCCCGCACGGAGAGTTGGGTCGCATCCTGGCAATAAACCTCGCCTTCTACCTTGAGACGAAAGGGTGATGGCAAAAAGGGCGAAATTCACCAGGCGCGCTGGGAAAGGAAAAGCATGAGCGCAGTGGCGGCCATGACTGCCACGCCGGATACCAGGGACGGGCGCAGGCTAGTTTTGGAAGACAAGAAGCTTGAATCATTGAGAATGGACATCCAGAACGCCTCAAGGAGGAGTAGACAGGCGAAAAATCCAACCTGCCGTCACCGCCACCTGTTTCTCATTATCGTTTCTGCGTGGAGCTGTGAAGAAGAAGGATACGAACAGAAAAGTGTTGAAGAGTGTGCAGCGTGTTGGTATGGTTTGCGGAAAGAAGGCAGATAGATGAGAAGGCAGCGTGGATGAGGCTTCCAGCCAGCATGCGCTCAAACACCTCCATGCGAAGCCCTCCTTCTATTGGAAGCACCTGCGAAGGTGTGCAGAGCAGTGCCGCTGCGAGCGCCACAGCCGCAACTGCACACGTGCCTTGCTGCCACCTGACGAGCCCTGGCACGGGGCACTTCGCTTCTGCAGAGGACTCTCTCTTTACGAAAGCGATGACGTGAGCGGCGCAAGGGCGCGCATGGGCCACGAGGATGCGCCAGAAACGAGGAACGCCGTACCTTACCACGCCACCTTCACTGTCAGTGCGATTCCTCGCAAGTTTGGCGACGCGCACTCTCAAGGCACCCCGGACTTGCGAGCGGGTCTCCACGCGGAATTCTTCCAAGCCACGAAGCACATGAGCGACAAGAAGATATACGCAGCGGCAGGACGAGCTTCCCGCTGACCTTTCCCTCCATCCAGCTGTGGCGCCGCAAAGCCAGCAGTAGCAACGGTTCGAAGGACGAAGCAGACCCAGTTGCAGAAATTGAGGGCACTGTGGTCGCATGTTGCAATGAGGAGTCAGCTATGCTCTCAGAGAGCGCAGGGAAGGAGCGCATACCTAACACTGTGTGGATTGGCATGGAAGAGTGTAACGAAATTCACTAACGCCTGTGAACACATCATGAGTCATAGGGAAGCGGAACGCGGCCTCCGGGCGGGAGAACGCACCAGCCAAGCCGAACTTGCACTCAAGAGTTGCGCAAGCAGGTGCACTGCCCATGGTTCTGTCTCCGGCGTAAACAAGAGGCCGAGTGTGTCCTTATTCTGGGTGCAGAAAGGAAGCTGCACAGGTGCTGCAAGAGATCACTGCGGGCTTTGCGGTTGCACTTCTGGCAAACTCATTGGATGGCTGCTTTGAAGGGTATTACCACAGCACCATAGGCGAAGAAGATAGCAGTAAAACTAAGGGATGCATGCGAGAGGAGAGACAGCATTTTTTGTGAAGAATCAGAACTCACTGACTCTGTGAGCGAGTGAGTGAGAGAGTACGATCCTGGCTGTTTCAACATTTTTTTCTATTCTAACCTTTTCTGAACCACGGTACACAGAGCCAGATCGGTTGGAGCGGGCTGTGGTGAGTGAACCAGTGAGGGGGTGATGTCAAAGGCGGAGTGGGTCCAGTGCCCAAACGGGTGCGGCGAGAAGCTGTACTATCGGGAAGTGACTGCGCACTGCCAGACAAGTTGCCAGGAGCGCCTCGAACCCTGCTCGTCTGGCTGCGGCGCTATGGTTCGCTTCCGTGAGCGCAACAAGCACAAGATGGTATACTGTGGCTGCCGAATCGTTTCGTGCAAGTAAGACCGCCTATACTAAGCTGCACGACCCTAGCGACGCACCTAGCATGCGCATTGCCTGCGCCATCGGACCTAGATACCTTCGCAAATACTACAAAGTGATGCTGAGAGGGCGGGGCCCGGGTGAGTAGGTTCGCTCCGCCCGCTGGTAAGTGCCGGTGGACAGGGCAAGCACGGTACCTGACAGTCCACCTTGATGACACGTTGACAACCAAGCAGAAGGAGCACGCCGTTAAAGGCGACCCATACATCGAGTGCCTCGAGCGCCCAACAGTGTGCTGGCACCCTCCGCTTGTGGCGGTCGGAAGTGGTCCGGAGGACTCAGAAGAGTACCGAACGAGGTGGGTGGGCTGCGGAGAGGTTCTCCGCTTCGGCGACCGTGATGCGCACGAAGCGAGAGAATGCCCATTCCGGCAGGAGGAGTGCAAGCTGGGCTGCGGGGAGGTGCTGCTGGGTTTCCGCGTTGCGGAGCACTATGCTGGCCGCCGAACCGATCGTTGCCTCGATTCTGCGATGTGGGTGGGGAGTGGGTGTCCTGAGCGTGATATGGAGTGCCACTACCCGCTCTCCAAACGGCGGGAGGCAAAGCTTGCGGAGCGCCCAGGAGATGGCGCAGCACCCGCTGCCGGACGTGAAAAACGCGGCGTGCGGGGCAACGCTGCAGGTGGGGACAGGGCACACCCTGGTACACGCCCAGCAGGTTGCACGGTAGCAGTGAGACGCAAAACCGAGAAAGTGAGGGGGAAGTCAGACGATCTAAAGCTCGGGGGGAGGGGCACAGCAGAAGAGTCTACCAAGAAGGTTGATTCCTCCGAGGAGGCGAAAGCGGGAGAGGGGGACGCAGTGAAAAGGGAGGAGAAGCGTGCGCTATCGCCGATGAGCACGTTTGCGCCAGAGGAGCGGGCGCAACAACAGCGCATGGCAGAGGAGTATCGAATTAGGTTCGAAGAAGGATGTGGTCGGAAGATGAAGGCCAGGGATCTTTTGCGTCATCAAGCGGTGGACTGCAAGGAGCGCTTCATCTTGTGCAAGCATGGCTGTGGCGAGATGGTGAAGAGCAAAGATCAATACTCGCACGAGGACGAGCGACATTCAGTGCAAAATGATCTACATCTTGCTGCAGGAGACGGCAACCTTGAGCGCGTCAAAGATCACGTCATTGGGTTTACACCCCATCAAAACACGATTACCCCCCAAAACCCAATACTTCAGGTCCTCGCATCATTCTTGCTGGTCCTGAACTTGCAGCAAATTTTTCAGGCGGGACGCGGTACGGAAGCTCGACATCAATTCGCGAGACGAAGAGGGAAGCAACGCGCTCCACTACGCAGCTGAGGGGCGCCACACGCAAGTTGTCAAGATGCTGCTCCACCACGCCGCGGACCCCAACGTCGCAGGGAAGGGGGGATTGACGCCTCTGATGTGTGCGACGCTTGCTGAGGAGAAAGAGATAATCGAACTTCTTCTCGACGCAAAAGCAAACCCGGACGTGCGTGACGAGACAAGGGGTTGGACGGCACTTCATCACGCCGCCTTCCACCGCAAGACCACGGCTGTACAACCTTACACACTCCCTATTTACGTGCAGTGCTCACACTTGAATGAAACGGTCTTTGTTGATCGGCTTAGAGGCTGAGCTGGGGCTTTTCTGTACAGGCGCTGTTGCTATGCAGGTCGCGGGCTGACCCCAGTCAGAGGGACAATCGTCGTGGAGACACGCCCCTACATCTTGCGCTAATTGCTGGTGATACGGCGATAGCGGAAATGTTGGTCAATGCGAACGCGGACTTGAACTTGAGGAACAAACGCCGCGTGAACACGTTCTATCATACATTCAGCAAAACCAGCGGAAAACCGCGAGAAGTGAAGCGTGGGGACGTGCCCCAAGGTATTCTACCGCTCGGGCTGTGGGTCGGTCTTTCTGAAAGCTCCAGCCTGAGCTCCAGGGTCCCGAATCTTTAAAAATTCAAGTATGAAACGTTCTCTGGCGAACCTCATCTGAATGTGGGTGCGATCTATCGGGAGCAGACTTGGCAAGGTCGGAGGAAATGCGACGGCAGACAAAGCCCGACCTGGATCGGGAACTTGTCGAAATCAACGCCAAGTACATTCAAACCCAACCACCAGTTAACTTAATCTTTGCACCATGTCAAAGAAACCTGTGCGGGATCATCACGTAGTGAATACATGGCAGGCAAACACTCGATCCTTTGTATGGGCATACCTTCGAGACTTCGAAGAGTCGCCGCGAGATGTCACCCGCCAAGAAGCGAGCACTCGGTATCGATGATCGCTCTTTGTCTCCATCTAAGATGCGTTGGAGCTCCAAGTCTCCAACAAAAACAAGAGGTCCAGAGGGTGGCGACGCAAAGTAGGCTTTCTCCCTCCTTTTTATTCAAAATACTATCAGTAACTCTTTCCCCACAGCATTGTACACGTCGCCTGACGGTTGCACGCAAAGCACGATGTACCCTGAGAAGGACGTAAGATCCACCGAATCAGTAGCGGAGTGAGGCACTCAAATCGGAAAGTAAGAGGGGGAAAGCGGGTTGAGCACCTCTGGAACGTGAGGCTGTTCCAAGGGACGACAGAGTGCCTTGACTCCACTCCCCTTCGCAAACGTTCCATCTCCTTCGATTGGGTCGGCCGTTGTTAGACTAGCACGCTGGTCGCATTGAATCCCAACCTGTCATTCACGTATGTCAAAGACATCGATGCAAGATACTGCAGACAAATTCGAAGATAAGGCGTGACATTGGCTCGATTAAGACCTCTTTCTCACATACATCATCGCCACACGACGGTGTTAGAGACAAACAAGCATCCTTTTGCATCACAGCGGCGAAAAATTCGTCCAAGTTCTTTGCTGGTCTGATTCGGGAATCTCGTTCTGCGATCGCCTTTTCGAGCATGGCATTATGAATGGCATCGAGCTTCGCCACAACGAAATTTGAAACTTCATCAAAGAGAACATCTTCCTTTTCGCCGGTGTCACGTCTCACGACACGCACCTGCGACAAAAAACATCAATTCGGCTGACTTCTCCGCGCAACGATCTCTTTCGTGCGGCAGACGCGTTTTGGTCAAAGCTTCCATACAAGATTGAGAGTGAGTTTCCGTACCTGATTCTTTTCGAAGTCGCGGGGACCAAGCTCAATTCTCAAAGGAACCCCCTTTTTCTCCCAGTGGTTGTACTTCCAGCCAGGAGTATGAACCGTCCCAGCATCAATCTTTGTGCGGATGCCTTTTCCCTGTAGAGTGGCGGAGACGTAAATAGATAGAGGCACCATTTCCATTTGACTGAAGGTTTCATGCAGTTCTCAGAGAGCTTCGTCAGCCAGAACACATTGCATTCTACAGGAAGGTAATACCAGGAGCTTTGACTCGATCTGCTCGAGACGTTCAGTGAGATCTTTGAGGCCTGCAGATCCTTTTAGGACCACAGGTACCATGACGACCTGTGAATGAGGTTTTCCTGATCAGTGGTGTGTCAATTTTCACAAATGCAAAGGTGACTCCTGGAAGAGTATTTCACACCTGGACCGGTGCCACACGAGGCGGAAGGACAAGTCCCTTGTCGTCGCCATGTACCATTATGGCCACGCCGATTGAACGAGTCGTGATACCCCACGAATTTTGCCACACATGCCGGCGTTCCCCTATTTCATCCTCGTAAGAAATGCCAAACATCCGCGCGAAATTCTGCCCGAGGCAGTGCGATGTCGCCGCCTGGATCGCTTTGCCACTTCCTGCGATGAAGGCCTGTAGAAATGCAACTTCGTCACTTCGGAGGAGGGCAGTAGTCGCTTGAAGTTCGTGATGAATGGTCACTAAGGGTCAAGGTCGAGTTAAGATAGTAGTAGGACAAAGAAAAAACAGCACTTTGACTCTCTGTATGCAAAAAGAAATCAAGCAAGACTTCAGGTTTGTTTGTTTCGAGCACGGCACCTCCACTGTCAGTGAATAAAGTGCTCCACCGAATTTCTCGCATTTTGTCTTATTACCCTGTGTGCAAACCACTCTGTAAGGTCGTTCCATGTTCCAATTGTCTCTCACCGTGGGCTCGGGGCTTGCCTGGATGACAGGGATGGCCAGCAAGTCGCGGTAGATGTCGCGATAAAGGTCCAGGGCCTCGTGCGCCTCGGCTTCTGCATCCGCCAGTGTGGCGTGCGCCGTGTGACCTTCCTGCCAAAGGAACTCACGAGTGCGCAAGAATGGAGTGGGGTTCTTGAACTCCCACCGCACTACGTTGCACCACTGGTTGAGCTTCAGCGGTAGGTCGCGATGTGAACGAACCCAGCGTGCGACAGCAGGATACATCACAGTCTCGGAAGTCGGTCGTATCGCGATTGGTTCTACCAGATCTGAGCTTCCGGCACGCGTCACCCACGCTACCTCAGGCGTGAACCCCTCAATGTGATCTTTCTCGGCGCTCAGCGCACGCTGCGAGACGAACATTGGGAAATAGCACCCCTCGACGCCCATGGCCTTGATGCGCACATCGAGGGAGCGCTGGACCGCCTCCCAGATCGAAAAAGCCCAAGGCCGTAGTATATAGCATCCTGAAACATCATAGTAGTCGATCAGCTCAGCCTTGACGAGCACATCAGCATACCAGCCCCCGAAATTCTCGCCCTTGCCGTGAGCCTGACACAGAGTCGTGCCACTCAGCACTGCACCCCCCGCTCAGTGAAATGTGGCACGCTTTCACTCTCAGAAGTCCTATCGCGCCTTAGTTTGGTTGCTGGATTTCTTGATGCAGCGATTCAAGGCCGTCTGCAGACGTGCATTGGCAGAAAGTCAAGTGCCTCATGGCCAAAGGGGGCTGGGAATCACACAATGCGGTCTTTCGTCTCCTTACCACCCCCTTGATTACTTTTGCCTGCTCCGTGGGTGACCTGCTTCCCCCCCCCTTCAGCCCCTTTGCCATGTTTCACTTGACCAACTCCCTTCCCAACTTCTTTGCTCCGCTCGTTCGGCAAGACAGGAAGTGCCACCCTGTGCCCTTCTCCGCAACTTTCCATCCCTTGCGCCCCGCCTCGCAGCCCAAGTCTCATTGCAAATGCTGTGTCACGCTTTGTCTGACGCCTATTGCTGCGGTAGCTTCCGGAGGAAGTTGTGACGCCGCCGATGCAATCGGTCCGTAGATCCCGTCCCTCCCTTGAGGTCAGGGCCGACTTTGCCGCAGTCGAGGACACCACCCACGTGGCTGAGAATGAGGCAGCTAGCAAGAGAAGCCATAAAACTTTGGTAGGCGGTGACATTGCGCGACGACGAGGAAGTCGGTGGTCCCGCCCGCAAGCACTGCCGTGCTGCGGCACGGCCAATGAATATTTCATTTATTTCATTTGACCACAGAAATGGAATTTCTGACTGAATTCCAGTTACGTTTTACAACACTTTTACCGGGCCTGTTGTGAGTCACCGAAGACCAGAGGGCCTGGCGCAGCAGAGGGTTGATCAGCGATGCAGCCATTGAAAACGCCTGGGTATCGGTAAAATAGATTAGGAAAGCGGACGCTACGACGGGATCCATTGGATTGGAAACATGCTGCCCAGGAGGGTCTTCAGGGTGTTGATCTTTCTCTTAGCGGGCCTGGCGGCGGCAAACGCGGCGGACAACTACGCAGCCGGCGAAACACATGGATTCGAAGGGGCAGATGGTCTAGTTCGGTGGGCCAAAGAGAATGGGGCAGACACAGATCATGTAGAACTCGTTCAGGATGGAGATGGAATGGCGCTGGTGGCAAAACGGGACTTTGCAGCAGGTGCTCTGCGCTGCGGCAAGGGCCGCGTGCTCTTTCGCGTCTTTCTGTGCAATTGTTTGTTTCTTTTTGTCTCTTCGAAACCCACTTTCGCTATTTGTACCATGGCCAGCGACCTGCCTGAGTATGGGCCTGCTGCCACTTCGCGCATTCTTCTCAACCAAGATCCCTCCCAGAAGGGACGTGCCAAGTGAAGAGAAACTGACGCGAGAAGTTGCGATGAGCAGATGAGGTGATGTTGTCAGTGCCAGCAGGACTTCTATTCCCAACGCGCGTGTCTGACGGCTCGCCGGTGATGGGGATGATTGAAAATTCAACGATTGGTCGAATTTCCGCGGTCTGTCTGTACCTCATCGCGGAGCGCCACGACCCTGAGTCGTTTTGGCAGCCATGGATTGCATCGTTGCCCTCGGAATCAGACGCGTTCTACCATGCACTCTCGTACCAGGAGGAGGACATGGTTCACTTCCAGGCCTCGTCTTTCCGTGAGCTCCGGATGCGCAAGCTCGCCAACCTGGAGCGCGAATATACGGAGCAGGTTGTTCCACTACTCGAAAAGCTCCCTACGCGCGCGGATGCACAGGCTGCAGGGCTCAAAAATTTGACGCGCGAAGATCTGACCAAAGAAGTATTCATCTGGGCTTACTCGGTCGTCACGACTCGCGCCATCTTTCCGGGGTTGCTCAGTGACAAGGAGCGGCGAGAGGAGGTACCGCTGTTGGTGCTTGGCCCGTTGACGGACTCCTTCGCGCACGGGCGCGGCGCGACTGCGATTTCCTACGACGCCGTGCGGCAGCGCTGCATTTTCTCGGCCCTTGAGGCTGTGCAACGTGGCGAGCGTCTCTCCGTGGGAATCGGCGTCACGTCGAATATGGAACTCCTTGCGAATCGCGGGCAGCTCTTCACCGAGAACCCGAACAATTTTGTGCTGATCAAGTTTCAGCTTGACCAGACGGGCGACATGCATGCGGCCGCACGCCAGGCTATGATGACGAGTCTAAATCTGACAACTCCGACCACATATGTCGTGCGCAAAGGAGAGATGCCGCAGGGCCTCCTGACCTCGCTTCGGATCCAGTCACTGACCCCCGTCGAGTTTTCCGCGTACGACAAGGCCCTCAATTCTCCGGTGAGTCGCGCAACCGTCTCCCTGATGTCTACAGCCAAGTATTGTTGAAAAAAGTCGTGGGTGAGTGCACTCTTTGCGGTGCCAATGCCTCAAGGGTGCGCGTGATGTGGCGTGCACAGATCACACTGGAGAACGAATGGAGGGCTTACCGACTTCTCATTGCGTCTTGCAATGCAATACTGGGCATGTATCCGACCTCAGCGGAGGAGGATGAGGCACTACTCTCTGGCGGTTCTGTGCTGAACCGCCGCACGCGAGCGGCGCTTCTCCTGAGACGTCAAGAGAAAGATATTCACGAGTCCATCAAGGCATGGGCAGCTGAGGCATGGACCTCACTCCTGTACGCCGCTGCAGCTCCGAGCCAGCAGCCTCCAGTGAGCGCGTAGCCACTTGGCCTGCAGATAATCTCGTACAAGCCTTTGGAAGACCTCGTCTTTTTCGAGCGAGCGAGATGTAATGAAAAGCCTCGTACAAGACCGGCCCACAAACAGAGAGAAGCATCCGTTTATTGACAAACACTCGCAGATCGCAGAGCGAAAAACAGACGGAGAGCAGGGGCCGGGAGACCGCAGCAAGGAAGCCGCATGACAAAAGTCCCAGGCCCACACCACTAACGGGACGCGAGCACGTGGGCGGTGGGAGCCGGGGCAAAATCCCCGACCCCGCACCAGGCCCGTGCTCGAGATCTCGGGAGAAGTGAGGAGGAAAGGAGAGAAGCATCAATTCATTGACAAACAGTCGCATATCGCAGAGCGAAAAACAGTGTCATAGCGGGATAGATATGTTTAATGACAAACAGTCACAAATCGCAGAGCGAAAAACTGGCGGCGGGCGGGGGCCGGGAGACCGCAGCAAAGAAGCCGCATAACAACAAGGTCCCAGGTCGGAGGCGCGCTGCTGTTGGTACCCAGAGGTGGAACAGTGCGGCCATCGGGCGGTAGTGCAGTTTCCGCGTCGGGTCAAGGGGGGCCCCGTGCGCCGGTCATAGCTGTCGGGCTGATAGCCACTTTACATCAGATGGACTTTACACACAGCCAACGGTTTCAGGCTCCGCGCCCGCGGAGGCTGCCGCTGCTCATTGACCCAATGCCAGATAGCAGTGGGCATATTAGTGACAGCGATGCCGGTGCTCAGCGAGCAAGTCCAGACACGCTTCAGCGCTCAGCTGCAAGTTCAGGATTGAGGCGAGCGAAAGGAAGACAGTCGCCGTGTCCAGGTGGCTCATCGACAAACGAGGCGGGGTGCACGGGCGGGCGCGGAAATTTCCGAGAATTCATGATTTCGCAGCGGGCAGCACAGATCTACAAGGATGCATTGCACCAGGTTCGTTGCCCACTCGGGCGCGAGTTCCGTCCAGCGCGAGTTCCCGCTGCAACCGCGCAAACATGTTTGCATGGATGAACATGGATGTTTGCGCGGAACGAAACAACTGGTCGTTGGAAGTGTGCGGACTGGTCGTTGCGTTCACTTATTCGACAGAATTCTTCGCAGATGGCCCATGCACCCAAGGTCAAGGCGGGCAAGATCAAACGTAGGATAGGGCCGCAGCCCTCGGAAGCTGAGTGCTCCGGCGAAGGCACGCAGGCGGAGGCGCGAGAGGTGGTTGCGCAAGAGGCACAAGGCTGGGGTGGGCTCTCGGCTGAATTCGTACGAAGAGAGACTGAGACCCACGAGCGACGGATGAATATTGTGCGTGGGGCGCGCCCAACCTCGGCGTTTGCAGCGCAGTGGCAGCGCGGCGCAGTGATGACCGCTGTCCTGGACCCAAACGTGTGCTATCCCCCCCCCATTGCTTTGCAGCCTGAAGTGCCATGGGCTGCCAGCCAGAGTTTGGGCGTGCTGGTGCGGCGAGGCATGACATGCTGGCGGTGTTGGGATGGCAGCATCCGAAGTACCTGGATCGGGATGTTCGAAAGGAGCGCGAGGCAATCGTTGGGCGAGGGCGGGTGTCAACACGGCAGTCGATGGAGGCGTTTTTGCAGCGCCTGCAAGAGCAAGAGGACGTCCGGCGTCTGCGCGCAGAGCAAACTCTACACGAGCAACTACTTGCTGCCCGCTACTCCCCACAGCTCTCGCAGCCCATCTCCTTCTCGCGCCTGCAGGACTTTCTCAAGCGCAACGACCCCACTGAGACACTCGAGAGGCGCATTCGCTCAATCACTGACGCAGAGCGCCGCATCTGGGTTGACGTGGGCTTCAGGCCCGGGGGATACTCCAAGGCTCTGAATCAGCACTCGTCAGAACATAGTGCTTTTCTTGCACGTCAGGCTGCCGCCGCAGAGCGCGCAGCGCTGAGGCACGAAGAGGCGCTCCGTCGTGCCCGCAAGGATGCCTGACTGCACTAATGGCCTGAACGCATTCCATATTGCGCAGCATGCATATGGGAATGAAATTCCGAATGAATTCTGTCTTGTTCACTCTTTCATGTGCGGGATGCGAGGGGGCTGTACAGAGTCGTTCACTGGAGAGAACAGGACTTATCACCAGCAGGCATGGGTGCCTTGGATGCACACTTGGCACTGAGGCGGATCTCGTCCTTGAGGCTAGGGAGGAGATCGCACAACTCCTGCGCCGAAGGTCTCTCGTCGGGATCCTGCGCCCAGCACCGCACTAGAAGCGCAGCAATTGCTGGCTGAATGCGAGATACGTCCGGCCGTAGCCCCTCGCGAAGATGCTTGGTCATTTCGTCAACCTTGAACGCGCTGGTCACCTGACGCATGTACAGTTCCAGTGGGCGTTCTCCTGTGCACATAAACCAGACGTTGAAGGCCAAGGAGTAAATATCCACCTTCTCTGAGTACGATTCTTCCTCCATCACCTCTGGGGCCATGTATCGCAGCGTCCCCGTTCGCCCAGTCATTTCGTAGCGATCTTGCTGCATTTTTCCTTTGACAATCTTGGAAAGTCCGAAGTCACCGATCTTCATGTGTCCTTCCGCTGATAACAACAGATTACCGGGCTTGAGGTCGCGGTGTATGATGCAAGGACAAGCGTTGTGCAAGAAACAAAGGGCGCGCGCAAAGTCCGTCAACCATCGCAGGACATCGGAGGCCAGAGGTCGGAAGGGCTTGCCCTTGCGCTGGCGCTTTTTGGCCTTGAAAAAGTCTTCAAGCGAACCACCTTCCATGAACTCAGAGACGATCCAAAGTGGACCGTCGTCGATCACGGCGCCAAGAAAAAGCACGAGGTTTGGGTGGCGCAAGTGCGAGAGCACTGATACCTCGTTGTAGCAGTCGCCTAGGTTCGATTCCGATAGGTTTGTCTTAAGCGTTTTGACAGCCACCTGATCAAATTTCTAGGTGTCAGATCCGGCGATATTCCGCGAGAGCACCACCTACATGAGGAGTGAAGGGCCGGGGCTGGACCGGCATTCCTCGCCACTTGGCAGTGAAGACGATACCCTCTGAGCCCTCATCGAGTTGTTTTTCCATGTTCACCTCTTTCCGACGGATAGCCCACGCCTCAGACGCCGCTCGGAATTGAATTGGCCGCGACAGATACTTGAGCCGCTCCTGCAAGTCTTCCTCTGAATTGTCTCTTCTTAAGGTCGGCTTCAGATCGCTGCCGGCCCCACTCTCACCTGGCGTCGCGGTCTCCATAGAGCCCAGGTCGATCGCTGAGAAGTTGTTTCGCTTCATTCCCTGGTGTACTTTGAAAGATAACGCCTTCGAAAGGGCCTTTTGTACATGTTCAATCGCCTCAGAATCCTCCTCGCGGGGTGCTGGTAAAACAAATTCAAGCACTGCAAGCGTCGTTCCACATACAACGAATGGCACCGTAAAGCTGGCTCGTACACCGCATGCCTTTGCGATATCCAGCCGCGGATAGTCTTCTAGAGAGAGCTCTTGTACATCGCATACCCACTCCCACTGCCCGGTCTTCCACGCCCGCCCAGGCAGTCCCTCGCCTTTGTCAAACGTCATCTCGCGGCAACGTTCCCCAAAGAAGGCCAGGCCCTCCTCGTCGCCCGTAAACTGTGAACAGATGGTAGATGTTTGCAAGCGCCCGTTGACCGGGACCCAAATGTTGCCAAGTGCCTGCGACTTGTGACACAGAGACGAAACGCACTTGGCTATGATTGACTCCTGCGCCCCACGCGTCCACAACCGTTTAGCCCGAGCCGAACTGTCCGGCTCAAGCACGCAAAACTCCCGCTGCTCCGTCCTGCGCGCTGTACGTGCCAGCCACTCGATCGCACGCGCTGATATCGGCTGGGCTAGTGAATCCAAGGGAGACAAACCATGCGGTGGTTTGAACGATCACGGGTCGAGGCATTCAGAGCAGATAGAGGGGAAGCATGTGACTGGTGCGCAACAGGCCGTTCCTGCAAGAATCAGTGCAGCGTAAGAAGAAAGGATGTCTGTGGAGTTGGGTGCGCAGGAGACGAGGAGTAGCTGCATGGCAGGCACCGGGACAGTGGGGAGCGTTGGCGCTACGGCAGGCACATCGTCATTCATCCACTCTCTTGAGTTGCTGCGGGCTATTCTGGCAAGTCCCGCCTGCCCACAGATTCTGTCAGATTCTTTGCATCAATTCTGAACCTGGTAGAACGAGAATTCATTTGGCTGTGCGCGAGCAGTGACCTCGTCGGCGTGCTCAAAGCCAAGGAGCTCGGTGAGGAGCTCGGTGCGGTAGACAGTTGAATCGAGGTCCCCTTCCGCGCCGCCACTCTGTAGATTCTCGACCTTGACGACATTCTTCAGGAACGGTTCAACGGAGGACTCTTGTCGCTCAAACGATTCCAGCCCCTCGATCACCAAGGCAGCAGTCGACGCCAGCTGCGGAACCTCACCAGTCTGGTCAGGCTGCATCTCTGCTCCTGTGGGCACCGGCTTCCTCCTGGTTGGAGCTGCAGCCGCGGCCGTGCAATGTCACTGTTCACCGGAAATGTGTGCTGCACTACGTGCAAAAAATAACCCGACAAAATGGACAAAGACGGGCCCGCCTCAAGACGAATGTTGCCCTTTCCAAGGATCGTTGCAGCCCGTCGCGATGTTCGAGTGCAGAGACACATCGCGTCGGAGCCCAACGTTCCTGTCGGTTTTTCACATTATCCTCCTTGCAGCATCGGCATTTTCAAGTTTCCTGCCGCGTGCTTCCGCGTTCGCGTTCTGTTCCGGGTCACTGGCGAATCTGTCGCTGCGCAGCCACCCCATCAATTCCCGTACGGTGCAGCACAATGTCAGACCAGCTGACATTCGCCAACGATGCCTTTCGGGAGTTTCTAACCTCAAAGCGATCGAGTTTGCTCAGCCTGAGTTCACAACTTATCCCCAGCAGGTCATGTGCCCCACCGCCACCACGATTTCGCGGACCGTGTAGCCATCCTGTGTTTTGTCATTTTTTCAAAGAAGGCTCCTTCGCCGTGGAAGCAGACTTGCAAAATGAATCTTATTGAGATGCAGATCTTCACACTCGTGAACTTCGCCGTTTTGCCCTTTTGGGCAGCCATGATTGCCGCGCCCAAAAACTCAGAAGTATGTGCCAAACGAGATGCCAGAAAATAGTACTCAGGCAAGCGGGGGGACAAGGCTGATGCTACATGTGCGGGGACAGGTCATAGCGGTGATGAAGTCATCTGTGCCCATTCTGATCTGTGCCGCAATGCACCTTTCGCTTGTGTTGTATGGTCTTTCCCAGCCTGGATCTGCAGAGGAGTTTACTTTTCTCGCAACACAAGGTCTACACCATGACCACTCATTCATGGAGCGGGGAGCTCTTTCACATGACTTTCGCGCCTCTGTTGCACTGCGAAGGCTGAATGAGGACGAGCAGGGTTTGTCAAACTGAGCGCGATGCAAGAAATGAGACAGTACCCGGTCTTTGTCTCGGAAGAGTGGGCGCACGTTCTTGCGTGGGATCTCTTCGTGATCACCCACCCTGTGTGCCCGCTGCCACGAGCCGAGCCGAGCCGAGAACTGGCATGCTAGAAGAGGAACGATGATCAAAAGCCGGTTCTGAGATTGGTGAGATTGAGAACCCCCTCTACGATCCGGCAGGTGGGGCGATGGGTTTATCTTGATGGTCTTGATAAGGAGGTGCCGACACCATGTTCGCTGGCCCTGTGTTTCATCCTCGGTCCAGTGGGCATGACAGCGCACCTCATAACCCGCGCGATCTGGCTCAAGGACCCTTCTTCCTTATTCAAACTCTAGTCGAAGTGCACGAAAGTAATTTCACAAAACTTTCTTCAATACAAAGCCCCCAACTCTGGCTCCTCGCGAGGCACGATTTGTCTAGCACCGAAAGACCAACACTCCGAAGTCGCGGCCCGCGGCAATCGCTTGGACGCCCTGCAGAACCCGGACGCTCTCTCCTTCGGCGCCTTGCCCGAGGCACACCACCTCACCAGAGACTTGGTCGAGCAGCAGCGTGCTGCTAGAGCCACATGCAATAGATGCATCGACACCGGTGACAGCACTGAGTGTCGAGGGCGTGGCAACCTGAGCTGAGGGCAAGGGCGGAATCAGGCCGCATGCCACTGGCGAAACACGATGGGAAGTCTTTCCCTCCCCCAGCTGGCCATTTGAATTATCACCCCATCCATACAGCTGCCCGCGCCCATCCTGCAAAACAGTGTGCGCTGACCCGCAAGCCAGGGTACGCACGGGACCCCGGAGTACTGCCGCGACCCGTGGTTCCCATCCGCTCACTGCGAGGCTCCCTTGCCCGAGCTGGCCGCGTGAATTTCTCCCAAATGTCCACACCCGCACCCAACCATCTCCGCGAGCGGTAGGATCTTGTCCTGATACACCAGAAGCCGCGTCTGCCCCCTGCAAAGCTGAGCTGTCCCCAAACTTTGATGCCGCGTCGTCTGCTCCTTGCGTAACAACCACTGTGCTGTGCGCTCCACAGGCCACCATCAGGACGCGACCCTTTCCGCGCAGGGCCTCCACTTCGGTCAGCGGATGTCGTTCGTGAGGCATATGAGGAGGTGGAACCACCACCTTGGCGCTCGGTAGCCGCAGCCCCATCCGAACAGCTTGCAGTCGTTTGACAAGGCTCACCTGGGCGGATGGTATCGAGCCACGCGCAAACCTGGGGCGCCAAAACGTCTCATTCTGAGGTCGATTCAGGGCCAAAAGATTCTCATTCTGAAGTCGATTCTGGGTTGAGGCACTCGGTGCCACAGAGCGCTGAGTCCGCACCCGAGCTGGCCATGGAGGTTTGAGCCACACGCGAGGATGGTGCCTGATGAGAGTAACAAGACCTGCAGGCTCGGTGGTGGTATTGGCAATCTGACCACGGGCGTTTACGGGTTGGTGCCAGAGCCGCCTGAAACAGGGCGCGTACCGTGTGCTTGTCGCCGCAGGCTGCGTCGACGATTGCCTGCTCCGGCCACCATGCTTGGCCTACACGCAGCATTGCCGGTGCAGCTACAATTTTGATCCGCGAAAGCCCCAGCTGCCCAGCTCGATTGTCTCCCCAGCCCCACGCAGCACCGCCCTCGGTCACCACAACAGAGTGGAAGCTCCCACACGACACTTTGCGAATACGCCCATCCCCGGGTAAGTCTACTGCTGAGAGTCCACTCACTTTTGCAGCTTCCTGTGTCTCGGAACGGCTCCTCTTCTGTCCGTCAGCATTCTCTTGTTCCATCCTACTCGTCTCTCTAGAGGTCGCCCCTCCAACCCCCCCCACATCCTCTTTTGACCCATCGCTCCATGTAAAGCCCACCCCACGTTGCCCGAATTCGTTGCTCCCCGCCGTCAGAATAGTTCCATCTTTGCAACAGACCACGAGGTGCCGGGCTCCTGCCGCCAATCCCTTCACCTCTCGCTGTCCCAAACCTTCCAGTCCCACCCGGGCGAAGGGTGCCAAGCCTCGCTCGGTATTGAAAATCTGAAGTCGCGCCCGATTACCAGCCCAAACATGCAAACGATGGTCTTTCCTATCAGCTCCATAATGAAGTTCATGCTCAGATCTGCTCTCGAGTGCCGCGGTGCTCCCAAAGGCAGCTCCCATGGCCTGCGCCAGGTCCTCATCGATCTTGCCCTGTAAGGTCGCAAGCTCATTCGGTCCCGTTGAATTCTTACCATACCTGTCTTGATGATAGATCAATTTTCGTATGTTGCTCCAGACAGCTTCTGGAAGGTCGTCAGCGGCGGGATCGCGTTCTCTGTCAGACTCTCTTGAACCAACCTTTCCCCCACCTCCACGAACCCTCATGACAGCACGGCCCTTCTTCAAGAACAGCATAGCTTTCATCTCCAAAAAGCGAAACGAAACGGGTATCCTCTCCCTGAAAAGATGGTTGCTGTAATCGGGCATCGAGGCACATTGTCTGCGTGCCGCGGACAAGGGATAACAGAGCAGGAGTAAAGCCAGCACGCAGGCCTCTCGCCCTAGACGCTTGATAGGGAAGTCCCGACATCGGAATACCCATGTCCACTTGGATATCATCTATGTCTCGATACAGACCCCGTTACAGAAGCAGCGCAGCCTGTTCACGATGCGCCCGCCCGAACCGCACCCTCGGGTGAAATACTCCAGAGGCGGGCCCGGCCGTCGAGAGACAGAAAAGTTGCGAGGTGACGCGCGTGAATGCCGCGCAGAGGCAGGTAAGGAGAGGCGGGGGCCGAGAAAAGAATCGCGTGCGAACATGCGGATAGTGATCATGAAGAATCACTGTTCCACTGAGAGTCGCTGGATCGGACAGTAGGGTGCCGCCACATGCATGTGGCGAGCATGCCCCGACGCACATTAAGCCGGCCGGGTCTCAGGCCTCGCGGCCTCTGGGGACGCGGTGACTAATGCCGAGTCAAGTGCAATATGCTCGCTGCCAGCGGTTGCAGGGGGGGGCGACAGATGCCCTCTCGTGCTTCCCCTTGGGGAGGTTCCTCCGAGCAG
>Ga0115567_10000671_pt1 | contig 33626 bp, 28 predicted proteins | sample COGITO_mtgs_1204_2_FD_88679 | JGI IMG/M metagenome (GOLD analysis project Ga0115567, IMG submission 88679) | Pelagic marine microbial communities from North Sea - COGITO_mtgs_120412 | ecosystem: Environmental > Aquatic > Marine > Epipelagic | place: Germany:Helgoland, sampling site Kabeltonne...
CGGTGGCCGGTATCGCATCTCGTTTCCCGCTCCAATGTTAAGTCTTAGAATACCCCCGGACCAGCAGATACAATCGAAGCGACCCCAAGGGGTGCGCGACCACGCGGTGGCCGGTATCGCATCTCGTTTCCCGCTCCAATGTTAAGTCTTAGAATACCCCCGGACCAGCAGATACAATCGAAGCGACCCCAAGGGGTGCGCGACAACGCGGTGGCCGGTATCGCATCTCGTTTCCCGCTCCAAATTTACAATGTCAATTTTTTAGCGATGTCATCACCATTAGGGCAACCCCAAGGGGTGCACGACAACGGTGTTGGCGATTACGCATCTCGCTTCTGCTTCATATTTTATTTGCATGCACCTGTTATTTTTACAATACATTATGTTGCTTAGTTGTATCGATTTAATGCTTCTATATTAATTGGTTCGTCACTCAGGTGAAGTAAAATCAAGCAACAAAGGTATTGCTATTGAAGGAGCACAAATTCATAATTGCCACTGGTCTAACCAGAGGTATCAGTCATGGCTGTCATTAACCCATTAAGAACGTTTGTAGATAAGGTAAATCAATATCCCGATTGGCTGAGTTCAAAGCTCATGACTTGGGTGTTTAGATATAAAGTTAAACTTGCAGGCACTACTGGCATAGAAGTGCTAAGTACCGATGGTAAAACAGCTACATATCGTCAAAGAAACCGTAAAAAAGCACAAAATCATATTGGTAGTGTACATGCCGCGGCAATGGCTTTACTGGCAGAGTCATGCACAGGGTTTATTGTCGGGATTAACTTACCTGGTGATAAGTTGCCATTGATTAAGCGTATGGACTTACATTACGTCAAGCGTGCAACAGGAGACATGACGGCTGTTGCCAGCTTAACAGAGGATCAAATTGCCTTGATGCAAACAGCGGAAAAAGGTGAAGTGAATGTGAAAGTTCAGGTCACAGACGTCACAGGAATTGAACCGATAGAATGTGAGATGATATGGGCGTGGGTTCCAAAAAGATGATGTTAATTTGGGTCTATTACTTGTACTTCGACTCCCTGTCACTTTGACTGAACCCTACATTTCGAGGCGGTTTGGCTATATATGATTCCTAAAGATCAAATATACCTTTTAGACTGATTAGCAATAACCAGCATATACATTAAAAATTCATACAAAAATAGTTGACAGATTTTGATTTTAAATTATAAAGCAAGGTAAACCAGACGAGTACTAACCCTTAGTCATCGTCTTTTATTAACCAATGATCATAATTGATTTTAACTTATTTTTTGTGGGGGTTGTAATGGGAAAACTTACTAGAGAGTTTTTAGTCCAACGGATGTTCAGTGATGTGAAAAATTATCCTTATGGTTTTTCCCGTTCTGGAGACTTTTCAATCAGTGAAAGCAAAGCGCTATCAGAATATGGTTGTTTAATTGCCGCGTTAGTTGATGGTCAAATTCAGCCAGAGACCATCGACGATGACAAATTATTAGCTGCTGCATTTGGCAAAAAAGAGCCTGAAAGTGCTGCTGAAAAAGCTTGGGTAAAATATCAAAAGCGCATTAATCGTCCAAAACTAGGCAGTGTTTATGGCAATCATCGCCCAGTAGTCGCAGTTGATGATAGCGAAGATGACGATACTATCGAGGAAGATGACTTAGAAGTCGAAATGGATGAATAATAGGTAGTTGTTAATAAAATGTAATCTTATCCTAATGAAGAATATTATAATCCGCTAAATTAGAAGTCCTATCCTAATATATGGGTATATTGGGATATGCATCTCACTTTTGTCCGTTTTCATGTTTAAATTCCCTAATCGCTCACGTATAGTGCCCGTTCATTTTTAATTAATATAATTCTGGAGTGATTCTGATGGAGATGATGTCAGGCGCCGCAATGGTTGTGCGAACGCTAAAAGATATAGGGGTAAAACATGTGTTCGGGTATCCAGGTGGTGCCGTACTAGATATTTATGATGCATTGTATGCGCAAGAAGATGTCGAACATGTCCTCGTCCGTCACGAACAAGCTGCAGCTCATATGGCGGATGGTTATGCCAGATCAACGGGTAAAACAGGTACGGTATTAGTCACCTCAGGTCCCGGTGCTACTAATACAATAACGGGTATTGCGACTGCGTTTATGGACTCAATTCCTATGGTCGTGTTATCAGGTCAAGTTCCATCTATGCACATAGGTGAAGATGCATTTCAAGAAACCGATATGGTGGGATGTTCTAGGCCTATTGTTAAACATAGTTTTCTGGTTAAACGTGCAGTAGACATCCCTGAAGCCATTGCTAAGGCTTATTACATTGCTAATACAGGTCGCCCCGGCCCAGTGGTAGTGGATTTGCCTAAAGATATTGTGAATGTTCTAGAAGAGCATCCTTACCAATTCCCTGATGATGTCACTATGCGTTCGTATAATCCCACGCTCAAAGGACATAACAAACAAATTAAAAAAGCGGTCAAAACGTTATTAGAATCGAAACGCCCTATTCTTTATGTTGGTGGCGGAGCGGTGACCGCAGAAGCGAGTGAATTAGTAACAGAGATCGCTGAAAAACTACAAGCACCTGTTACATCTACTTTGATGGGGCTAGGCGCATTCTCATCAGTACATGAGCAGTTTGTGGGCATGTTAGGCATGCATGGCAGGTTGGAAGCCAATAAAGCCATGCATAACGCCGATTGTATTTTGGCCTTAGGTGCGCGTTTTGATGATCGCGTGACTAACAATGTGGATAAATTTTGCCCTCATGCCAGCATTATTCATGTTGATATTGATCCCGCCTCTATCTCTAAAATTATTGGGGCCCATGTGCCTGTAGTGGGTAGTGTTGACGAAGTCGCTAAGCAGTTGCTTAAAGAAATGGGAAAAATTGATGCTAAGGCACAAAAAGCTAAGCTAGCCGATTGGTGGGAACAGATTACTCAATGGCGTTCGCGTAAATGTTTAGATTATAAAAAAGACAAAAACTTAATTAAGCCACAAGAAGTGATCGAGTCTTTATATAAGCATACTAATGGTGACGCTTACGTTAGTTCTGATGTGGGCCAGCACCAAATGTTTGCCGCACTTTATTATCCTTTTGCTAAACCTAGGCGTTGGATCAATTCAGGTGGATTAGGCACAATGGGCTTTGGATTGCCGGCAGCTATGGGCGTGCAAATGGCGCATCCAGAAGCCGTGTCTACTGTTGTGACTGGTGATGGCAGTATTCAAATGAATATTCAAGAGCTGGCCACGTGTATGCAATACAATTTACCTATCAAGATCATCTCTTTGAACAACCGTGCTCTAGGCATGGTGCGCCAATGGCAAGATATGAACTATAAAGGCCGTCATTCTCACTCTTATATGGATTCCATGCCTGACTTTGTTAAGTTAGCAGAAGCTTACGGGCATATTGGTATCAGGGTGACTAAGCCGGAAGAGTTAGATGAAGCCATGGCCAGATGTTTTGCAGCCAAAGATAGATTAGTATTTATGGACATAGAAATAGACCAAAACGAACACGTATATCCCATGCAAATTAAATTTGGTGCCATGGATGATATGCGTTTAAGTAAGACGGAGCGTACCTAATGAGAAGAATTATTTCTGTATTAATGGAAAATGCTCCTGGTTCGCTGTCACGTATTGTGGGGGTGTTTTCGCAACGTGGATACAATGTCGACTCTTTATGCGTAGCACCAACAGATGATAAAAGTTTGTCACGTTTAACGATTGTGACTCATGGCGATGATAAAGTGATTGAGCAGATCACCAAACAAGTTAACAAGTTGATCGATGTATTAAAAGTGACTGATTTAACAGATGGTCACCACGTAGAGCGAGAGTTAATGCTGGTGAAAGTGGCAACTCGTAGTGAGCTGGTTCGTGCAGAGGTTAAACGTAATGTCGATATATTCAGAGCGCAAGTTGTTGATGTAGACGCCAACAATTACACTATCCAAGTGACAGGCACCAGTGACAAGCTAGATGCTTTTGCTCATGCATTGAGTCAAAGCACGGAGATAATTGAAGCTTCGAGAACGGGTGTATGTGGATTAGCCAGAGGTGAAAAAGCCCTACGTCCTTGAACCTAGATCCCGTAGTTAAAATACAAAAAAAGCCCTCTAGGGCTTTTTTTGTATGCCTTGTCTAAAAAGCAGGTAGTGAAGGTAGTTTGTCTATAAGTGGACTGGTATTATCACAACCAAACAAGTTGTGCGAAGTGCTGTCGGCACATCGATTCGTATTTATCATTGCCGCCTACTTCTACCTGTTCACCTTCTTTTACCACTTGTCCATTTTCGTCGATCCTGACCACAAATGTCGCTTTTCGCCCACAATGACAAATGGTTTTTAACTCTATCAGTTTATCGGCCCAAGCCAAAAGATAGCGGCTGCCTTCAAAAGTTTCTGCTAAAAAGTCTGTGCGTAGGCCATATGCCAATACAGGTATGTTGAGGTTGTCCACTACATAAATTAACTGCTGAACTTGTGGCTTAGTTAAAAATTGTGCTTCATCAATAAACAAGCAATCTACATTGCCTTTTGCTAACAGCTCTTGTACAGCTGATTGTATATTGGTTTGTGGGGTAAAAAGATGCGCTGGGGATTCAAGACCTATTCTAGAAGCCACTTTGCCTTGTCCAAATCTATCATCTAATGCAGCAGTGAAAATTTCGGCATTCATGCCTCTTTCAGCATAATTATAAGCTGATTGAAGCAAAGAAGTCGATTTACCAGCGTTCATCGCCGAATAATAGAAGTAAAGTTGCGCCATGAATAAGTTATCTCATTACAAAAGCCGCTAGTTTGCCCTGATTAGCGGCAAATTAAAATAATCAATGGAAAGTGGCGACAAGGTTTACGAAAAAATACTAGAGATGGGATTTTGCCAAACGGTTAAGTCTTCGTTTTTCATTGGCTTAGCAAAGTAATATCCTTGCAAGTAATCGACTCCCATAGCTGACAAAGCAATGGCTTGCTCTTTCGTTTCGACTCCTTCAGCAATAGTATGGCAATTTAATTCGCGAGCGATAAAGAGGGTGGCTCGAATAATCGCTTCGCCTTTACCCTCAATGTTATCCACAAAAGACTTATCTATTTTTATGTAATTAACCGGTAGAGACTGAAGCTGTGACAATGATGAGTAGCCAGTGCCAAAGTCATCAATTGATACGTCAATTTTGCGTGCTTGAATTTGCTCTAATTGTTGACGGATTTTGACTTTGTTTTCAACAAAGGTGGACTCTGTTACTTCTAAATGCAATCGTTGGGGTGCCAGTCCACTGCTACGAAGGCAGTTATCTAATATTCTCATAAATCCATCGTCCATCAACTGAATAACAGATACGTTAACTGACACTGCCGCTTGTTGGTCGAATTGCCAATGATTTGCGTCCATACATGCTCGATTTAATACCCAAGCACCTATTTCTTTAATCAGTCCAGACTTTTCAGCTAAAGGAATGAACACATCAGGGCCAATAAACTTTCCGTTAAAGTTCCATCTCAATAAGGCTTCAAAGGCAAAAGACGCGTTATCTTTTGCTGTCAGAATTGGTTGGTAACATAAAAAGAACTGTTTTCTTTCTATCGCATGCTGCAAACCATCCAATATCATCTGCGACGCGGTAATTTTTTCTTTTAAATCATTAGAAAACAAACGTGGGCGTTTATTGTCAGATTGTTTTTGCTCACACATGGTTAAATCAGCAAGTTGAATCAGTTCGGTAGCGGATAAACTATGTGCTGGAGCCATTGCTATGCCGATAGATGCTGACAAGTATAATTCATTGCCGTGTACATAAATGGGTTGGGAAATACTCGTTGCTATAGCCTTGGCGATAGACATAGCCGTATCTTGATCGCTATAGGGTAAAGCCACTAAAAATTCATCACCATTCCAACGTCCTGCAGGGTTGTTTTCAGAAAAAGCTGAGATCCTTTGAGTGACTTGCACCAGCACACTGTCACCAACTTTATGACCCATAGTATCGTTAATTTTCTTGAAGCCATTTAGGTCAATAAACAATAACGCTAAAGGACTATCATTGACGACTGACTGTTCTATCAATGCTTCAAGGCTAGTTGTAAAGGCTTTACGATTCACTAATTGAGTTAAAGGATCGAGGTTACTGAGACGGTATATTTCATCGGTTCGTCGTTTCACTTCGTCTTCTAAGTTGATATTGACTTGGCTTAACTCACTCGAAGTGATTTCTAATTCCTGATTAACTTGGGCGACATGATTTTTTTCATTCTGCATCTCACTAACTAGCAGCGCATTCAGATTTTTTTGATGGATTGCGCCTAAGGTAAAGCGAGACGATCTAATGCAAGTGAACACCATACCCAAGGCAAAAATCAAACCCAGTATGCCTAGCGTTTGCCTGTGCTGTATCTCTGAGAATAGTCCCATTAAAGAGATAGGAACCAATAAAATTATTGAGTAACTGATGGCGGTAAAGCGGCTTGCAGCCAAAAGAGAGGCAGAGCCACCCGCCAAAGAGCATATAATTAAAATCGGGAGTAGCAGTTGAATATCATTAAGCTGCGCAAAAAAAATCACCACATATAATGACCATACAATGGCGGTTGCAATACACCCAGTTGCGTAACGCTGTATTCCCAATAAGCCTGAAGAGAGTGATTTGCTACTTTTTATTTTCCATTGTGCTAAGTCGCACAGGCGCAGCAGCAATATTGCACTGATGGAAAACCACCAGACGAGTTGATATGAATTGGTCTCTACATTGCTGAATCCAAATATCATAATACTGCTGGCAATAGCGCTAATAAAGATCCCAGAAGAGCCATTGTCATATAACAATTTAGCAGCGTCTAAGTTGGAGGCCTTTTGGATAGCTATGTTGGTTTTGATATACTAATACCTTACGAAAATCGAACCACTAATGATAACCCTTAAGATATAAAATTTGGTACGCCATTGATATCATTAAGAACAGTTTAATATTAATCCTAATTTAATCTAGTTAAATTTATGGAATGACCTTAGTCTCAAAATTTTACGTACCCAATGTATTGTTACTACTATTTGAATTGGAGCACGATGATGAAGAATGATATCGACAGTAAATTTATATTGAGTGTATTTGACAAAATGATTCAGCATGGTGAAAAAAAAGGTGATGAACATTTTTTAATGGGGCTCAAAGGCTATACAGATTTTGATGGGTACACATTGTTTGTTGAAGATGCTCAAGTACATCTGCAATTTGGTTTCCACAATCAATACCACTTTAACTACGAAAAAGAAGAACACTTGGATAAATTTGTTAAAAAGCTCAAAGCAATAGACCAAGAATATTAATCTGCAGCTAGCTATTTTATTAGAGTTTGTGCCTATTATTTTAACCTCTTAGTTTTTATGCAGATCTTAAAATTGTTTTAAAATACGCGGGTCATAGTTATCTGTGTTTAAAGTTAAATGATATGTTGCGGCTAAGGTATTCAGTTCTGCTTGTTGTATCGCTAACTCTTCCATAACTATGGTGTTATCGTCTAGTTGCCACAATAGACGTGAGCCTGCATAACTATAATGAATTGCTAATAATGCATCGGAATTGCCTTCAAGACTCGCTGCTTTAAGTTTAGGCATTTTTCGGTTTATTTTATTTAGGGCTTGTTTCAGATCCCAAATGTAAACTACTTCGGTCATAAAGTTGTGAGTTCGGTATTTATTAAGCAGCCAAACAATGATCACACTTGTCATAATTACGCCTAATAAATTCCAATGAAAATGACTACCACTTGGATTAGGAAATAAAGCAATAAGGGTTTGTGAAATAGTTAAACTTCCTATTGCCAAGACGCCGATACACCCTGCTATTACAAGGTTTAAGTGGCGACGATAACGCGCTTTATTAATCTCAATGAGTTGCATGTTTGCCTAAACGTAAATTTACCACAGTATAAGAATCAAAAGGTTTTTCTGTGAGAACAACATGCGAGCCTAACATTTTTTTAATGTTGCCAATTGGCTTTCCGTATTAGACTACCCACAATGAATAAGTCGGAGATCAGTTTGTCAGCAAAAAAAGTAGTCGCTCCTGAGTTTGAAATAGCATTTTTTTTACCTAAATATTGGTTAACGTGGTTGAGCGTACTGATACTTTATAGTGTGTCTTGGTTACCTTATGGCGTGCAAAAAATTATCGGTAAGTTGTTGGGAAAATTGCTCAAGGTTATTGCCAAAAAACGCTATCTTGTGGCTAAGCGCAATTTAGAGCTGTGTTTTCCTGACCTAAGCCAAGAAAAGCGTCAAACTATATTGGATGCTAATTTAGATAATGCGGGTATGGCAATCCTTGAGACCGGCATGGGCTGGTGGTGGCCAACATGGCGCGTTGCTCGAAAGGCTGAATTTGAAGGGTTTGAGCACATTGAGGCCATATTGGCTAAAGGCAAAGGTGTGCTCACTTATGCAATCCATAATATGAACCTTGAGTTTGCTTGCCGCATCGCCGGTCTTAGATACCCATCGGTGGTATTTTATCGCAAACATAACAATAGGTTAATGGAATATATACAATACTATGGCCGCAAGCGTAGTAATAAATATATGGTGCATAAACGCAATGTTAGAGGTTTGATCAGCGCTTTGAATGATGGCGAATTATGTTTGTACTTGCCTGACCAAGATTATGGTCGTTCAAAATGTGAGTTTACGCCATTTTTTGCTGTGCCCGAGGTGGCAACAACAACTGGCTCCTTATTATTTGCTAAACAGGCAAATTGTGAGACTGTTTTTTTGGTCTCGATCAGAACCGAAAAAGGCTACAAAATAATTGCCCTACCTGGACTGGAGAATTTCCCCTCTGGTGACGATAACTATGATGTGACACGTATCAATCAAATGATCGAAAAGATGGTGATGATCGCACCAGAGCAATACCTGTGGATGCATAAACGGTTTAAAACCAGACCTAATGTCGATGATCCATCTTTATATGATTGAAGACAATAATGAAGTTTTAAAAATAGTTAGAATGCGTAATGAAAAAAACTAAACAAGTCTCAAATTCTTTATTTTGGCTGAAGCATATACTGCTGGCACTGATGATCATTGCGATTGCCGGCGTAGTCTTAATAATGCAACAAGGCAACGAGTCGGCAGTGCTTCCAGAAGGCGACTCGGGTAGAAAAAGCATTTCAAGCAATATGAGCGATTTTTATGCGGATTACCGTTTGTCATCTCGCCATCCTCGCGAGGAAGGATTAGGGGACTTCGTTATGGAGGTGAAAACCTCAGATAAACCCTTAGGTGAACGTTTACAAAAAATGGAAAGTCTACAAAAACCTATTTCAGGAAGGTGGGTAGGAGAGCACAAACACCGTACTTTCAAGGCGGGAAGTACCCTTCGAAGTGCCATAACCGATTATGCTCAGTCAGAGGGCATGCAGGTTATATGGGAGCTCGACCAAGACTTTATTGTCAAACACCCCTTTCAACTCGATGATTCCATCTTAGGCAGTTTAAAAATGATTGCCAAAGCCATCGATGCTAACTTTGATGGTGAAGTCAAAGCTTACATGTGCCCCCGTCAGCGTTCTATGGTTATTACCTCAACATCATCTGAATATCTAGAGAAACAATGTGTAGAAGCGCGCAGATAACGTCACTTTTTAAATAGCTCTATTGCACTGGTTCGACTAAATATTTATGCCAAATCGCCTTTACCTCAGTTTGCAGGCTGGCAAGTGTCGCATTAGTTGCAGCCAAAACTCCATTTTGTAGGGCCAATCGATGGTTATAATTGCGGTATTCCAAATAAGCTTGAGTGAGGGTTTCTGCTTCCGCCTTGGTAATAAGGGACAACTTTGCTAAGTCAGCCAAAATCCTCAGGTTGTCAGGCCATTTAGCTAAGTTTGCAAAGGCATTGGTGTGCGCCAGTAACATAAATTGCACAATAAACTCTATATCGGCAATGCCTCCAACATCTTGTTTTAAATCAATATTTTCGGCGTTTCCTTTGGACAAATGCTTGCGCATTTTTTCTCGCATAGAGACCACTTCATCTGCCAATTCTAATAGCTTTCTTGGCTTTGAAAGCACCGCTAAACGCACTTCGCTAAAGCGTTTATGTAGTTCATCACAGCCGGTTATAAATCTTGCTCTTCCTAAAGCCTGATGCTCCCACGTCCAAGCGTTTTCTGTTTGATAGGTAGCAAAACCATTTACGTGACACACCAATAAGCCGGCGTTGCCAGAGGGACGTAAGCGCATATCAACATCATAAAGTAGTCCTAAGCCCGTTTTGATGGTGAATATATGCAAGATACGCTGGGCAAGTTTGATATAAAAACCTGTCGTTCCGATGGATTTTTCGCCGTTAGTGAATTGTTGCCCGTCGCAGTTATGCAAAAAAACTAAATCTAAGTCGGAGCCGTAACCCAACTCCCATCCTCCTAGTTTTCCAAACCCCAGTACCGCAAAACCTTTGTCTTGAATATTTTTAGGGCCTTGGGTTTCACATACGGGCACACCATGTTTGGCAACTATTTGTTGCCAGGCAATATCTACAACTTGAACAATAATGGCTTCGGCCAAATAAGTTAAATGGTCACTGACCTGCATAATAGGCAAGGCATTGGATATATCAGAAGCCGCAATTTTTAATTGTTGACTGAGTTTAAATTGACGTAGGGTTTCTATTTGTAGCTCTAAATCTTCTGGTTCGACCCGCAGCAACGCTTGACGCAGTTCATCAGCATATTGATTAAACGCCACCGGCTGATAAAGAGAAATGGGATTAAGTAACTCGTCTAACAGCAACGGAAAACGTGCAATTTGTTCCGTTACCCAAGGACTCGCCGCGCATAACTTAACTAAGTGAAATAATGCAGCTTGGTTTTCAAATAATAACTGCAGGTAGGCGGTACGCCCTAATATGGCATGTAAAACTGTGAATACCCGTTTGAACAACTCTTGATGATTATTTGCCGAAGAGCTAAGAATATTATGGATAATAACCGGCATCAGATTATTCAGAGTCGTTAGGCCTCTTTGGCCAATTCGCTGAGTGGTTAAATCTTGTTTAAATGCGCTGATTTGCAGATGCACATTTTCGCCAATGGAAGCACCGGTAGTTGTGTTTAAATCATCGCCCAAATGCCAATGATTTAAAATACTTTGTGTTTCTGATGCATCCAGTTGTAACTGCCAAAGATCCTTGGCCCCTTGTTGTTGTTCGTCTGCTACTTCATCTTGCAAAGTGTTGTCTTCTTTGACCAATAAAGAGAATTGCTGGTGCACAGTGCCACAATGCTGCATCAACTGTTGCATAAAATCGTCATAGTTATTGATGCCTAATACAGTTAACAAGCGTTTTTGGTCAATGTCATTGTTGGGTAATACTTGTGTTTGTTTATCGGCGAATTGTTGTAGGCAATGCTCAACTTTGCGCAGCCAAAAATAACTTTTCTGCAAATCTTTAGCACTCTGAAAGGGTAATATTTGTAAATTGACGAGCTCACCGAGGGCTAATTGTAAACTCTGAACTTTCAGGCTAGGCTCTCTTCCACCGTTGATCAGTTGCAAACTTTGCACCACGAATTCTGCTTCCCTGATCCCACCTTCACCCAACTTAATATTGTTGGTTAGGCCTCTTCTACGGACTTCTTGTTCGATCATTGATTTCATACTGCGAAGCGACTCAATGGCACTAAAATCTAGGTATCGGCGATAAATAAAGGGTTGCAGAATATCTGATAGCTGTTTGGTGTAAGGGCAAGGTGAATTCAATATAGATGCTTTTAACATCGCATAACGTTCCCAGTCTCGACCTTGTTCTTGGTAATAGTCTTCCATCGCATCAAAATGCATCACCAATGGGCCGCTGTCACCAAAAGGCCTTAGACGCATATCCACCCGGTAAACTTGGCCATCAGCGGTGATTTGATCCAATGCTGTAATGAGTTTTTGGGCTAACTTAGTAAAAAACTGCTGGTGTTCAACTGACTTTTTACCACCTGAAGTGACACCTTGCGCCGGATAACTGAAAATTAAATCGATGTCTGAAGAGAAATTGAGTTCACCTCCACCTAATTTCCCCATGCCCAATATCAACATAGGCTGTGGCCCTAGTTCACCCTGTGGTTGCCCATATTGAGGCTGTAAAAATTGATATAACCAGTTGTTTGTTTGGGTGATCAGTTGCCGCGCTAGTTCAGATACTTGTGCTAACGAGTCCTCAATCGTTTGCATGTTGAGCAAATCGCGCCAAGCTATTCTCAACATATGGAAATTTCTAAATTGCCTGAGTTTCTGTTGTAAAGCAGTTTCACTCTCAACCTCAGACAATAGCTGCGAAAGTTTGTTTTGGTAATCAACCTGCTCAGCAAAAAGAGTTTTTTCGACGAGTAGCGCAATTAACCAAGTTGGATTTTTTAGAGATTGCTCAAAAACAAAATCACTCAGTGCAAAGGCAGTTTTGATCTGGGCTTTAAACGTGTCGAAATGAGCTGAAAATTCAGCATGAGATTGCAGTGCTTGCCAGCGTTCATTGCCCAGTTCCTCTAGCTCTTGTGGCAGTGATATAGGTGCACTATCTTTCATAAACATTATCCTTATCCAGTAACATGTTTTTTATTGGAGCATCACAAAAGCAGTTATTTACCAATTTAATTTTGTTGGCCTTACTAAGCTTCTTGATCCAAATTTCAAATTTCAATGCCTCAGAGTGGCTATCAACTTTGCAACAAAATTTGAGTGTAAGGGGCCCTTTGCCTTTTAACGCTTTGGCACATTTAGGGCCGCTAGACTGATGTTCATCAAAGCGACGCTCAATGTCTGTACAAATTCCAGTGTAATACTGGGTAAGCCTATTTTCGATAATGTACACATACCACTGCTTCACTTGTTAGCCAATCCAAAACCCATTAAAAATGTGAGTCACAGTCTACTTGGAAATGGGTTTTAATTAGAATAGATATTTGAGTGTACAAGTGTACGCTCAAAATATATGATGAAATTCTGATTTTATCACGATCTCATTAATGAACCACTCAAGCGTTATCCAAAAAAATTATTCGCCACTGGAAGAGCAGCTAAATGCCATAAGTCATGGTTTGGGAGTCATTGCTGCAATAGTAGGTCTGATTTTTTTGTTGATGAAAGTAGACGGTACGTCTGGGGTACTTGCTTGTTTAGTTTACGGATCGTCGATGATTTTGATGTTTCTATCGTCAACACTTTATCATTCGTCTAAAGACCCTGATGTTAAGGCCTGGCTTAAGGTTGTAGACCACAGTGCAATATATTTGTTGATAGCGGGTACTTACACACCATTTATGGTTCTGGCCATTGGTGGTTGGGTAGGTTTGGCGGGGATGGGCATTGTCTGGTCGATTGCGCTGGTAGGCATTAGTTGTAAGATTTTCGCCAACCAACGATTTCCGAAGTTATCGGTTATCACGTATTTGTTGATGGGCTGGATAGCTATTTTCTTTATCTATCCTTTATACAATGCCTTATCAACCCAAGGATTATGGTTATTGCTTGCTGGTGGACTTTGTTACACAGTAGGAGTGTTATTTTACGTGGCGAAAAAAGTCCAGTTTACCCATGCAATTTGGCATGTCTTTGTGGCCGCCGGGTGTGTTTGCCATTATTTTTCTATTTATTATTATGTCATTTGACCAGTCTTAGAATTCAATCCCTATTGCAAGGTAATTGTGGTATTTGATTGCTATGCCTTAGGCTGATAGCTTAAGCTATAGCTCAGGCTTTTCTTTTCTTTTTTGCGGATCAATCGGTTCTTTATTATGTATGAAAATTATTATGGACTCACCTCTAAACCTTTCCAACTGACGCCCGATCCTAACTTCTTTTTTGGTAGTAAATGGCATAAACGTGCCATGTCTTATTTGCAATATGGGTTATCTCAAGCCGAAGGTTTTATCGTTATTACGGGTGATATAGGCACAGGTAAAACGACTATAGCCAATAGCTTATTAGATGACATGCAGGAAGACATTGTTGCTGCACAGATAGTTTCACCAAAATTGTCACCAGATGAATTAGTCAAAATGGTCGCCAGCAAATTCAATGTGCCAACTAAAGGTAGTAGCAAGTCTGATATTCTTAATGATCTTGAAGCATTTTTGATGGGGTTACACAAACAAGGTAAACGGGCCTTGTTACTGGTCGATGAGGCACAAAATTTGCCTTTAGAAACTATTGAAGAATTACGCATGTTGTCTAACTTTCAGGCCGCCGGTAAACCCTTGTTACAAAGCTTCTTGCTTGGTCAGGAAGAGCTTCAACCCATTCTTCGTGCTCCAAACATGGAGCAGTTTAGACAACGTATTGTGGCTTCTTGTCATTTGGCGCCTTTAACGGATGTGGAGTGCCAAGCCTATATTGAATATCGTATGCAACATGCAGGTTGGGATGGTAAGGCGTTGTTTTCAGCTGGAGCTTATGACCGAATTTTTCAATTTACTCATGGTATTCCAAGAAAAATCAATACTTTGATGGATCGGATCTTGCTTTTTGGCTTTCTCGAGGAGCTAGAAACGTTAGACGAAGAAGCGGTTGAAAATGTGATCAAAGAAGTGTCAGAAGAGATGTTTCTACCAGATAAACAAGCCCAAACTCAAGCTAAGGCTAAAGGCATACTTGATGGGGCTACCGAAGATGGCCAAGTTAAAGACGTAGAGTATTATAAAACCATGCTTACTGAGTTAGTGGATGCCTTAGATAACGCCATTAGTCAAAAAATTAAGCTCACCCGGTATATCGACCGTTTGTTACAAAAAAAGTACAAAACTTACGTGCGATTGAAGTCAGATGATTAATATACTCATACCACCTCAAAATCTCTGAAACGCGTATTTTGAGATGGTATGGGTATATATATAGTCAAATAATCACAATAACTTAACTTAAGTTTGAATTAAGTTAAGTTATTGTTAAAAAAGCCGATGAAATAAATGAACTAAAAGGTTAAGATCTTATCCGAAGGTTATATCGTACAATAACTATACAAAAATTAACCTTATGTATATTTGTTCCATTTGGGGTGTTCTATGAAACGTTTAATTGGTGAAAGAAGACAAGCATCGGGGTTGCACCCTGATGGACCAGTGTTCAAGGAACGACGCAAAGCTTATTATCATGGCAAGTATAGTAAGAGAATGTTATCTCTTTTAGTACTGGTCAGTTGTGTGGTTTTAATTATAGTTAAGCAAGGCGTTTAACTAATACGGATTGGTATAACAAGCATAATAGAAAAACCGTTGGTGATTGCTTTAATTGAAGCAATCACCAACGGTTTTTTGTTTTATCCCTAGCATTTATGCTAACCATTCGATTGAATCAATTTTGATTGAATAAATTCTGCTAATTTTCCGCTGGCTTGGGGATGTTGAGAATCCCCAAAAAACAAACATATTTTAATTGTACCTAACTCAGGCAGATGATTATGCTGAATAATATCTAATTGTGTAGGTACACTGCTCTTAGCCAATGCGCTGATCCCTAACCCCTGATTAATGGCTGCTGTGATACCGCTTAGATCTGCATTGGTATAACTGATCCGCCACTGCTGAGTTTGTTGCTTTAGCTTACTGATTACTCGGCTTCTATATACACAACCATCTGGTGCTAAAACTAACGCCAAAGTTGCTTGTGGGTTAGCTAAATTACGATCGCCTACCCACACTAATTCATCTATTAATAAAACTTTTCCGTCGACTTCAGTGCCAGGGTCAACTAATGCCAAAACAAGGTCAAACGCTCTGAGTTTCCTATCCTCAAGTAAGGTCTTACTTAGTGCCGAGGTGACTTCTAGAGACACATCAGGATATAACTTGCCAAACTCCCCAATAATGCTGGGCAGTAAAGTGGTGGCAAATTCACTAGGAATACCCAGTCGTAATCGTCCTTTTAAAGACGTGGGTTGAAATTGGCGAAAAATCGCATCGTTTAAGTCGAGCATAGTTTGTGCAGTTTTATACAAATTTAAGCCATCTTGATTAACAATCTGGCGTTGTCCTTTTTTTGCAAAAAGACGTTTCGATAATTGTTGCTCTAGACGTTTTATTTGTAAGCTTACGGCGGGTTGAGATAAACCCAGCTTTTCCCCCGCTTTTGCATAGCCGGCTAAATCCACCACAGTGACGAAGGTGCGCAGATTATCCAGAGAGAGTTGTTTCATTTACGTAGCCTTTTTAAAAAGAGACTTAAATAAGAGTTTCAAATGATTATTCGATTATTCATAAGAAATGTAAATGTAAACATTACATATTTCAATTTGTTGTATACGAATACTGGCTCTATAATTTTCAAATTATTTAACTACGGATACAGTATTTCATGTCAAGTAAAACAGTTTTACATGCCAAACACTTGGAAGCAGGAGCCAAAATGGTCGACTTCCATGGTTGGGAAATGCCCATCAATTATGGTTCGCAAATAGAAGAGCATCATGCAGTGCGTAAAGATGCAGGTATGTTTGATGTATCCCACATGACCATAGTGGATGTGACAGGTAAAGAAGCGCAAGCCTATCTACGTTTTTTACTGGCTAACGACGTAGTTAAACTGCAAGAAAAAGGCAAAGCCTTGTACAGCGGCATGTTAAACGAAGCTGGTGGAGTAGTGGACGACCTCATCGTTTATTATTTCGACCAAACTAATTATCGTTTAGTAGTTAACTCTGCCACCCGCGAAAAAGATATGAATTGGTTATTTCAACAAGCCAAAACATTTGATGTGACTATCACCGAACGCCCAGAATTTGCGATGATTGCGGTACAAGGTCCAAATGCTAAAAGCAAAGCCGCGCAGTTATTTTCTGCCGCACAAAAAGAAGCGGTAGCAGGCATGAAGGCCTTTTTTGGTGTGCAGGCAGAAGACCTATTTATTGCTACCACCGGATACACAGGTGAAGCAGGCTACGAAATTATGGTGCCCGCTGCTGATGCAGCCGATTACTGGCAAAAATTGCTCGATGTTGGAGTGAAACCTTGTGGGTTAGGTGCAAGGGATACCCTTCGCCTAGAAGCAGGAATGAATTTGTATAGTCAAGATATGGATGAGACTATCTCACCATTGGCGGCTAACATGGCTTGGACTATTACTTGGGAGCCCAGTGATAGAAACTTTGTGGGTCGTCAGGCACTAGAGCAACAAAAAGCCGCAGGCACAGATAAACTGGTAGGCTTAGTGATGACCGAAAAAGGTGTATTACGCGCCGGTCAAAAAGTGCAAGTGACGGGTGGTGAAGGGGTGATCACTTCAGGCACATTTTCACCCACGCTAGGACATAGTATTGCAATGGCGCGTGTACCTTCGACAGTGGGTGACAGCGCTGAAGTTGAAATACGTAAAAAGTGGGTTACAGTCAATGTGGTCAAACCCAGCTTCGTGCGCAATGGCAAAAGTGTTTTATAAAAATACAGTTAATTAGATAATTAATAGGATTCAACATGAGCAATATTCCAGCAGATTTACGTTACGCTTCAACTCACGAATGGGTTCGCCCAGAAGGTGATGGTGTGTTTACTATTGGTATTAGCGACCATGCCCAACAATTGTTGGGTGATATGGTGTTTATTGAGCTGCCTGATGTAGGCGCTGAGGTAGGCACAGGTGACGACATCGCTGTTGCCGAATCAGTGAAAGCCGCATCTGATGTGTATGCACCCATCAGCGGCGAAATTGTCGCAGTCAACGATGATTTAGAAGACTCCCCCGAGTTGGTCAACTCTGACCCATACGGTGACGGTTGGTTGTTTAAGATCAAAGCCACAGATCCAAAAGAAGTAGAAGCTTTGTTTGATGCCGAAGGATACGAAGGCACCATCGAAGACGAGTAAAGCTTATTTAAAATAATAACGCATATTCAAAATAAGGGCCTCATCGCCCTTAGGTCTTCGTTCAATATTATTCTAATAAAAGAGTGAGCACGGGTTAAACGGTTTTCACTCTTTATTCACATCAGGAATTTATAGTCAGCTATGTCATCATCTCATTTTTCATTAGCAGAACGTGAACAAAAACAGGATTTTGTTCGTCGTCATATTGGTCCCAGTGAAGTAGAAATGGCAGATATGCTTGCTTCAATTGGCGCAGAGTCGTTAGATGATTTGATGCAGCAAACTGTGCCCGAAGGAATACGTTTAGCCCAGCCATTAAAAGTAGGTGAAGCGCAAACCGAAGCAGACGCCTTGGCTTATCTGAAAACCGTTGCTAGCAAAAATAAGGTGATGCGTTCTTTTATTGGCATGGGTTATTACGACACGCTCACCCCTAATGTGATCCTAAGAAACGTCCTAGAAAACCCAGGTTGGTATACTGCCTACACGCCTTATCAACCTGAGATTGCCCAAGGTCGACTCGAAGCCCTACTTAATTTCCAGCAAGTGACCATTGACCTCACCGGTATGGAATTAGCGTCAGCGTCATTGTTAGATGAAGCCACTGCCGCAGCTGAAGCTATGGGGCTGGCTAAACGTATTTCTAAAAACCGCCAAGCGAATACATTTTTTGTAGCAGACGACGTACATCCTCAAACCTTAGACGTAGTGCAAACCCGCGCCGATATGTTTGGTTTTGATATTGTGGTAGGTAAAGCTATTGAGGCCAGTCAACACGATGTGTTTGGCGCGTTATTACAATATCCAGGTAGCACAGGTGCAGTAAATGACATCGCAGATATTATTGCGGCTGTACAAGCTAATAAAGGCATAGTGGCGGTAGCGGCTGATTTACTCAGTTTAGTGTTGCTCAAATCACCTGGCGAAATGGGTGCAGATGTAGTACTTGGTAGCGCGCAACGTTTTGGTGTACCTATGGGCTACGGCGGCCCGCATGCCGCATTTTTTGCTACTCGTGATGCGTACAAGCGTTCGTTGCCAGGACGTATTATTGGTGTGTCCAAAGATACCCGTGGAAAACCTGCACTACGTATGGCATTGCAAACTCGCGAAAAACATATTCGCCGCGAAAAAGCCAACTCAAACATTTGTACAGCCCAAGTATTGCTGGCCAATATGGCCTCGTTCTATGCTGTGTACCATGGTCCAGCTGGCTTAAAAACTATTGCCTCACGCGTACATCGTTTTGCCGATATTTTGGCATCAGGGCTGGCTAAAGCGGGATTTGAATTAGTTAACGATACTTGGTTCGATACCCTAGCCATTAAAGTGGGCAGCAAAAAAGAAGCAATAATAACGGCCGCTTTGGCGAATAAGTTAAACCTACGTACCGATATTGATGGTGTGTTATGTATTAGCTTAGACGAAACCACTTCACGTGATGATCTCCAAGCTTTATACCAAGCCTTTGTTGGCGCTAACGTAGAGTTAGATATTAAAGCCTTTGACCAAGTGATGGTTGAAAATGGCAGTGCTTCTATTCCTGAAAACCTTATCCGTACGACTGACTTTTTAACCCACCCAGTATTTAACAGTTATCATTCTGAAACTGAAATGCTACGTTATATCAAATCTTTAGAAGACAAAGATTTAGCCTTAAATCATTCCATGATTTCCCTAGGCTCTTGCACCATGAAACTCAACGCCACAGCCGAAATGCTGCCTGTAACATGGCCTGAGTTTGGCCAATTACATCCGTTTTCACCTCTAGATCAAGCCCAAGGTTACACACAAATGCTTGATGAGTTGAGCGAATGGTTAATCGACATTACCGGCTACGACGCTTTGTCTATGCAACCCAACTCTGGCGCACAAGGTGAATACGCAGGATTGATCACCATTCAAAAATATCACGAGAGTAGGGGAGAAGGGCATCGTAATGTGTGCCTAATTCCAAGCTCTGCCCACGGCACTAACCCAGCGTCAGCGCAAATGGTTAGCATGAAAGTAGTAGTGGTAAATTGCGATAAAAAAGGCAATGTAGACTTAAATGATTTACGCACTAAAGCGGCAGAAGTAGCCGACAACCTAGCTTGCGCCATGATCACCTACCCATCTACCCACGGTGTATACGAAGAAACCATCAAAGAAATGTGCGATATAGTGCATGAGTTTGGCGGTCAAGTGTACATGGACGGTGCCAACATGAACGCCCAAGTTGGCGTTACATCGCCGGGCTATATTGGCTCAGATGTATCCCACTTAAACTTGCACAAAACTTTCTGTATACCCCACGGTGGCGGCGGCCCAGGTATGGGACCTATAGGTGTAAAAGCCCACTTAGCACCATTTTTACCCAACCACAAAGTGATAGGTGTAGAAAACGCAGGAGATACCCAAGTGCGCGAACATGGCGCTGTATCAGCAGCACCTTGGGGCAGCGCCTCAATTTTGCCAATTAGTTACATGTACATCAAAATGATGGGCAGCGAAGGACTTAAAAAAGCAACGCAAGTCGCCATACTTAACGCTAACTATGTCGCTGAAAAACTATCGGCTCATTACCCAGTATTATATCGTGGCCGCAACAACCGCGTAGCCCACGAATGTATCATTGACTTACGCCAACTAAAAGAAAGCTCAGGTGTCACCGAAGTCGACATTGCAAAACGCCTTAACGACTATGGTTTTCATGCACCTACTATGAGTTTCCCAGTGTCTGGCACCTTGATGATTGAGCCTACAGAATCAGAAGCAAAAGCCGAACTTGATCGCTTTATCGAAGCCATGGCTTCCATTCGCGGCGAAATCGCCAAAGTTGAATCAGGTGAGTGGGATGGCACAGACAACCCACTTCATAATGCACCCCACACACTTGAAGATATTTGCGATAGCGAATGGAACCGCAGCTATGATAGAAAACTTGCGGCTTACCCTGTGCCAGCAGTGGCTAGAAACAAATTCTGGCCAACGGTTAATCGAATTGATGATGTGTTTGGGGATAGGAATTTGTTTTGTGAGTGCCCTTCGATTGAGAGTTATATTGAGGAGTAATTTTTTAGTTTTTGTCAGTGAAGATGCCGTTTACTGATATGAAATAAAATGTTTAATGCCCTCCTGTTAAGAGGGCATTTTTATTTATGCTTTAGGTCTGATTAGAATGGTCAAAAGCCGTTCAATGGTTTTGATTTTATTGAGTGTTTTAGAGCCAAAGAAGACATGTCATCGGTTTTGACCCCACAGGTTAGATTGTTTTATACCCCCGCTTTTAGCCAAACTTCTTTTGGTGCGCTTTTAAGGTTTTCTCCTCTTTGTCTAACGCCTCTATGATCCTTTGGGCAATAGTAGGTGAGTTATCTTTAATAAATAAAATTTCTGAATGAGCAGCACATAACACTTTGCTATCATGCCAGCTTATAGCCAACTGTTTGACCCAAGAGCGAAAATCCTCGACAGCTCCTGGTCGTTGTTGTAATGCCTTAGACAGGGTCATATGTAATGACACCTGAGGACTTTTGATAAGGCCAAGTAACCCAGGTAGTGGGAAGTACATTAAAGTATCGTCAACGTGTATGGTTTTTGAGGCTTTATGGTAAGCGAGCACGGAAGAAAAGTGCACCTTCTCATCAGATGAAATAAAATCTACGCCCTGTGGCACAGTAAAGTCGAAGTCATCTGCATACAAAGTGGCAAATTCTGTTGAATCGGTCAATTCAGGTTGCCATGGCAAATGTGGAAATTTGTCAACATGACGCTGCGTGCCATATAACTTAGCATGGGGGTAATCTTGGTGGGCTTGTTCAACATGTATGGTATGAAAAGGGTGCAAATTAATGATCGCCTCAATGTATTGGCCATTGTTGGTGCGTATATCAACGAGCTTTTTAAGATTTGCGTGCATCGAGTAAGCATCCAAAAATACAAAGTTACCGTTTTGACGTTTTACTAAAGATGCCTGTGTACCAATATTCACCAGACCAAACAGTTTGAATTCACCACGAATATTCCAAAAGTCCTCAGCAATTTTCACCATTTTATCTTTCATAACTTACCCCTTTAAGACACTACAACCAAACTTTACCAGACTATTGTTTAACAGGCTCTGTTGCTTCATGTTAACGCATCAGTTAAACCTTTGTCTGGTTTAAGCTACCCCCTATCGTATGTGTCAAGTTAGTTTCCATTTCATTCGATTCAGGGGCTAAGTCGGTGCTGTTTGCAGACGTTTTTTTGCTTTACATGCCCATTCCTGATGCAATTACAGAGACAGCCATTGTAACAGAGCACTTTTAGCTTGAATCTAAGGATGTCTTTTTACATATCGTTACTATAGGTGTCATAGTAAGTATTGGTAGAAACAATTTTATATCAGCCTTTGCTGTTCGGGATTAAAGGATTGTGGGACCGAGCAATATTAGAGTGTTTTTTCGCAACAGGCTTCGTCGTGGAGAGTTGGTAAAACTCAATATTGATGGCATTGATTTCAATAGCAAACTATTGTCAGTTCATGGTTAAGGAAAGAAGGGGCGCTTGATGCCAATCAGTATTCGTGGCTGTGAATGGCCAGCGTTTTATATTGGTAAAATACGCTTAATGTTTGTATTTATTGGCTCAGGTAAGGCTTTGTTTCTGGCTAACAAAGGCTAGCGTTATATTCCGGGCAAACTATCTGATATGGCATCTCAGTAAGCTAAGCTAGCAGGTTTTGACCGCTCTGGTGCTTGCCACCTATACCGCCACTACCATGTGGATAATCGATGCACCGCTGATTAGCGCTTTTTTGAATGATTCGAACTAATGTAACGTTGAAATTAAGCATCTGCCACATCTTAGTAAATAACCTGAGCTCTGGATAAGCAATACCGTCCAACACCACTATTATTGCGCCTATCTTCGTTGAACTTGCTCACAATAGCGGGCTATTCCCTCACAAGCTCGCCTCGATAATCGCAATAATAGCAGCACTGGATGTGTTCAATGTCTTCGCAATGTAACAAAAGCTATCTAACAGACTGTTATTGTTGCATTAATTTAAGGAGCGCGGCACGTCTTAACCAGAGTTCAGGTTAAATAGTTTGTTACTTTGTGAGCTTAAACAGTTTAACAAATCTGTTGTGATGGGGGGAATTCGGGCATTGTGTCAGAGTTTATTTGAGACTTTTTTTCCTAACAGCAAACACAATCATAATATTTTAAAAACAATGAGTTACACTGTATTCTTAATGATTTTTCAACTCTCAAACTTGAGTGGTTTGTGATGATACGCCCTTTAAATTCCCTCTGGAATATGCCAGTTTAGGTCGTTATTGCATCTAGCTAAACCTGAGGTGTATGTTGCCATTCTATGGACCGCGGTGGCATCCTCATAAGCTTACGGATGTGTTGCGCGTTTTCTTTGCTGGTAAGCAATTCAAGCAGATCAAATGCAACTTCTACTCCAGTGCCGGGCCCACTAGAACTTATTATTCTCGAATCCTGCACTATTGCTTGATCGACAAAAATTGCTCCCGAGGCTTCCAATTCAAGTTTACGTTTGCCGCCAATTTGATGATACGTTGTGGCTCTGCGACCCACAATAACCCCTGCACGTCCCAAAGACAGGGATGCAACACAAACAGAGGCAATCGGTTTTTGTAACTTTTCAAAGTCCCTAATGATCTGCAAAAACTTTTCATCATAGGCGTCTTTATAGAAACCTGCACCTTCAAATCCCCCAGGCACCGCGAGGGCGTCAAAGCTACCAAGGTCAATCTCATCGACTGTCGTATCGGGAATAACTGAGAAACCAAATGTTGCACGTAATTGTGGCTTCAACCCGGCAGAGACCAGCTCAATGGGCTCGCTACCATCAATGTTCGCCCAACCTAAGACATCAGTAAATCCAGCGGCTTCCAAGGGTTCAAAACCGTTTGCAAGTAAAAGTAATACACGTTTAACCATTTAAATTATCCTATTTTCAATATTTGTTAAAAGGAAAGCTGCAGATAGCAAGCAGTATTAAAGCTCAAGCTCAATGGTGTTGGATCCTTTAGCCGGAACGGCGCAGCAAATGAGCACTTCGTCGCTGGCTATTTCTGCCGTTGGTGTGATTCTGTAGGCCACGTAGCCAGATTTTAATTTTACTGAACATGAGCCACAGGCTCCGGTGCGACAGCCAAATTCAGGACTAAGCCCGTGTGATTCAGCTAGCTCTAAAAGCGTATCGTCTCCTTCATTCCAGCGCTGTTCGAAATTAGATTGGGCAAACTTAACAATGGCTTCTTTCGCTTCCTCGGCTTTTTGTACTTTTTGACTTTCGTCAATCTTCCTTTGCAAGGACGCAGTGTCAAATGCTTCAGCATTAATTCGAGTATCATGCACACCCAACTCTCGCAGAGTATCGTACATAGCCTGCATAAAAGAAGAGGGGCCACAGAGGTATACATCGTAATCATCTAGGGTTAGGGTTTGACGTAATATATCTGCGTTAATATGCCCAGTGTCGCTAAAATCAGTGCCGGTCTTTTCACTTGCAAGAGGCTGGCTAATCAAAGAGTAGTATTTGATTGTTCCACTTGTGACCACTTCGATATATTGAAACGTTTTAGCAAAAGCACGTTGAGCAGTAGTTTGTGCCGCATGAAATATTGTCATGGGTCGGGTATAACGGGTTCTTTTACCTTCATGCACGGCGTCCAGGGCCATTGACATCATCGGGGTGATGCCAACGCCGCCTGCTATTAATACGGCTGGACGTTTCACAGTATTGTCAATATGAAATTCACCTATGGGCGCTTTTGCCTCAATAGTTGAACCTGTGATAAGTGCGTGATGTAAGAACTTTGAAACCAATCCTTGCTCTTCGCGTTTTACCGAAATTCTATAAAAATCATCGGCTGGTGCAGAAGACAGGGTGTAAGTACGGATAAGCCATTTGTCGGAATTGTCTGGCTTAACTCGAATAGTCAAAAACTGCCCAGCCTTAAAAGGCAATAAAGCCGCTCCGTTTTCCCGTTCAAAATAGAATGAGCGAATGACCGAACTTTCATCTGCAACTTTGCAAACACGATAGCTTTGCCAGCTATTGCGTTCAGTCTCGGCTTGTAATGTAGCCGCCGCCTGAGTCCAGACTCCGGTAATTTTACTAGTAGCAGCGTACTGGCCAAATGATGCTCTAAAGGGCAGTGCTTGTTTTAAACGAACACCGTTATGTACAGTAAAGCGCCAGCCTCGCTCAGCCCCTTTGAATGCCAGCACTTCTGGGTGTTCCTCCCACAAAATTTCCACACTACCGGTTAACATTAATAGATCGCCGGTGTTGAAATCGGGGAAAATAAGTCCTGCTTTTGGATTAAGCAAAAAATTTCCCAGAGTGTTGAAGTGAAAATTGCCAGAATAATCAGGTATGGTTAAGGTATTGCCTTCAACCTTAACAAATCCTGGCATGCCACCTCTATGGGAGACATCTACACCTTCAATATCCGGTCTGTATTGTGGCTTGATGTAGCTTGACACAAAGAAGGTATCAGCTGCCTGAATGAATTGCGTCGCTTCGTTATCTAAGGACGTGAAATGTTCTATTTCCTGATTATCAAGTCTAATCATTGGGTCGCGAACGAATTGAATATCGCGGGTTTGGATATATTGGGGACAATTGCCGAATGCCTGATCGACCTTAAGCGAAAAGCCCTGTTGTCTTACCTGAGATATCCGAGCATTAAGACGGTTTCTTCTTCTGCTCTGGATCTCTATTCCCAGCAGCCCTAAAGGGCTACCTAGGCAAATAGAACCTTGCAATGGATCACCCGATAAAACAGGTGAGTTAATGTCTAAGGTTGTGGCTGAAGGGGAGTTCATAAAGCCAGGATTTCCGGGTAAAATGGATGCCCAAGGCCAACCTTGGCCATCAACACTACCAAGTACCAAAAAAGGTAGCTGCTTATAAAATGCTTGATGCTGCGCAGGCATATAGTCACGTATAACCCGGCGACCAAAACGTTCCATGGCATCTCGCTTACCCACTTTAGACTGAATTATTTTTTCGCCTTCATGAAATGGCGAGATTTCCAGATTATCGTTCATTTTATGCCTCGTTTTAGTCATATGGTAGTGAGCATCAAACAGATTTAGTTATAAATACAGGCCTATGCAACCAAACCAACCTTAGTGCTTTGCATCGCTACAAATCCTTTTAAGCCTTCTATGTTGCTTAGTAAACGGCGGACGTTTGGATAATTTTTAAGTGAAATGTTGCCTTCTGGAGCATGGGCTGTGTAGCTATAAATGGCTACGTCGGCAATAGTTGGGGTGTCGCCTACCAAAAATTCACGGCCTTCCATATGTTCTTCCAGTTTTGTAAGTACCTTTGCAGCATTAGCCTTGGCAAATTCTGCATCTAGTCCGGCACCAAATACCGTAATTAGTCTTGCCGCCGCCGGACCATATGCGATTTCGCCGGCAACCAAAGTGAGAAACTTCTGAACTTCAGCTTCAAGCTTTAAATCTTGTGGCAAAAAAGAGGGAGCATACTTGCGGGCAAGGTAGACTAAAATGGCGTTTGCGTCCGTCACCACAACGCTACCATCTTCGATTACCGGTACCTGACCCGCTGGATTCAAGGCCAGAAAGGCTGGCGTTTTTTGTTCGCCTGATGCTAGGTCTACGTTAACGATTTCGTGAGCGATGCCAGCCAAACTCGCAAAAAGTTCTACGCGATGAGCATGACCAGAAAGTGGAAAACTGTGTATTCGAATTGCATGTGACATGTTAATTACCTCAATATGTTAATGAAAGATTGTTCGTTGTTTTATGAACGAGTTAAGTGTAGATAGGTATGTTAATGTGCACAATATGTTGATTTATGGAATAACTATGTACGATATGTACATAGTTATTGCTTTACTGAGGCGAAAAACCAATGGATACGATTGATGGAATGAGGACCTTCGTGGCGGTATCGAGGCAAAATTCTTTTACCGCCGGTGCAAAAATGCTTGGCATTAGCACCAAGCTTGCCAGTAAATACATTGGGCAGTTAGAGACGCGCACCGGCGCGCAGCTATTTCACCGGACGACTCGGAATGTGACCTTAACGGCGACAGGACATGCTTATTTGGAGCGATGCATACCCTTACTTGAACAATTTGATGAGTTAGAAGATGTGGTACAGAAACGGCAATCAGAACTCGCTGGCTCTATTAGAATAACCGCTCCAACAGCTTTTGGAAGCACTGAACTTGTTGAAGCCATTCGGCCCTTTCAACTTCAACATCCAAAAGTGTCTATAGATCTTCATTTATCTGATCAAAGGATTGCCATCATTGAAGAAGGATTCGACTTGGCATTACGTTTTGGTGTACTTGAGGACTCAACTCTGATTGCTCGCAAACTTATGAACATGCGAATAGTGGTTTTTGCTTCACCCTTTTATCTTGCGCAAAAGGGTGAACCCATCCATCCCAACGCCCTATTAACACATAATTGTTTATTGCAAAGGTATTCGCTGGATCCGAGCCACTGGAAATTCCAAATTGATGGGAAATTGGCACAATTCAGTGTTAATGGCTCATTCAAAGCCAACTCACCAAGGGCGATAGCTCAAATGGCTGCAGGTGGCTTAGGCATAGGTATGGGACCGATTTATGTAGTCGAACCTTATCTCAAAGATGGCAGTTTGACATTGTTGTTTGAAAAACATGAGACCGAAGGAACGGTGGTTAATGCTGTTTATCCGCCAAGTCGTCATTTAACCGCACGGATCAGAGGTTTGATTGATCACTTAGCCGCATACTTTGGCTAATAGCGCTGCGAGTCAAATATGGGATAGTGTTTCAATAAATGTCAGAGGGAATGGAAAGATAGGTTTTTAACTTAAACCGGCTCTGCCCCACTCTATTTTTTATTTAATTAAAATATAGAGTGGGGCACTTGCATGAAATTGATGTTTTAAAAGCAAAACTAATAGAACCCAATACCAGCAATTTGTTCTCTTATTTAAAATATTGAGCTATAGGATTAGATTAATCTGCAAACTAACGTTATTTGAGAGAAGTGAATAATGAACAACTTTTTAACCAATAATATATCTCTATTATCGTATTTTATTTGCTGGTTTTTCCTATTGCAGACAGACCTATCAGCTAAAGAGCCCGCATATGCTGGGCCAATCATCGATACTCATATACATGCCAGTCCAGAAGTCAGCAAGACTATGTTGACAGCAAAGTCGCAGATCCTCGCACAAATGGATCAGCAAAATGTGGTTATGTCAGTGGTGTCCATACCTGAGGTGGAGCAACTAAATGATTGGCAAACAACAAAAAAATACAAGTTGTTAGTAGGGCCGTCTTTTCCTTGTACCGATGGAAAATACCCTCGAATGAATCCCTGCTTTGAAGCAACTAATGGTTGGCCAGATTTGGACTGGCTTGAAGATGAAATAAAGAAAGGCAGAGTCTCCGTATTTGGTGAGTTGCTTTATGTTTATTATGGAATATCTCCCTCCGATGAAAAGTTGATGCCTTATTATCGGCTCGCTGAAAAATATGCAATTCCCATTGCTGTGCACGCCGCTCATGGACCACCTAAAAGAGCGCGGATTGAAGGTTGTTGTCCTAATTTTAATGCTGCAATGGGAGATCCCTTGTTGCTTAAACCTGTATTAAACAAATTTCCTAATTTAAAGATTTGGCTATTACATGGTGGAGAGATTGATTTTCATCAACAGGCCATCAAATTGATGCAACAGTTTCCGCAAGTTTACGCAGAGATGTCGATTGTAAATAGTGTAATGCCACAAGCGTTGCACCAAAAGATGTTAGAAGGATTTCTCAACGCAGGTTTAGAGGATCGCATTATGTTTGGCACTGACAATATGCCAATTGACGGCATCCTAGCAAGAATGGATGAGCTTAATATTTTAACTGCTAAACAACGCAAGAAAATATTATACGACAACGCTGCCAGATTTTTCGCATTAAGTGAACACTAACCAAGTTGCAGGTTAAAATTAATAGAGCCAGCTGGCAATTAAATATATTCTGCTTTTTTACGCCTCTTTAAGTGCCACTTTTGCACCTTTTTCTCAATAGGAGGAAGCAGCGCTAATATAAATTGGCGCTGTAAAGCTACTGAATTAGGTTGACCTGCTGAGTTGCGGTATGGCGTAACACAATTAACAACACACCCATCGTAATAAATCACAAAACTATATTTTAGGCTGCCCGTTATCATGGGGTCTTGTTAATTCCATGGAAACGAGCTTAGGCTCGTTTTTTTTATGGCTACGCCATTTATGCGCTGCGCTTATCAAGCATATGCTTTGCATACTGTCATCCCGCGCGGCGTCCGCATGACATTTTTCAAACGAACCCTTCGCTCAACTTACTTTTTTGCTGCAGCTAAAAAAAGTAAGCAAAAAAAGCCGCTCGAGGGCAATGCTCTTCATCCACTTATCTACTCATTTTTGCAGGGTGAAACTGGATTTTTTAGAAGCACGGCTTCGCCCAGTTGAACAGCTCGACAGGGAAGTCGAGCTTGGGTGCGGATCATCATGGATGTGTGATTGACTACTTTGAAGTGTTTATATCAATTAGAGATAGAGCTATTACTCAATCGCCTGTCCATGGCGATTGCCCTACTAAATTGAAGTAATAGTTGGCGAGCTTTGAGTCGAGGGTAGGTCTAGCGCATCGGCTTTGCCGACTAAATGGTTGCTTCGCAATTAATTATCGTGGATGTCCTGTTAATTTGTTTCAATGAATTAACATGGATGTCCTGTTAATTCTTAGTGATGGATGTGTGGTTGACTACTTTGAAGTGTTTATATCAATTAGAGATAGAGCTATTACTCAATCGCCTGTCCATAGTGATTGACCTACAAAAATGAGTAAATAAGTGGCGAGCTTTGAGTCGAGGGTAGGTCTAGCGCATCGGCTTTGCCGACTAAAAGGTTGCTCTGAGACAGTAGAAAAATTAAAGGCTAATATCTATTCGTACTTCAGACGTATTAGTCTAATTTTTTAAATATTAATGAGTCAACAAATTACAAAGTTGATAAGATATTATAAAAATAACCTAATTTTAATCAACAATATTTTGATAACAATTAAGGAAGATACTTCATGAAGTTCTTTATAGTTTTTTTAGTTACTACTTTCCTTTCGTTAAATGCCAACTCCTCAGAAAAAATAATATTATCCGACAAAACATGGGAAGAAGACATTAAAGCTAAAATGGATGAGGGCATAAACTTAAACCAATTTTGGGTAGAAGCCCTTGATTATAATAATAAAATTAAAACCATACCCTTACTCCATAAGTTTGCTTGGAGAAAGGCAAAGCAAGAACTTGCGTTACAACTCTATCAAAAGGGTTACGATTTCAAACAAAAAAATGATAATGGTGTGAGTATCTTATTCTTCGATTGCGTATCTATTCTAGCCGAATATCCTGAAGTACGATTTGAAATAATTAAGGATTTAATAGACTCCGGAGCTCTCAATGAGCACCCAGCAAATGTGTCGAATTGTTTGAATGAGGACTCCGTGTTTGATTATATAATTATGCATAAAATCATTTTTGATATAAACCAGAGAAAATTTGGGTCACCATTATCTTTATGGTTGATAAGACAACTATCGCCTAAAGACTTTGATAAATTGATGTATTTAAATCCTGACTTTTCACTCCGAGCTGATTTTGGAGCTTCAGTCATTCAAAAATTCGTTGGATTTGAAAAAGAAGACCGAGAAGGGAAAATAAAGTATTTAGTTAGAAAGGGGGCCAATATTAATGCCAGAGATAATAGATCATACACCCCTCTAATAGTGGCTATTTTAAGAGGTCATTTAGCACTTGTTAAACCATTAGTTGAAGCAGGTGCGATTATTAGACTTAAGACTTTACAGGAAACAGAAAGTGTCATTTCTGGCATGACTGCCATAAATGTCTTAGAAGCTAGAATTAAACGGAAATTAAGTAAATCAGAGCAAGTAGAAGATGAACTGCACATTTATCGATACCTAATCGAACAAGGTGATTTCCAACGGCTTTAGTTGAATTAATCTCGATTTTATCTGACGCTTTAAAAATTAGATTATGACCACGCCTAACAATCGCCTAAGAGCGATCAGGCGACCTTCAACTGCTTCACCTTCGGCGTCATTACCGCGCAGGCGGTAACCTCCCACAAGCTTCGGTAAGCTCAAAAGAACTGCGGGGTCAGAGCCGCTGATATTGGTGACTTGCAAAATTAACAGGACTGTCCTGCTAATTGCTGGTGAGTCGAGAGTAGGTTAAGAGCATCGGCCACTTGATGGCCACATTACCGACTAAGAAAATTAGATTGTATCTTTATTTTACTAAGTGATAATCGGAAATAAGGCTTTCTAAAGGTATCTGTAGCTTGTGATGTAAGTTGCGGATCATTGAAATGCTGAGTTTTCTTTTTTTGTTTAATACCTCAGATACTCGGCTTCTTTGCCCTAATAGCGGGACAAGATCGGCATCACTTAAGCCTTGTTGCTCCATCCTAAACTTTATGGCTGCGACAGGGTCTGGGGCTTCAATTTTAAATTGTTGTTTTTCGTATGACTCAACTAATGTTGCCAATATGTCTAATTTGTCAGCTTCAATTGAACCTGGTTGTGCATCCCAAAGCTTTTCAATAGTAACCATCGCAAGTTCATAGTCTTGCTGGTTTTTAATCGGTTTTATGTTCATAAAGTGACTCCTAAATACTAGACGTGTCTATGTCGTCATATTGCTTGCCCTTGCAATTTTTCTCATACCCTCATCTCTATTTCCCATTATGGGAATGTAAATCCATATTGTCAATAAATTTCCCGATATGGGAAATTAGAACGTGTTGGTTAACAATATTTATAGTAAATAAACGACAGAAAAAGAAAGAGCACACGGCTAGATACTGAGATGAGTAAATAAAGATGAAGAACGCAAGTGAATAAACTAGCTGATTTCATTAGTCTGGAATTGCTTTGCAATGATTTAACATGGATGTCTTTTTAATTTTTAATTCTGCGATTTATGGCTACGCCATTTATGCGCTGCGCTTATCAAGCATATGCTTCGCATACTGTCATCCTTGACATTTTTCAAACGAATCCCTTCGTTCAACTTACTTTTTTGCTGCAGCTAAAAAAAGTAAGCAAAAAAAGCCGCTCGAGGGTAATGCTCTTCATCCGATAATTTTGCGAATTAAGCAGGTCGTTTGCACTTGCTCCCAGCAATGGCAAACTCAATTAGCATCCCTGCTAATTGCCCTACTGAATTCACAAAATAATCGGCGAGCCTAGAGTCGAGGGTAGGTCAAAAGCATCGGCTTTGCCGACAAGGAATTTTAGGTTGCTTTGTTAGTCACTAACATGGATGTCTTGTTAACTCATTGCTTCCTGTTTAGGATTAGCACGCTTGGTTATTTCTTTCCGTCGTCAATACCAATAATGTGAAACTCGGAACCTGAAGATCTTATGGCATTTTCTGCGCTAACTAACAATACATCTAATTGCCTTTTACTATTCGAGTTAGTGATATTTTCATAAACTCTTTTTATCGTATGAGGCTGTATAATTATCACTCTCGTTCTAGACTTGCTAACACCTTGAATGTTAGTCAATTCTTTAATGAAATCCGTTGCATCAGCTTTTACTCCATCAAACCAACATTCTTTCTTTGAAGAATTATCCAATCTTTCTTGAAGATCTACCGTAAGATTTTTTCGCATACAATATCTTAAGTTTTTGACACCTTGATTTAGAACAACATCATGAGCCCCGACAGAAATTCGCCGATTATTTGATGCGGATTTTGCAGCTTTAACATGAATAAATGAAATTAAATTTTCTCCTTTATATTGAGTTAAATGTATAAAATCAGCTTTTTCTCTAGCACCATCATCACAATATAACCAGCCCTTGGGATTCTCTGCAGTATTGAAATCAGAGGGTTCAAGCCAATTACCATTCCAGCGATTTTTAACCCAACAGAATAAAGACTTTTCGGTTCCTATTTTGTTAAGCTCTGGTTTAGTACGAGATGCCCCAGGCTTTTCTATTTTTAGATCATAATTTTCAAAATCAGCCCAAATAAATTTTCCAAAACTAACATCCTTATACCCTGTTTTAAATATCATCCCGTTAATAATTGCATGCCCAGATTCAAACCAACATTTTATGATTTCTGGGTATTTAAATACCTTTAGGTATTCCTTGAGGTAAGATTTTTTAATCTCGTTCTGGGATTTAATATTAAATGTCACCTGATAATCATCAATCACAGGCTCTAAAGTGACATCACCAACTTTTTTACCTTGATGATATACATCTAACAAAATATCGGAGTTATTAAAAGTTGACTGTAATTCGACCGAATAGTCGTAATGTAATTTACGTAACAATTCTTTTCTGTGCTGCCCTTCTTCCTCAGGAAAAAACTCATAATCTATTAATGAAAAATCATATGGATCATCCAAATCAGAACAATTTGATATTGGGTATGAAAGAATACTAATTGGATCAGTGACTTGACTTACCTTACAATTTAATAAATCCAAAATCTGAATAACTCTGTTTTCAAACGTCTGCCAATCCTTACATGGGCCTCTCCAAATAGATGATTTAAACGGGTTGATTCCAACAGTCGAATTTACATCGCTCCAAACTTCGGTTCTAACCGCCGACATCATGTAAGACTGATCAATTAATGGATCAAGTGTGTCTGCAACACTTTCACCACCTAACACTTTTGAATCTGCTTTGAAGTTATTCTTTCCATGTATTCCTGACAAC
>Ga0115567_10000675_pt1 | contig 33585 bp, 33 predicted proteins | sample COGITO_mtgs_1204_2_FD_88679 | JGI IMG/M metagenome (GOLD analysis project Ga0115567, IMG submission 88679) | Pelagic marine microbial communities from North Sea - COGITO_mtgs_120412 | ecosystem: Environmental > Aquatic > Marine > Epipelagic | place: Germany:Helgoland, sampling site Kabeltonne...
CGCACAATGTGATCCCCTCAACCGCGCAGGTCGACTGGGAAATGCGCCCGGTGCAGCACTCGGACTTTGCCCTCGTCAAGGATGACCTACACCACTATTGCACCGACATCCTGCTGCCGGCGATGCGCGCCGTCTACCCCGAGGCCGATATCCAGACCGATACGATCGGCGAGGTCGAGGGCCTCATCCCAGCCGAGATATCAGAGGCGCGGGACATCATGATGGAGCTGACAGGCGCGAATGGCGCCGATGTCGTGCCCTTCGGCACCGAGGCAGGTATCTTTCAGACGCTCGGCATGTCCGCCATCCTCTGCGGTCCCGGCTCGATCGAGCAGGCACACAAGGCCGACGAGTTCGTCACGATGGACCAGATGACCCAGTGCCTTGGCATGCTCGACCGTCTCAGCCTGAAAATGCAAGCCTACTGACGGCTCGGTTCGGCGCGCGGCGGAACCGCAGGTAATGCGGCACGCGGCCCTCCCGCAGCGCCTTTTTCTCATAGCGCGTCGGAATCCAGCCGTCCCAAGGGCTGCGCCAGTCATCCGGCCCATCCGCCAGCCAGTCAAAACCGCATCGCGGCACTTCCTCCAGCGTCTGGCGCACGTAATCCCCGATATCGGTCGCCACGCGCAATTCGGCGCCGGGCCGCATCGCACGCGCCAGCGGCGCCAGATGCTCCGCCGTCACAAAGCGGCGGCGATGATGCCGCGCCTTGGGCCAGGGATCGGGATAGAGCAGGTAGACGCGCCCGACAGATGCCTCGGGCAGTACGTCGAAAAGATCGCGCGCATCGCCCGGATGCACGCGCACGTTCGGCGCGGGCGTCTTGCGCAGCTTGGTCAGCAGCATGGCGACACCGTTGAGGTAAGGCTCGCATCCGATAACGCCCACCCCGGGCTCGGACAGCGCGATATGCGCCAGATGCTCACCCCCGCCAAAGCCGATCTCCAGCCACAGATCGCGCCCGCCAAAAAGCGCCCCGACATCAAGCTCGGTCCGGTCCGGATTGACGTCCCATCCAACGGCGCCGGGCGACAGCCCTTCCAGGTCCGCGTCCAGAACCTCCTCCTGGGTGCGGCGCAGGGCCTTGCCCTTGAACCGGCCATAGAAATTGCGCCAGGGCGCGCCCGAGGGATGCTTGTCTGTGATCATGGCCGCAGGCTCTAGCCCGCAGAGCCGCTCAGCGCAAGATCGGCAGCGGGGGCGCCGCCCCCTTTTCTTCTTGCGACAAATATCCCCGCCGGAGGCCGCGCGTCAGATCGGGCGGGCGCAGGGCGGCAATCCCGCCCGCGCCCGCCCGGCCGCGCTCAGACGCAGGCGCGCAGGCGGTCCACCAGGTTCGTGCGCTCCCAGCTGAAGCCGCCATCGGCCTCGGGCGGGCGTCCGAAATGGCCGTAGGCCGCCGTACGCTGATAGATCGGCTGGTTCAGCGACAGATGCTGGCGAATGCCGCGCGGGCTGAGGTCCATGCACTCGCGGATCGCTTTTTCGATTGCGGCGGGATCGACCTCGCCGGTGCCGTGGGTGTCGGCATAGATCGACAAGGGCTCGGACACGCCGATCGCATAGCTCAGCTGGATCGTGCATTTCTCGGCCATGCCCGCGGCCACGACGTTCTTGGCCAGATAGCGCGCCGCATACGCGGCCGAGCGGTCGACCTTGGTCGGATCCTTGCCCGAGAACGCGCCGCCGCCATGGGGCGCCGCGCCGCCATAGGTATCGACGATGATCTTGCGGCCCGTCAGGCCCGCGTCGCCATCCGGCCCGCCGATGACGAAGACGCCCGTGGGATTCACGTGCCAGACGGTATCGTCACGCAGCCAGCCATCCGGCAGGACTTCGCGAATATAGGGCTCGACGATATCGCGCACGTCGCCCGGCGTCAGTTCGCGGCCACCCGGCTTGTCGAATTGCTCGTGCTGCGTGCTCAGCACGACCGAGCTGATATGGGACGGCTTGCCGTTCTCATAGACGACCGACAGCTGGCTTTTCGCGTCGGGCAGCAGCAGGGGCTCGCTGCCATTCTTGCGCACTTCGGCCAGCCGGCGCAGAACCGCGTGGCTGAAATGGATCGGCGCCGGCATCAGCTCTTCGGTCTCGCGCGTGGCGTAGCCGAACATGATGCCCTGATCGCCCGCGCCCTCGTCCTTGTTGCCCGACGCATCTACGCCTTGGGCAATATCTCTCGACTGCGCATGCAGAAGGTTTGTGACCTCCAGCGTCTTCCAGTGGAACTTGTCCTGCTCGTAGCCGATATCCCTGACGCACTCCCGCACGACGCCGTTCATGCTGTCGCGCAGCGCGATGAGGCGGTCCTCGTCATGCAGGCGCACCTCGCCGCCGATGACGACGCGGTTGGTTGTGGCGAAGGTTTCGGCGGCCACGCGGGCCTCGGGCTCTGCCGTCAGGAACGCGTCGAGGATCGCGTCCGATATCCGGTCGCATACCTTGTCGGGATGCCCTTCCGAGACGGACTCGGAGGTCAGTGTATAATTCTGTCGTGCCATGAGATCGCTCCAATATGTAATCCCGCCGCGCCAGGAAGCCGTTGCGACGGGTATTGACGTGCCTAGACCGGGCGCGCCGCCGGCGTCAATCGCTATCCGCGGCGGGCCCTCGGGTTATTCCTGCGGTGCAGCGCCGCAGGCACGGCCAGCAAAAGCAGCAGCAGCGTGATTGCCAGCCAATCGCCCGTTCTTGCATAGAAAGTCGGGGCACGCGGGGGCGGAAGGGCCGCGTCGATATACCCCGCCTCTCCCAGCGGGATCTGCGCGGTGATGTGCCCCGCCGCGTCGATCATGGCCGAGATACCGGTATTTGCCGCGCGGATCATCGGCAGCCCCTGCTCGGCGCTGCGCAGGCGCGCCTGTGCAAGGTGCTGGTAGGGGCCCGAGACCTCGCCAAACCATGCATCGTTCGTGATCAGCAACAGAAAGTCGGCCCGCCCCGGCGCATTCGCGACATCGCGCGGAAACACGCCCTCGTAGCAGATCAGGGGCACCGCGCGCCCGATCCCCTCAATATCCATGATCTGCGGCCCCGGCCCGGGTGAATAGCCTTGCCCGTCCTGCTGTGCGAGACCGCGAATGCCAAAGCGCGCGGCCAGATCGCCGAAGGGGATGTATTCGCCGAAGGGCACCAGATGATGCTTGTCATAGAGCGCCGCCTGACGTCCCTGCCCGTCCATCACCAACAGCGAGTTGAAGTAGCGCGCGCCCTCGGCCCGCTGGACACCGAGGACGATCGGCGCGCCGCGCGCCGCGCGGGCGACGTCCTCAAGAACGGGGCCGGCACGGTTCAGCAGCTCAGGCAGCGCGGTTTCGGGCCAGACGATCAGATCGGGGCGCGCGCCGGCGGCGGTGTACCCCATCTGCCGGTCGAAATGAAAATCCATGTAGGCCGGATCCCATTTCTGGGCCTGCGGCACGTTCGGCTGGACCAGCCGCACAGTGGGCGCGTCCGGCCCCGCCCCCGGCGCCTGTCCCAGCAAGGGGGCCGCCGCGTAGAGCGCCGCGATCAGCGCCAGCGTGGCCGCGCCAAGGGGCCGCGCGCCCGCCGCCAGATGCCACAGCGCCGCGCCCGCCCCCAGCGCGACCAGCGTCAGCGGCAGCGCGCCCCCGACAGAGGCCCAGGCCAGCATCGGCGTGTCGATCCAGCCATGACCGGGCTGCGCCCAGGGAAACCCGGTAAAGATCCGGCCCCGCAGCGCCTCGCCCAGCGTCATCGCCGCCGCCCAGACCAGTGCCGCTCCGCGCCCGCCGCGCGCCACAAGCGCGCGGGAGACAGCCTGCGCACCCGCCCAGAAAAGCGCGAAACCCACCGCCGAGAAGAGCAGCGCAAAAGGCGCCATCCAGCCGTGGCGGGCCACGTCTATCAGGAAGGGCTCAACGATCCAGCTGAGCGCCAGCGCGAAATATCCCGCGCCGCCGGCAAGGCCGGTCCACGCCGCTGCGCGCCATGTGTTTGCGCGCGCATAAAGGCCGTATAGGCCCGCGAACGCAATCAGCGAAAGCGGCCAGAGCGACCACGGCGCCTGCCCCAGAGCGGCCACCGCCCCCAGCGCGAATGCAAGCCCCGCCAGCCCCGCCCGGCCCCGCCAGCCGCGCGGGGCGGTGTCAGGCATGCGAGCCCGCATAAGGCACGCGCACGCGCAGGCGTTTGATCCGGCGGGGATCGGCGTCCACCACCTCAAAGACGGTCCCGCTGGGATGTTCGACCACCTCGCCGCGCACCGGCACCCGGCCCAGCAGCATGAAGACGAGGCCGCCCAGCGTGTCGATCTCCTCCTCGTCCACATCGTCCACATCCGTCAGTGACTGGCCGATCTGCGCCTCGAACTCCTCCAGAGGGGTCTTGGCGAGGGCGATGTAGCAACCGGGCTTTTCCTCGGTCCAGTAGTCATCCTCGCCGATGTCATGCTCGTCCTCGATCTCGCCCAGCACCTGTTCGATCAGGTCCTCGATGGTGACAAGGCCGTCGACGCCACCATATTCGTCGATCACGAGCGCCATGTGCCGGCGGTCGGTCTGCATCTTTTGCAGCAAGACGCCGATACGCATCGAGGGCGGCACATAGAGCAGCGGACGCAGCATGTCGGCCAGCACGAATGCATCCTCGTCATCGCCGTTAAAGCCGTGGCGCAGGGCAAAATCCTTGAGATGAACAAAGCCGGTGGGCGAATCCAGCGTGCCCTCATAGACCGGCAGGCGCGTCATGCCGCTGTCGCGAAAGACATGGACCAGCTCGCCCTGGGTGATCGTTGACGGGATCGACACGATATCCGCCTTGGGGATGGCCACATCCTCGACCACCTTGTCGCGCAGGTTGATGAGGCCGCGCGCATTGCGCGCCTCGCTGGCGGCGGCTTCTTCCTCGGCGACGGTATCGCTCTCGCTGTCGGACGAAAACGCGCCGAAAATGCGGCGGAAAAACCCACTATTGTCGTCTTCTTCGACTGCCTGTTCAGGCCGCGCGCCTTGCGCTGCGCTAGAAGAATCGTCGCTGCTGTCGCTCATGCGTCCTCAATCCAAATACCTTGCGGGGCCGAACCGTCGCATCTCGGCCGCCGCCAGCAATCAATATGGGTCTGGTATGCCAAGTTTGCCAAGGATGGCAACCTCGCACGCCTCCATCAATGTGGCATCTTCATCACGGACATGGTCATAGCCCAGAAGGTGCAGCACCGCATGCACGATCAGATGCGTGGCATGATCGGCCAGCGGTTTGCCGCCGGCCTCGGCCTCGGCGGCGCAGGTCTCGTACGCGATGGCGATATCGCCGAGTTCGGGATCGTCCCCGGCAGCCGGGCGGGCGGGGGCGGCACCGGCGCGCGCGGCGCCGCGCTCGTCGCTGGGCCAGCTGAGCACGTTGGTCGGCTGCGGTTTGCCCCTGAAATCCTCGTTCAGCACGGCGATGCGCGCGTCATTGCAGGCCAGCAGGCTGATCTCGAACGCGCGCGGGTCCAGCCCCAGATGCACCAGCGTCGCGCATGCCGCCCTCTCGGCCAATGCGCCGAGGTCCGAAGCGCCATTTGACAAGGCGCGCCACCGGCGGTCCTCGATCATGACGTCCATCAGGACGCCGCCGCTCTGATCAGCCATCGGCCTCATAAGCCTCGATGATCGCCGCGACCAGTGGATGCCGAACGACGTCCTTGGCGGTGAAGTAGTTGAAGCCGATCTTCGGAATGGTTTTCAGCAGCCGCTCGGCATCGTGCAGGCCCGATGCGACGCCGCGCGGCAGGTCGATCTGGGTGCGGTCCCCCGTCACCACCATGCGCGAGCCCTCGCCGAGCCGGGTCAGGAACATTTTCATCTGCATCGTCGTCGCGTTCTGCGCCTCGTCCAGCACGACAAAGGCCCGCGCGAGCGTGCGGCCCCGCATGAAGGCCAGCGGCGCGATCTCGATCTTCTTGTCTTCGATCAGCTTGGCCAGTTGCTTGCCCGGCAGGAAATCGTTCAGCGCATCATAGAGCGGCTGCATGTAGGGATCGACCTTCTCCTTCATGTCGCCAGGCAGATAGCCCAGTTTCTCGCCCGCCTCGACGGCGGGACGCGCGAGGATGATCTTGTCCACGTGACCTTCGATGAACATCGACACACCGACGGCGACCGCCAGATAGGTCTTGCCCGTCCCGGCAGGGCCGATGCCAAAAGCCAGCTCCTTGTCGAAAAGCGATTGCACATACGCCTTCTGCGCGTCCGTGCGCGGCTCGACCAGCTTCTTGCGGGTCTTGATCTCGACCCGGCCGCCGCGGAACATCTCAAGCTGGTGGCCGTCATCGGCGGGCAACGCAGCGTCGCCCCCTGTGCCCCCTGTGCCCATGCGCAACTCGCGGTCGATATCGCCATGGGCGACGTCCCTGCCCGCCTCCAGCCGCTGATAGAGCGCCTGCAAAACCTTGATCGCATCAGCCACCTGTGCCGGATCGCCGTGAACGGCCAGATGATTGCCGCGCCGCAGAATCTGCACGTCCAGGGACTGCTCGATTTCGGCTAGGTTGCGGTCATGCTCGCCGCAGAGGTCAATCAAGAGACGGTTGTCGGGGAACTCGATCTGCACCTCGCTCGGTGCGTCCTGCGGGGGGGTCTGGGCGCCAGTGGGCAATCCGCTCTCCTGTCATGAATGCTGGATTTACCGTGACAAGATCAGCCGCCCGGCGCAAGACGCCGGGCGCGCTTTTAACGCTGCGGTTTCATAAAAATGCGCGCCCCCCGGCGCACGGCGCGCACGGCATTGCGCAGGTTCAGAACCGGAAGTTCAGGCCAACTTGGATATTGTTGTATTTCGGCGTCGCTATGGTCGACGATCCGTCTGCATCGAACAGGGTTTTGCTGCCGAAATCGTAATATTCCCACTCGGCGTTCACCGACCACGACTCGCTCAGCAAATGCTCGACGCCCAGACCCAGAGAGTAACCGCCACTGTCGAAGGAGGTGTTCAGAGCGATGGTGTCGCCGCCCGCCGTGCCGTTGAGCGCATAGTCGAAATCGCCGTGCACATAGCCCACGATCCCGTAGAGCAACGTGTTGCGGGACTTGCTTGTGAAACCGCTTTTGAAGCGCACGCCCAGAACGCCGTTCAGGTCGGTCGATGCGGTATAGGTGCCGTTGGCAAACGATTCGCCCGCGTCGATCCTGTCATAGCCCAGCTCGACCCCGTAGACGAAGGACCGGCCACGCGATTCGCGCTCGCCGCGCCAGCCCAGCTGCGCGCCATAGGTGAAGCCCTCGTTGTCCAGATCGCCAGCGCGCGGCGTGACCAGAACGCCTGACGGGTCGCGGTGCCCCACGCGATCATCCGCGCCAAACGCGAAGCCGGCAGATCCGCCGACGTAAAAGCCCTGCCAGGACGGATACGCCGCCACGACGACAGGATCGGCCGGCACAGGCTCGACATTGCCCGCATATGCGGCGCCGCCAAAGGCGCAGGCCGCCAGCATCCCGGCAACGGCCAGACGATTGCGAGGTGTAACACTAAAGCGCAAAACAGAATTAACCATGGAAATCCCTATACTTGTCAACCGGATCGTCAGAATGATTTTCAGCTCTCAATCAAGCGCATCGGGACCAAATTCGTCCAGCAGAAACTGGTCTGATAAGGTGAATTGGCGAATATAAGCGCCTCTTGTTGCCCACAATCCTCACACCCGGTCAATAATCCGGCCCGCCAGAGAGTTGGTGCCCGAGCCGGTGATCAGCACCCGGTGCGAACTGCCGGCCTCGATATGAGGGCCGTCGACATGCACCGCGTGCAGGTATTGCGACTTGCCCACCATCTGCCCCGGCTGGCGGCCCGACCGCTCGAACAGAACGTCCACCTTGCGGCCCACCATGCTCTGCTGAATCTCGCGCTGCTGGTGCGTCAGCAGCGCCTGCAGGCGGCGCAGGCGGTCGGTGGATACATCGTCATCCACCTGCGCGCGCTCGGCGGCGGGGGTGCCGGGGCGTGTCGAATACTTAAACGAATAGGCCTGACCGTAGCGGACCGCCTCGATCAGATCCAGCGTCGCCTGAAAATCCTCTTCGGTCTCTTCGGGAAATCCGACCATGAAATCGCCCGACAGCAACAGATCGGGCCGCGCTGCGCGGATGCGCTCGATCAGCCGGATATAGCCTTGGGCGGTGTGGCTGCGGTTCATCCGCTTGAGGATCCGGTCGCTGCCCGATTGCACCGGCAGATGCAGGTATGGCATCAGCTTGGCGCAGTGGGCGTGCGCCTCGATTAGGTCGTCCCCCATGTCGTTGGGATGCGATGTCGTGAACCGGATACGCTCCAGCCCGTCCACATCGTTCAGCGCCCAGATCAGCCGTGCCAGCGTCCAGTCTGCGCCCTCGGGACCGGCGCCGTGATAGGCGTTGACGTTCTGGCCCAGCAGCGTGATTTCGCGCACGCCGCGCGCGACCAGATCCTTGGCCTCGTCGAGGATGCGCGCCGCCGGACGGCTGAACTCGGCGCCGCGCGTATAGGGCACTACGCAAAAGGCGCAGAACTTGTCACAGCCTTCCTGCACCGTCAGAAAGGCCGAGGGCGCGCGGCGGGCTTTGGGGCGCGCTGCCAGCTTCTCGAACTTGTCCTCTTCGGGAAAGTCGGTGTCCAGCGCAGTGCCCCCCTGCTGCACCTTTGCCTCCATCTCGGGCAGGCGATGATAGCTCTGGGGGCCGACCACCAGATCGACCAGCGGTTGGCGGCGCATGATCTCGGCGCCCTCTGCCTGCGCGACGCAGCCCGCGACGCCGATCTTCAGACCCGGCTTGGCGTCCTTGAGATCGCGAAACCGTCCCAGCTCGGAATACACCTTTTCGGCGGCCTTCTCGCGGATATGGCACGTGTTCAGCAAGATCATGTCGGCCTCAGCCGCCGATTGAACCTCGGTATAACCTGCGCCGCCGAGGGCCTCGGCCATCCGCTCGCTGTCATAGACGTTCATCTGGCAGCCATATGTCTTGATATAAAGCTTCTTGGCCTCGGCCATCGCGGGCCTCCGATCTGGTGCTGTCTGGTTTGCAGGGGCTATATCACAGCCTCCGCGTCTTGCAATGCGCGGCAATTTGGTCGACCTTGCGGCGGGAAACGGACAGGGCGGCGATTGCGCGGCAATGGCGCAGCGATGGGGCATCATGAACTACGCATCGGTCGGCGATTTCTGCACGCAAGGCGCAGCGCATCTGGCCCGGGGGCCTGTCGCGCTCATCCTTGCCGAGGACGAGGTCGCGCTGGAATCGACCTTGCGCCATCATGCAGCTCTCGGCTTTGTCGCGATCATCCTGCTGGCCCCGGCTACATTCCGACTGCCTGACGATATGGGCGGCATTGCCGCCCGCATCGATCTTGACACCAGCGCCGGCAATCATCAAATCGCCGCGATCAATGCGATCATCGCGGCGGCGCCCGCCGGCACATGGATGTATTACTGCTTCAACGCCGAATATCTCTTTTATCCCTTCTGCGAGACGCGCAGCATCGGGGAAATGCTGTCGTTTCAGACCGAAGAGCGGCGCCGCGCCGTGTTGAGCTACGTCGTGGACATCTACGCCGGGGATCTGGGCGAAAACGCGAACGCCGTATCGCTGGACGATGCGTGGCTGGACAGATCGGGCTATTATGCATTGGCACGCCACGATCCGGCCAATCACGATTATCCAATGGAAAGGCAGCTCGATTTTTTCGGCGGCCTGCGCTGGCGCTACGAGGAGCATATTCCCGCGCCACGTCGCAAGATCGATCGCATTTGTCTGTTCCGGACGGCCAGGGGGCTGACGTTGCGCGAGGGGCATGTTTTTTCGGATGAGGAATACAACACCTACGCCTGTCCCTGGCACAACAATCTGACAGCCGCCGTGGCATCTTTTCGCACGGCCAAGGCACTCAAGCGTAACCCCGGCTCAACTTTCGACATCACGACGTTCAAGTGGCACAACTCCGCGAAATTCGAGTGGCACTCGCGACAGCTTCTCGATCTGGGCCTGATGGAGCCGGGACAATGGTTCTGATCCGGGCCCGCGCTGCCGAGGCCCGGCTGTCTCAGGTCCAGTCGTCGGCCACCAGATCGCCCGGATCCACGCCCAGCGCATCCAGCTCGGCCTGCACCGCATCCATCATCGGAGGCGGCCCGCACAGGTAGCACAGGCTGCCCGGCTCGATAAACTGGCGCAGGTAATCGCGGTTCAACTTTTGGTGAGGCACAGTCCCGCCCTTACCTTCGGTAACAGAGAACGCAACGGTCAAGCCCGGCATCGCCGAAAGCTCGTCTCGCCAGATGATATCCGCCTCGGTCTTGTTGGAAAAAACCAGAGTCGATCCGGCAAGATCGCCCTCGTCAGCCAGCCGCTTGCGCAAGAGCGCGATGATCGGCGTGATCCCCGCACCGCCAGCGATGAACACCCCCGGCCCCTTGTCGCGCATGTCGCCAAAGGGCCCTTCGATCTTTACCTTGTCACCCGGCTCCATCTTGGCGACCTGCTCGGTCACGCCGTCATGCGAAGGGTAGCTCTTGATGATGAATTCCAGGGTCTTCTCGCCCGGCAGGCTGATTGGCGTGAAGGGGCGCCCCTCATCGGTCCACCCGTCTTTCTGCAACGTCATCTCAATCGCCTGCCCCGGTATGAAATCAAATCCCTCGGGCCGGTCGAAAATCAGGTGATGCGTATCATGTGTCGCCTTGCGGATCTCGCGCAGTGTCAATTCATGGCTCATGGGGTGTCCTCCGTTTAACCACCCAACGCTGCGCCCAGCGCCGGCGTTCCCTCCCCGGCGCGCTGCTTCATCTTGGCAAGAATACTCAAATCCCGGCGCGCTGCCGGGCGCGGCATCCCTAATCAAAGATTGTCGGCCTGCGGCATACCCAGGACGTGAAAGCCGCCATCGACACGAATGACTTCGCCCGTGGTGCAGGCGCCGGCGTCCGAGGCGAGGTAGACGGCCGTGCCGCCCACCGCCTCCAGCGTCGCATTGGCCCGCAGCGGTGCGTTCATGCCGGTGTGCTTGTAGGTGCGCCGCGCGCCGCCGATGGCGGCCCCTGCCAGCGTCTTCATCGGGCCGGGGCTGATCGCGTTCACGCGAATGCCATCCGGGCCCAGATCGTTGGCCAGATAGCGCGTCGCACTCTCCAGCGCGGCCTTGGCCACGCCCATCACATTGTAGCTGGGCACGACGCGGTTGCTGCCCTGATAGGTCAGCGTCAAAAGGGTGCCGCCGTTGTCGACCATCATCGGGTGGGCCCGCCGCGCCACATCGATAAAGCTGTAGCAGGAGATATCGAGCGAGTGTTTGAAATTGGCGCGGCTGGTGTTCAGTATCCGCCCCGTCAGCTCTGATTTATCCGAAAACGCAATGGCATGGACGACGAAATCGATCGTCGGCCAGCGCTTGCCCAGCGCCTCGAACCCGGCATCCATGGAGGCGTCGTCCGTGACGTCGACATCCACCATGAAATCCGACCCGACGCTGGCGGCCAGGGGTTCCAGCCGCTTGCCGAATGCCTCGCCCTGATGGCTGAATGCCAGCTCGGCGCCTGCGGCATGCATGGCCCGGGCGATGCCCCACGCGATCGAGCGGTCATTGGCCACGCCCATGATCAGTCCGCGCTTGCCCTGCATCGGCAGCGGCGCGGTCGGCAATTGGGGAGTTTCATGTGTCATGCGGGCCTATCCGTGAAATTTGCTGAGCAGCATCGAGCCGTTGGTGCCCCCGAAGCCAAAGGAATTCGTCATCACCGTATCAAGGCCCGCATCGTCCACGCGCACCGTCGCCACTTCGGCCGGATCCAGAGCGGGATCCAGATTTTCCACGTTTATCGAAGGAATGATGAAGTCGTGCTCAAGCGCCAGCAGGCAATAGATCGCCTCCTGCGCGCCGGTGGCGCCCTGACTGTGGCCGGTCATCGACTTGGTCGAGCTGATGGGGGGCGTCGACCCCTTGCCAAAGACGCGGCGCACCGCCTCGACCTCGCCCACGTCCCCGACGGGCGTCGAAGTGCCGTGCGCGTTGATATAGCTGACCTTGCGGTCCTCGCCCAGCGTGCGCAGCGCGCCGCGCATGGCCCTCTCGCCGCCCTCGCCCGAGGGCGCGACCATGTCGGCACCGTCGGATGTGGCCGCAAACCCGGTGACTTCGGCGTAGATTCTGGCGCCGCGCGCCTCTGCATGCTCCAGCGCCTCCAGCACCAGCATCGCGCCGCCGCCCGAGATGACAAATCCATCCCTGCCCGCATCGAAGGCGCGCGAGGCTTTCTCGGGCGTGTCGTTGTATTTTGAGGACATCGCGCCCATCGCGTCGAAAAGGCAGGACAGCGTCCAGTCAAGCTCCTCTCCGCCGCCGCCGAACATGACGTCCTGCTGGCCCAGCGCGATCTGCTGGGCGGCCATGCCGATGCAATGCAGCGAGGTCGAGCAGGCCGATGTGATCGAAAAGTTCATGCCCTTGATCTGATGCGCGGTCGCCAGGTTCGCGCTGACCGTCGAGGACATGCATTTGGGCACCGCAAAAGGCCCGATGCGCTTTGTCGCGCCCGTTTTCAGAACGGTCTGATGGGCCTGAAGCATGGCCGACGTCGACGGCCCGCCCGACCCGGCGATGAGGCCGGTCATGGGGTTGACGACGTCCGCCGGCTCCAGCCCCGCATCCTTGATGGCCTGCTCCATCGCGACATGCGCATAGGCCGCTCCGGGGCCCATGAAGCGCAAGGTCCGCTTGTCGACATGCTCGGCCACGTCCAGCTTCAGCGCGCCCGCAACGCGGCTGCGAAAGCCGTGCTCGGCCATTTCCTCGCTTGCGGTGATGCCGGATCGCCCTGCCTTCAGCGATGCCAGCACCTCATCCGCAGTGTTGCCAATGGACGAGACAATCCCCAGCCCTGTAACGACGACGCGGCGCATGGCGCACTCCCCAGATGTTTCACAATGTATTTAGGCCAGCGGAAGCGCCGGGTGCAACCCGCTTGCTCGCCGCGCATGCAATCAGCTTTCGCTCAGCGCGACCTTCATGTCCTTGACCTGATAGATAACCTCGCCGTCCGCCTCGACGATTCCGTCCGCCACGCCCATCGTCAGGCGGCGGGTCTGCACGGCCTTGGTGAAATCGATCTTGTAGGTCAGCATCTTTCGGTCCGGGCGCACCATGCCCGTCAGCTTGACCTCACCCACGCCGAGCGCATAGCCGCGCCCTTGCCAGCCGCGCCAACCCAGATTGAAGCCTGTCAGCTGCCACAGACCATCGAGGCCGAGGCACCCGGGCATGATCGGATTGCCGGGAAAGTGACAGGCGAAAAACCACAGATCCGGCGTGATGTCGAATTCGGCGGTGATGTGCCCCTTGCCATGCGCGCCGCCATCCGCCGACACATCCGTAATGCGGTCCATCATCAGCATGGGCGGCTCGGGCAGTTGCGCGTTGCCGGGCCCGAAAAGCTCGCCCCGGGCGCATTTCAGCAGGTCTTCCTTGGCAAATTGCGTCGGATAGTCGGCCATTCGGGCGGTTCCTTCGTGCTGGTTCATGCGGCGCGGCACTGGTCCTCGCCGTCAATTGCGCCATATCCTCTAGCATCCGCGCCCGAGCGCGTGCAAGCCCGCTGGCATGGCGCTGTGCCGGTATCGGCGCGCCTTGTAGCGGATCTTCCGGTTTTCGTTTGAAATCCGGGCAAGGTACGACGTATAAAGCATTAATGAGACTAAGTCGCAGGTAGCCCATGACACGCCCAGCATCCCCTCAAATCGCCGCAGCAGATCCCACGCAGCGCGGCACCGACTGGCTTGCGGGCGCGGGCCTGCGCCCCACACGGCAGCGCGTCGCCCTCGCCAGCCTGCTGATCGGCGATGGGCAGCACCGCCACGTCACCGCCGAGAGCCTCTTTGCCGATGTGCAAAAATGCGGCGAGCAGGTGTCGCTGGCAACGGTCTACAATACATTGCGCGCGTTTTGCGATGCCGGCCTCATGCAGGAGGTGCTGGTCGACGGCACCAAATCCTACTTCGACACGAACACCCATGATCATCCCCATTTTTACTGGGAGGATGAAAACCGCCTCAGCGATGCCCCGGCAGACGAGCTTGAGATCACGCGCCTGCCCAGCGCCCCCGAGGGGGCCGAAATCGCCTCGGTCGATGTGGTGATCCGGCTGCGCAGGCGGGGCTGACGCGCGGCGCGGCACCACAGATCATACCTGCCACCTGCGCAGGCGACCGCCGGAATGAACGTGGTTCAGGCACGGATACTCAGCTGGCAGATCGCGCCGACCATCGGGCGCCTTGGTGACTGGGGGGAAATCCCAACTCCACCTTGAAATTGCACGCTTCGATCTGGATAAGCCTCACCACGAGACACCGTCATACATCGACAGACTTGATTGGAGACAATTTTATGCGCGCCGCATGGTACAGCCGCTTCGGACCCGCCGCCGATGTCATCGAACTGGGCGATCTGGATACGCCCGCGCCCGGCCCCGGCGAGGTGCGCGTCAAACTGCAATATTCCGGCGTGAATCCCTCCGACGCCAAGGCGCGCAGCGGCTCGCGGCCCGGCGTGACCAGGCCCCCTTTTGACCGCGTGATCCCCCATTCGGACGGCGCAGGCGTCATAGATGCCGCAGGTGATGGCGTCGACGACGCCCGCATCGGCCAGCCCGTCTGGATCTGGAACGGCGCGTGGCAGCGTGCCTTCGGGACCGCGGCCGAGTATATCTGCCTGCCGGCCACGCAGGCCGTGGCGATGCCGGACGGGCTTGACCCGCGCATCGGCGCGACCTTGGGCATACCGGGCCTGACGGCGGCGCAGACCGTATTCGGCGGCGGCGATGTCACCGGACAGACCCTGCTGATCAGCGGCGGCGCGGGCGCCGTCGGACATATCGCCGTACAGCTGGCCAAATGGGGCGGCGCGCATGTCATCGCCACCTCCAGTGCAGGCAGCATGGACAGGGTGCGCGCGGCAGGCGCGGATGCGGTCTTTGACTATTCCGGCACCGATCTCGCGGCCCGGATCACCGAGGCATCGGGCGGCGGGATCGACCGCGCCGTCGAGGTCGAATTTGGCACCAACGCCGCCCTGCTCGGCGAGGTGATGCGGCCGCTCTCAACCATCGCGGCCTATGGATCGGGCAAGGACATGACCCCGGTCCTGTCCTTCGGATCGCTTTTGTTCAAGGCGCTCAAGATCGACATCACGCTGATCTACCTGCTGCCGCAGTCCCAGCGGGACGGACTGATTTCCCGCCTTCACGCCGCGCTCAGCGCCGGGGCGCTGGTTCCTGCGGTCGATACCGTTTATCCATTGGCAGACTGCGCCAAGGCCCATGAGGCCGTGATGACGCCCGGACGCGCAGGCGCGGTCCTTCTGAAGATTTGACGCCGGTACATTCCCGGCAGGCGCAAGGTGCGGCGTCAAAATAAAAAGCCCCGGACGCAGGTCCGGGGCTTTGAAGTTGTGTCGATAAAGGCGCTGCTTTTAAGCGATCGCAACAAGCTCGATATCGAATTTCAGATCTTTGCCCGCCAGCGCGTGATTGGCGTCGAGCGTGACATGCTCGTCCGTCACCTCAAGAACAGTCACCGGCAGAACCTGTCCGTTCTCGGTCTGCACCTGAAGCTGCGCACCGGGATCAAGCGGGATGTCGGCGGGGATGCCCTCACGCGGAACCTGCTGGCGCGCGTTCGGATCGACCTGCCCATAGGCCTGTTCGGCGGCGACTTCGACGATCTTCTTGTCACCGACGGTCATGCCGGGCATCGCGGTATCGAGACCGGGAATGATCTGTCCCGAGCCGACTTCGAAGCTTAGAGGATCGCGGCCCTCGCTGCTGTCGAAGACGGTGCCGTCGGTCAGCGTGCCGGTGTAGTGGATATGAACGGTATCGCCCGATTTTACTTCGGTCATGGATAGACTCCAGTTCTGGTCAGTTGGGGGTGAGTGAATTGGCAAGGCCACGCTGCGCGCGGGTTCTTGTGCGGATTGGCAAACGATGTAGCGACCACCATCGAAGATTGCAAATGCATGAGGGCATGAAAGATCGCAAGCAGTTGATTTAGATAGAAGGTTTTCGATGCCGGATAGCCCCGCTGCAGATGTTGCCAGAGCCGAAAAACAAAGCGTGCGCCGAACATCGCCCTTTTAAGCCCAGCCCATCCATGCAAGTCTCCGCTCAGCCAACCCATGCCGGAGCGCCCATGCCAATCACCACCTGCATTTTCGACGCCTATGGCACCTTGCTGGACGTGGCCTCCGCCGCGCGCCTCGCCGCCGCCGAGCCGGGACATGAACGACTTGCCGAATGCTGGCCGCGCATCGCGCAGAACTGGCGCCTGAAACAGCTGGACTACACCTGGCTGCGCACGGTCATGGACGATCACGCGGATTTCTGGACGCTGACGGGCGATGCGCTGGACTGGGCGCTGGAGGCCGAGGGGATTGAGGATAACGCCCTGCGAGAGCGCCTGATGGCGCTCTATCGCGAGCTGGGCGCCTTTCCCGAGGTGCGGGACGTGCTTGGCCGCCTCAAGAAGGCCGGGCTGAACACCGCCATCTTGTCCAACGGCACGCCCGACATGCTGGAGGCGGCGACGCGGTCGGCAGGGATACGCGCCGATCTGGACGACATCCTCTCGGTCGAGATGTGCGGCATCTACAAGCCGGCGCGCGCCGTCTATGACATGGTCGGGCGGCGATTTGCCTGCGCGCCCGGAGAGGTGCTGTTCGTGTCCTCCAACGGCTGGGACGCGGCCGCGGCGGCGGCCTACGGCTTCGAGGTTGCATGGGCCAACCGCGCGGGCGAGCCGGTGGAGCGTCTGCCGGGCAGGCCCGCGCATATCCTGAGCGATCTGTCGGGCATCCCGGCGCTGGCGGGGGCCTGAGTGGCGCGCTTTGACGCGGCCGGCGGGCTTGGCCTGCACTACACAGACGCCGGCAGCGGTCCGGCCATCCTTTGCCTTGCGGGGCTGACGCGCAATTCCGGCGATTTCCGTTTCGTGCTGCCGTTCCTGACCGATTACCGTGTGATCCGCATGGATTATCGCGGGCGCGGGCAATCGGACTGGGCTGATGACGCGAGTACCTATTCGGTCGCACAGGAGGCGGCGGATGCCATCGCGCTGCTGGATCATCTGGGCGTGGCGCGCGCCACGATCCTTGGCACCTCGCGCGGCGGGCTGATCGCGATGCTGCTGGCGGCGACGCATCCCCAGCGCCTCGGCGGCGCGATCCTCAACGACATCGGGCCCGAAATCGCGCCCGGCGGGCTGGACCGTATCATGGACTATGTCGGGCTGCGCCCCGAGTTTGCCGATTTCGAGGCGGCGGCGGACGGCCTCAAGACGGCGATGGAGCCGCGATTTCCCGGTGTGGCCCGCGACCGCTGGCGCATCCACGCGGAACTGATCTGGAGCGAGGCCGAGGACGGCCTCGATCTGCGCTATGACCCGCGCCTGCGCGACGCGCTCATCGGGCAGGCAGGCGCAGGCCCCGCGCCTGACCTCTGGTCTTTATGGGATGCGCTGGCCCTGATGCCCGTCACCGTTCTGCATGGCGAGAACTCTGATCTTCTGAACGCCGATATACTTGCCCGGATGCAGGCCCGCGCACCGCAGATGCGCGCCGTCACGGTGCCGGATCGCGGCCATGTGCCGTTTCTGGACGAGGCGGCATCGCTGGGGGGCATCACGGCCCATCTGACGGAGTTTGCATGAGCGATATCGGCATGATCCGCGCCGCCGCCGCGCGCCTGAGGGGGCACGCACGGCGCACCCCGCTTTTGTCCTCGCCCTTTCTGGACCGGATCGCCGGGCGGCGCGTCTGGGTCAAGCCCGAATGCCTGCAACATACCGGCAGTTTCAAATATCGCGGCGGATATGCGGCGATCTCGGCGCTGGACGCGGGCGCGCGGCAGCGCGGCGTTCTGGCCTTTTCGTCCGGCAACCATGCGCAGGGCGTCGCGCTGGCCGCCGCGCAGCACGGCATCCCCGCGCAGATCATCATGCCCCGCGACGCGCCAGCGCTGAAGATCGCCAACACCCGTGCGCTGGGGGCCGAGGTGATCCTTTACGACCGCGCCGGCGGCGAGAGCCGCGAGGAGATCGGCGAGCGCCTTCAGACCCAAAAGGGTCTGACCCTCATCCGCCCCTATGACGAGCCGCAGGTCATCGCCGGTCAGGGCACAACGGGTCTTGAGATCGCCGAGGATGCCGCGAGCCTCGGCATCGCGCGCGCCGACGTTCTGGTCTGCTGCGGCGGCGGCGGCCTGACCTCCGGCATCGCGCTGGCGCTGGAGGCGGATGCGCCCGGCCTGCGCGCGCGCCCCTGCGAGCCCGAGATGTTCGACGACACCGCCCGCTCGCTCAGTTCGGGGGCAGTGCATCGCAACGCGCAGACGTCGGGCGGGCTTTGCGATGCGATCCTGACACCCGAGCCGGGGCAGATTACCTTTCCCATCATGCAGCGGCTCTGCGGGCCGGGCCTTGTCGTCACCGATGGCGAAGCGCTGCGCGCCATGGCCCTCGCGTGGGGGCGCCTCAAGCTGGTGGCCGAGCCGGGCGGCGCCGTCGCACTGGCCGCCGCACTGTTCCGCCGCGACCGGATCGAAGGCGACGATGTGATCGTCACGCTCTCGGGCGGGAATGTCGATGCGAGCGTGTTCCAGCGCGCCCTGTCAGATCATGGCTCCCTTGAATGACATCCCCGGCAGGAGACTGAGATATGCGCCTTTCGACCCTCGACATCATCGTGACCTCGCCGCCTGCCCCCGGCTGGGGCGGGCGCTACTGGATCCTCGTCAAGGTCACGACCGACACCGGCATCACCGGATGGGGCGAATGCTATGCCGCATCGGTCGGACCTGGCGCGATGCGCGCCGTCATCGAGGATGTGTTCGAGCGGCACATGGCGGGCGAGAACCCCGAGAATGTCGAGCTGATGTTCCGCCGCGCCTATTCGTCAGGATTTACCCAGCGACCCGACCTGACCGTGATGGGCGCGTTTTCAGGGCTGGAAATCGCCTGCTGGGATATCCTTGGCAAGGCGCGAAACCGGCCCGTGCATGCCCTGCTGGGCGGGCGCGTGAACAGCCGCGTGCGCGCCTACAGCTATCTTTATCCCCTGCCCCATCACGACGAGGATGCATTCTGGTCCTCGCCCGAGATGGCCGCCGAAAGCGCGGCCGCTCTGGTGGATGCGGGCTATACGGCCGTCAAGTTCGACCCGGCCGGCCCCTACACGATGCGCGGCGGGCACATGCCCAGCCTCATGGATATCGAACAGTCGGTGGCCTTCTGTGCGGCCATCCGCGATGCAGTGGGCACCCGCGCCGACCTGCTCTTTGGCACGCATGGGCAGTTCACCACGGCGGGCGCGATCCGGCTGGGCCGCGCCATCGCGCCCTACGATCCGCTCTGGTACGAGGAGCCTTGCCCGCCCGACAACGTCGGCGCACTGGCGCGCATCGGCGCCGCGACCGGCCTGCCGATCGCCGTGGGCGAGCGGCTGACCACCAAGGCCGAATTCGCGCCCGTTCTGCGCGACGGCGCCGCATCGATCCTGCAGCCTGCCCTGGGCCGTTCGGGCGGCATCTGGGAGGCCAAGAAGATCGCGGCGATGGCCGAGGTCTATAACGCGCAAGTGGCGCCGCACCTATATGCCGGTCCCATCGAATGGGCCGCCAATGTGCAACTCTCCGCGTCGATCCCGAACCTTCTGATGGCCGAAACCATAGATACCGAGTTTCACCGCGCCCTGATCCGCGACAGTATCCGCATCGAGAACGGGTATATCGCCGTGCCGGAGACCCCCGGCCTCGGGATCGAGGTGGATGAGGATCTGGCCCGGGCGCATCCCTGGCGCGGCGAGGGTCTGCATCTGGAAATGACCGAAGAGCCGGTGAACTATCACGGCCCCAACGCGTTTCTCGGCGGTGCGCCGCGCGACAGGGATTAAGGCGTTTCGTCTCAGGAGAGTGCCGCAAGTCAAAAGCGGCACGCCTTAAGGGCGGCATTCCTCGATATCGGGAAAGACGATGTCATATGTCCAGTTATAGACGAAAGAATAGATAAGGTAGAAAGCCGAAATTGCGATATCCATCACGAACGCCTCGATGAGCCCGATGGACAGATACCACGCGATGAACGGCACGAGGATCAGCAGCAGTCCCGCCTCGAAGAGGATCGAATGGCCCACCCGCAGAAGCGGCGTCTTTTGCGTGTGCCCGGCGCGCGCATACATTACCCGGTCGAACATCAGGTTGTAGACATAGGTCCAGAGCGTCGCCAGCGTCGTGCTGACCACCGCGATGGCGCCGATATCCTTGAAAGGCAGCCCGAACACCCAGCCGCCAAGCGTCACCACAATGACAAATCCGCTCACCTCGAAGAGCGCGGCGTGGCGGATACGGTCTTTGGTGCTGCGCATGATACGCTCCCGATGCAATCGCCCTGCCGAGGTAGCGCCCCGAGCGCGACTTTGCAATGACGCCGCGCGCTATGGCAAGAGCCCCAGCCACACCCAGGCCGACAGGATCGAGAGCGCGGTTCCGATCAGCACGGAGGAGGCCGCAACGCGCCGCGCCGCGCCATACATATTGGCAAAGATATAGGCGTTGATCCCCGGCGCCATCGCGCCGGTGACGACGGCGCTGCGCATGGCGTTGTCGGGCAGGCTGAGCGCCGTGCCCAGCGTGAAGGTGATCGCCGGATGCACGCCAAGCGAGATGACGCACACCATGGCGATCACGCGCAGATCGCCCTCGGGCCTATACTGCACCAATACGCCGCCCAGCCCGAAGAGCGCGGCAGGCAGGGCCGCGCGCGCGATCAGGTCCAGGCCATGCTGAAGCGGGCCCGGCACGGCAAGCCCGCTCAGATTGACGATGACGCCCAGCCCGATCCCCAGGATCAGCGCATTGCGAAACATCGCTTTCAACACTTTTTTGGCGACGGCAAGCCCTGCATCGCCACGCGCGCGCGTGATCTCCATCGCGGTGATGCCGACCCCGTAGCAAAACGGCGAATGCAGCGCGATAATGGCGAAATTCGCCTCCAGCGCGCCCGCGCCATAGGCCCTCTCGGTGATGGGCAGGCCGAGAAGGACCGAGTTCGAGAAGAGGCAGCAAAAGCCGATGGCGATCGCCTCTTCCCATGTGCGGCCAAAGATCAGGCGCGCGCCGAATGTCCCCAGCGTGAAGCCCGCCAGCGCGCCGGTATAAAAGCTGAAAAGAAGCGGAAAGTTGAAATTGTCGCCAAGGTCGAGTTGCGAGATGGCGCTGAACAAAAGGCAGGGAATCGCGAAGTTCTGGGTAAAGCGGATCAGCCCCTCGACACCCGATTGCGCGAACCATCCCAGCCAGACCACCAGATATCCCGCCCCGATTACGACAAAGACGGGCAGAACGACGTCCAGAAGCGCGCTCAATGGGTTAGCTTTCGGTCTTGATGTCTTGAGTGAAGGTCATGCCGTCAAAGGCCGGCTCGATCCCTTCGGGCACTTCTGCCGCCAGCGTGCGGTAATCCAGATCGGTATGCATGTTGGTGATAATACCCCGGCGCGGCGCGGCGCGGGCCAGCCATTCCAGCGTCCGCTCCAGATGCAGATGCGTCGGATGCGGCTGGCGGCGCAGCGCGTCAAGCACCCAGATATCGAGGCCCTGCACCATATCCCATGCGGCGCCGTCCATATCGGCCACGTCGGGCAGGTAGGCGACATCGCCGATGCGAAATCCCAGCGCATCTATCGCGCCGTGATTGACTTGAAACGGCGCCAGAGTGATGGCGCCGCCCGCCCCCGTGACGGTCACGTCGCCGTCTATCGTGTTCATGTCCAGAATGGGCGGATAGTTGGATCCTTCCGGCGTGTGAAAAGCATAGCCGAACCGGTCCATCAGCGCCGCCTGCGTCGCGCGGTCGGCCCAGACCGGCAGCCGCCCCGGCATGTTGAAGACTATGATGCGCAGATCATCAAGCCCGTGGCAGTGATCGGCATGGCTGTGCGTAAAGACGACCGCGTCCAGCGATCCGACGCCCTGGCGCAAAAGCTGCTCGCGCATATCGGGCGATGCGTCGATCAGCACGCGGGTCAGCCCGCCACCCGCGCCTTCCTGCTCGATCAACATCGAGCAGCGGCTGCGCCGGTTGCGCGGCTCGTCCGGGTCGCAATCGCCCCAATTGCCGCCTGGACTATCGGCCAGGCGCGGCACGCCCCCGGACGAGCCGCATCCAAGGAGAGTGAACCGCCGCGCCCCCATCAGACGTGCCCCTCATATTCCGCGACCTTGGTAAAGAGGCGGTCGAAATTGGCCTGGGTCTGCGCGGCAAATTCGGGCCAGTCCATGCCAACCGTCTCGGCGCCCTTCTGCGCGGTGTGTGCCGTATAGGCCGGCTCGTTGCGCCTGCCGCGATGGGGCGGCGGCGCAAGATAGGGCGCGTCCGTCTCGACAAGGATCCGGTCGCGCGGTGCGGCGGCAAAGATGTCGCGCAGTGCACCCGATTTGGGAAAAGCGGCAATGCCCGACATGCTGAGGTAAAACCCAAGATCAAGCGCCTTTTCCGCCAGTTGCACGCCAGAGCTGAAGCAATGCATGACGCAGGTATAGGCACCACTCGCATGCTCTTCGGCCAGGATACGCGCCATGTCATCATCGGCACCCCGTGCGTGGATGATCAGCGGCAGGCCCGTCTGCCGCGCGGCGGCGATATGGATCCGCAGGCTTGCCTGCTGCACCTCGGCGCTGTCTGCGGTGTAGTGATAATCGAGGCCCGTCTCGCCGATGCCGACGAATTTGGGATGCTGCGCCAGCGCGACCAACGCGCCCACGGATGCCAAAGGCTCTTCCGCCGCGCTCATCGGGTGGGTGCCTGCGGCATAGAAGACGGGCGCGTGCGCCTCGGCGATGGCGCGCACCTGCGGCTCGTTTCGCAGACGCGTGCAGATCGTGACCATGCGCGTGACCCCGGCTGCAACCGCGCGGTCGATCACGTCCGGCAACTCTTGGGCGAAATCGGGGGAATCGAGGTGGCAATGGCTGTCGGTGATGGTGATATCGGTCATGCGCGCCTCTCAGGCGGGCTGGCCCGCCGCCGTCTTTTGTATTCTGAACACGGTATCTAGGACGAGTGCGGCAGGGTCAAGGTTGACCGCCCGGCCATGGCGCATCCGCGCGCCGACATCCTGCGCGCAATCGGCCCACGCGCGCGCCGCCACCAGATCCGGCGCCGCGCGCGCCAGCATCGCGGCCTCGCCGGGCGCGCCCTCGGGCGCCCGCGCGGCGCCGGTCGCGCCGGTCTGCGCCATGCGACCCAGCAACAGCTCGATCAGCCAGACAAGCAGCGCGAGACGGTCCTCGCCGCCGCGCTGCGCGGCGCCATTGGCCAGTGCCAGCGCGCGGGGGCGATCGACATTGGGCAGATCCGCGAAAAGCTGGACCAGCGTCGCATAAAGGGCAAGACCGTCCAGATTGGTCAGGCGCACCGCCTCGCCCACGGACCCGCCCGAGAGGGCGGCAAGCGCGGCGGTATCCTCGCTCTGCCCGATCCCCGCCTGCGCCAGCGCGGCGGCCATATCCGCCGCGCTCAGCGGCGGCAATCGCAGCTCGCGGCAGCGCGACCGAATTGTCGGCAGCAAGCCCGAGGGCTGGTGGCTGATCAGGAAAAAGGTGGTGCGCGCCGGTGGCTCTTCGAGCATCTTCAGCAAACCGTTGGCGGCAGTCACGTTCATGTCGTCGGCGGCATCGATGATGACCGCGCGGCGCCCGCCATCGGCGCTGGAGAGGGTGAGGAAGCTGTGCAGGCTGCGCACGTCCTCGGCCCGGATCACGTCGCGCAGGCGCTTGGTATCCTCGTTGATCTGCCGGATGATGTGGAAAAGCTGCGGCTCGGATCTGGCCTGCATGCGGCGTGCGACGGGATGCGCTGCGTCGATATCGAGGCTGGCCCGGGCGCCGGGTGCGACCATGCCTTCCATCTCGGGGCCTTGCGCCAGAAGGAACCGCGCTGCGCGCCAGGCGAAGGTCGCCTTGCCGACGCCCCGCGCGCCGGTGACAAGCCAGGCGTGGTGCAGCCGGCCGTCGTTGAATGCCTCCAGAAATGCGGCCTCGGCGGCGCCCTGCCCGATCAGGCGCTGCGTCTCGCGCGGGTGCGGCGCGCCCTCGATGCGGTCCGGCTGGGGGCGGTCATCGCTCATGCGAGGCGCCCTGCGATTGCGGCGCGCACATCGGCGGCCACGGCGTCCACATCGCGGGCGCCGTCGATCACGACAAAGCGCTGCGCAAACTCTGCCGCCAGCGCCAGAAATCCGGTTCGCATCCGCGCCTGCATCTGGGCCCCGAACGCCTCGAAGCGGCCCTCGCCGCCCCGTTCCAGCGCACGGGCAAGCCCCGCCTCGGCGTCTATGTCGATGAGGATGGTCAGATCAGGCTCCTGAGCGATCATCAGATCGTGCAATGCGTCCACAAGCGCGCGCAGCCCTGCGCCGCGCAGCCCCTGATACATGCGCGTCGAGTCGGCAAACCGATCGCAGATCACGGTACGCCCGGCGGCCAATGCGGGGCGCACCGTGCGCTCCAGATGGTCGCGCCGCGCGGCGGTAAAAAGCAAAAGCTCGGTCTCGGGCGACCAGCGGTCGGTCGCGCCGTTCAGAACGAGCGCGCGGATTTCCTCGGCGCCGGGGCTACCCCCCGGCTCGCGCGTCAGAACCGGCTCGTGGCCCGCAGCGCGCAGGTGATCTTGCAGCATCCGCGCCTGCGTGGACTTGCCCGATCCGTCGATACCCTCGAAGCTGACGAAAAGGCCAGCGCTCACAAGGCGCCCTCGGGCCCCTGTTGCAGCCGCTTGATCAGAAGGCCCGATACCGTTTTCAGCCGGGTCGCAAAGCCGCCACGCGCCACGTCGGACCCGGCCAGAAGCGGCACGCGCGTCTCGGGCATCCCCTCGGGCGTGACGACCAGTTCGGCCACTTGCGTGCCCGCCGTGACAGGCGCCTGAAGCGGCCCGTCATAGATCACCTCGGCCTTGACCTGATCGTCGCCCAGCACCGGCAGAAGCATCGTCAGATCGGCGCTCGTGACCAGCCCGACAGAGCCGGCATCGCCCATCCACACATCCGCGCGCGCCACGTCGGTGCCCGCCTTGATCAGCGTGTTTTCGGCAAATTGGCGAAAGGCCCAGTTCACGATCGCCTCGGCATCCTCGGCCCGCGCCTGCGCGGTCTCCAGTCCCGACACCACAAAAATCACGCGGCGATCGCCCTGCTTGGCCGACCCGACAAGGCCATATCCAGCCGCCTGCGTGTGCCCGGTCTTGAGCCCGTCGGCGCCGATTCCGAGACTCAGCAGGGGATTGCGGTTCTGCGTATTTTGCGGCGCACGTCCGTCGAAGGCATATTCGGTCTCGGCGAACATCGGGTAGAATTCCGGAAAGTCGGTAATGATATGGCGCGCGAGCAGCCCCAGATCCCGCATGCTCATCCGGTGGTTCGGTGCGGGCCAGCCGTTGGAATTGGCGAAGGTGCTGTTGGTCATGCCCATCTGCTGCGCGCGCTGCGTCATGAAGCGGGCGAATCCCGCCTCGGTGCCATCGGGGCTGAGCGCCTCGGCGATGACGGCGCAGGCATCGTTGCCCGACAGCACGACGATCCCGCGCAAAAGATCCTCGACCGACACGCGATCGGTCGTATCGAGGAACATGGTGGAGCCGCCATAGCTCATCGCGTGCTGCGACACGGGCAGTTTCTCGTCCAGCGACAGGCGCCCGTCGCGGATCGCCTCGAACGCGACATAGAGCGTCATCAGCTTGGACATCGATGCCGGCGGAAGCGGCTGATCGGCGTTCTTGTTCAGAAGAACGGTGCCGGTGCCCACATCGACGACATAAGCTGCGCTGGCCGCCGTGTCGAAGGCGGCAGCGGGCTGTGCGAGGCATGCCATGGCAAGCGCCGCAATCGCGGAATTGAGCGGGGAAAGGATCCGGGCGTGCTGCATATCGTGCGTCTTGCTCCGTCGTCAGATTTCGTGGAAAGGCAGCGGCGGCGCGAACCGCCGCCAGAGGGTCATCTACTAGTTGCTCACCGGGTAGGCGTCGTCAAATCCGGCGTTCTTGATCTTGATCATCAGCGCCGCACGCTCGGCTTCGGTCGCGGCGGGCCCGACCGCGACGCGCCAGAACGTCTTGCCCTGACTGCCTTCCTCGCGGACGCTTGCCTGCATACCCGCCTGCCGCATCGCGCCGGCGGTATTCTCCGCGTTCTGCTCGACCGAGAAGATGCCGATCTGGATATAGGGCCGGCTCAGGCCCGACGTCGCAGGCGTGCTCGCACGCACCGTCTGAGGCGCGGGTGCCTCAAGCGTCGAGATTTCGGCGGCGCCCGCAACCGGACCCGAAGTGCTGGCCTCGGCCGTGCCGGAAGACAGGCTCTGCGCGCCACTTGTCGCGGCGTCCTCTGCGGCGGCGCCCGACTCAGGGGTCTCCTCCCGCCGCAGGGCCGTGACATTCAATCCGGCAGGTGCCCCCGCCAGCATGCCAAGCGCGGCTGCGGCTTCCGACGATACCTGAAACTCCGGTCCGGGATTGGCCCGCTCGCGCCGGAAAAGGGCGCCGATAACGAATTTGCTGTTGGCGGTATTGCGAATGATGACGCGCTCCGGCTCCTTGACGTCCGGATGCGCGACCCAAACCCCGCCAAGCGACGGGCGTCCGTCCCAAAGACCCTGGTCCGCAACCTGAAACACGCTCGGCGCCTCCAGATCCTGCTGGGACAGCGCCGCCGAAGGCGCATTTTGCGAAACCGGGCCCGCGTCCGTGCGCGCCTTGAAAAGGCCACCCGTCACGTCCTGACATCCCGCCAGTGCGATGAGCACGGCACCTCCGAGCGCCGCTTTACGCCATCCCGGCACACCGTCTGCCAGAAGAAAATACATGCCTTGCCCCTTGCCTGTCCCGCCCAGCAGCCCAAGCCAGCACCAAAAGCTGCACAGCCAGAACCCCGGCGCGCCAAACCTGCCCGCCTCCGCAGTCTTTGCCGCGTGCGCGCATCCTATCCAGTCGCGCAACCTAAGAAAAGCGTGCAGTGCGCATTCGGCGGGATTCCCCATGGGCAGGAGGGCGGGCACAGCTTTCGCCAGCCTCCCTGAAAGAGACACTTTCAGAATCGCCGCAGCCCGCATAAACCCGCGCAGGTCGGAGGAGTGGCAGAGTGGTCGAATGCACCGGTCTTGAAAACCGACGAGGGTGCAAGCCCTCCGTGGGTTCGAATCCCACCTCCTCCGCCAACCCATCCTTTAGCTTTACGTATTTACAGTGTTTTGCAGGATTGAATGCTTTGGATTTTCCACAAAAACTTCCCCGTTCATTTCCGGCTTAAAGCGGCTTTTCGCAGCCTCAACTTTCTGCCTCCAAATTGCCCTCATGCAAGTTTATTTGCGCGCGCAGGTCCCAAAGCACCACGACCAAAGGAAACACCCCCTGCCCATCGAATCTGCGCTGCCACGCTGGAAGCGTGCGATACGCCACGCATCCTTGCGGGTAGAGCCGGGCACAGCCCCATATTAGGATGAAAAATCATTGCGCCCGCCGACACGGGCTGATGTAGCATCTCCTCCATGACACCGTCATCCAGATCTGTCCTGTTGCTCGGGGCCACCGGCACCATCGGGCGCGCCACGGCCAGCGCCCTCATCGCTGCTGGCCATCGGGTCATCGCGCCGGTGCGTCCGGGATCCCGCGCCAGCGCATGCAGATCGGCGGTCCCAAGCACGCTGACACAAGCCGACCTGGCTGCCTTGATGACGCAGCACGCCTGCGATGCCGTGATCTCCTGTGTGGCATCGCGAAGCGGCGCCCCGGACGACGCCCGTGCCATCGATCTGGGCCTCAACAGCGCGGCCCTGCGCGCGGCAATACAGGCCGGGGTCACACAATTCGTGCTTCTGTCTGCCATCTGTGTCCAAAAACCAAAGCTGGCCTTCCAGCACGCCAAGCTCGCTTTCGAGGCTGAGCTGCAATCGGCCCCGGTTTCGTGGTCGATTGTGCGCCCGACCGCCTACTTCAAATCGCTCTCGGGCCAGTTGAACCGCTTGCGCGCAGGCAAGTCCTTCTTGCTCTTTGGCGATGGCGCACTGACGTCCTGCAAACCGATCAGCAACGACGATATTGCGCGTTATCTGGTAGGGTGTCTCGTCGATCCCACGCTCGCGAACCGCATCCTGCCCATCGGTGGACCGGGCCCCGCGATCACACCGCACGCGCAGGGCGAGATGCTGTTTCACGCGCTTGGCCGGACACCTCGTTTCAAACATGTGCCGGTTGCCATGATGTCGGCCATCGTCGGCGGTCTGACGATTTTGGGCCAAGTCTCTTCGCGCCTTCGCGACAAGGCGGAATTGGCACGCATCGGCCGGTACTATGCCACCGAGTCCATGCTGGTCTGGGACCGGGACCGCAGCCGATACGACCCGGCGGCCACACCGGAGTTCGGCACCGAAACCCTTGCCGAGCACTATGCGCGGCTTGTGCGTGAGAATCACGCGGACGACCGAGGCGCGCATGCAGTTTTTTGAGCGTCTCAGCCGGGCGTCAAGGGGTGCAACGGCTCAGCTTGCCCTCGAGACAGCCCCCACGACCTGCACGGGCGTCGATCTGAACTCCTCCTGCCGATATTCGCTATGAGGCGTCGCGCCGTGAAATGACGTAGGTCGGTTACGCCCCAGCGGAAGGGACCCAAGCAAGCAGGCTATTGGCAGTGACGACCTCGCGCCGGTCACAGGCGAAGTGGATTCAGGTGATTGATCGCCTTGACGGACCTGATTGAGACCGCGAGGGTCCGGGTGGACCTTGAAGGCGGGCAGATGCCCGATATCGCAGCGCAGCGATCACAATGGATGCGGGCGCGGTCTCGAACCCGTCCGCTCAACAGATCCCGCGGGCACCCGGCACAGCGCTTACACCTCGATACCGGCGGTCTGCATCATACCCGAGGCAAGATAGCCGCCGTCGACCGCCATCGTGTGGCCGTTGACGTAGCGCGCCTGCTCGGACGCCAGAAACACGATGGACGGCGCGATGTCACCGGGACCTGCAATGAACCCCGAGGGGATCATCTTCAGGAAACTCGCCTTGTTCTCTTCGGTATAGGCATCGGCGGTCATACTGGTCATGGTCGCGCCGGGCGCGACTGCGTTTGCCGTGATGCCGTATCGGCCCAGCTCCAGCGCCATCTGCCGGGTCAGCTGTGCGACGGCGGCCTTGGACGTGCCGTAAGCCACGCGCCCGACACCGGCGCGATAGCCCGATACGGACGCGAGGTTGATAATGCGCCCGAAGCCCCGCTCTTTCATACCGGGCGAAGCCCTCTGGGCGCAGTGAAAACTGCCGGTGACGTTGACGTTCATCACCTGCTCGAAGTCATCGCTCGAAAATGTCTCAAAGGGCGCGACCCGCAAGATACCCGCGCTGTTGACCAGGATGGCAACGGGGCCTTTCCATGCTTCGGCGTTGTCGAAGGCCGCGTGCACGGACGGCAGTCTGGCCACGTCAAGCGTCACGCCCAGCGCCTCCCCTCCGGCGGCCTCGATGGCGGACACCGTATCGTCGATGCCGCCCTTGTCGATATCGGCCACCACCACGGGCACGCCAGCCTGCGCGAACATGAGCGCTGCCGCCTGCCCTATGCCCGAGCCGCCGCCCGTGACAAACGCGGTTCCGTCGCTGAATGTGAGCATCAAACTTCTCCTTTATCTATCGCGCGGCATCACTCCCGCACGCGCAGCTCTTCGCGCGGGTCTCCCGCGTCAGTTCATATCCATCAGATTGGGCAGCCAGGTCACGATACCGGGAAAGCTGAACAGAATGGCAATGGTCACGAATTCCATCGCCACAAACCAAAGCGCCCCACGAAAGACGGTCGGAAGCGGGGTATCGCGGTCAATGCCCGCGATGACGTAGCAGTTCAGTCCGACCGGCGGTGTGATCAGGCCGATCTCGCACATCTTGACGGTCAGGATACCGAACCAGATCGGATCGAAGCCAAGCGAGCGCACGGTTGGAAACATGATCGGAATTGCAATGACCATCATCGAGAATGCGTCCAGAAACATGCCCAGAGGCACAAACACCAAAAGGAGGCAGCCGATCACAAGATATGGCGGCAGGCCCGATTCCACCACGGCTTGCGCCAGTTGGTTGGGCACCTGCACCAGCGTCAAAAAGTAGGAAAAGACGCCCGCGCCGATGATGGTGAAGAGGATCATCACGGTGGTGTCGATGGTGGACCGAAAACTCTCGGTGATCTTGCCCAGCATGCCGTCCCTCCAGGACGCGCGGTGCGCCAGGAGCATGAGGAACGCGGCAAAAGCGCCAAGCGCGCCTGCCTCGGTGGGTGTCATCAGGCCCAGATAGATACCGCCCATCACGACGACGAAAAGAACGAGAACCTGCCACGCCCGCGCCGTTCCGAGGGCGGCCTCCCGCCAGCTCGCGCGCGGTGTGACGGCATGCTTCGAGGCGCCGCGCCTGGCGATGAAATATATGCCGATCATGAAAATCATCGCGGTCAGCAGGCCGGGAATAAAGCCTGCAATCAGCATCTTGCCCGCCGATGTCTCGGTCAGGGCCGCGTAAAAGATCAACAGGACGCTCGGCGGGATCAGCACGCCAAGCACACCTCCGGCCGCGACCGCCCCTGCGGAGAGGGCGGGATCGTAGCCTGCCTTTTTCATCTCGGGCAGCGCGACACTGCCGACCGTCGCCGCCGTCGCGACCGAGGAGCCGGAGGTCGCGGCAAACCCGGCACTCGTGAGGATCGACGACATGGCCAGCCCGCCGGGAAGATGGCCGGTCCATTTGCTCGCGACGTGAAAGAGCTTCTTGCCGACGTCGGCATGGTGCGCGAAAGATCCCATCAGGATGAAAAGCGGTATGATGACAAGCGTATAGACCGCCGTTGCCGAATAGGGCAGCGACTTCAGCCGGGTCATGAGGAAGGCGAAATCCTCGACCATGACAATGCCCGCAGCGCCAGAGAGCGCGAGCGCCGCGAAGACGGGAACGCCAATCGCCATGAGGACGAATATCAGCGCGACCGCGATATAGGGCGCAAGGGATGGATCCATCGGAAACCTCTTGAAGCGAGCGCCAGCCGGTCAGGCCCCGGCAACGGGTTGCGGGTCGCCGGCGTCGTCCTCGGCGAGGGCGAACACGGCGTGGCAGGTCATCTGGATCGCCGCGAGCCACAGGCCGGCCGCGAGCCCTATCTTGGTCCACCAGATCGGCATCTGAATATACCCCCAGCGAAATTCCCAGATCGAGACGGAATAGATCGCCTCCTGCGTGGCCGGCCACGCCAGCATGACCAGAGCAAGCGCGCCGAATCCCCAGCCAACAGCCATGAGAGCCTTGCGGGCCCGCCCTCTGATCTGCCGGGACAGCAGGTCGACCCTGATATGCGCGCGGTCGCCTTGCGCCCACATCGCCCCCAGAAAGACGATCATCACAAGGCTCAGCTCGGACATCTCGAATACGCCCGAAATAGGGCTTCCGGACAGCGCGCGCACGATCACATCGGCGGTGATGCCAAACATCAAAAAGCCGAGAAACAGCATCGCGACCGCTCCGAGCGCGTCGGAGATCACTTTCAGGATCGTTTTGATCGTGCTCATGAAAATCTCCGGTGTGAGCGGCCGCGAGGGGCCAGCGATTCGCGTCAGGACCGCTGGCTGATCTCATAGGGGCGCGGCATCGTGCCTTCGGGATCGTATTTGGCAATCGCATCGTCGATCATGGACTGCATCTCGTCGCCGTCTATGCCGGCCTGCGGCGCGACCTCCTGCTTCCATTTGTTGACCTGCGCAGGCTGGACAAGATCCTTGGCGCGCTGTTTTTCCTCGTCCGGGAAGGTCGCGAACTTGACCCCCTCGGCGGTCGCGGTATCGACATATCGCGTCAGCACATCCTCGTAGATCGCCGAGAACTGGCCGCCATAGATCTCTGCCACGATGTCGTCCGAAACCTGACGAACATCGTCCGGCAAGCCGTCATGGACCTGCTTGTTCATGATCGTCGCCGACGGCGCGTGCGGGCCATCGCCGATATCGTAGAAATGCGGCGCGATCTCATGCAGCTTGTAGGCCACGGCGGTCACGAAATCGAAGCCGTAGACCCCGTCGAGAATACCGCGTTCCAGCGCCGGATAAACCTCGGGCGCGGCCATCGGGATCGCCGTGCCGCCCAGCGCCTCGATCACGTCGGTCGCAACGCCGTATCCGCGGATCCGCTTGCCCTTGAGGCCCTCAAGGCTGTCGATCGGCTCGCGCAGGACCAGCGGTGCATAGTTCCAGTTCGTCCAGTACAGAACCTTCGAGCGGTGACGTTGCTCCCACTCCGCGCGCAGAGGCTCGAAATTGTCATAGACTTCGCGGCAGACCCGCTGAAGGGCGTCGGCGCGGTTCATGCGAAAGTACCACTCCAGACCGCGCGTCACCGGAAGCTCGGCCTGATAATAGCCGGGTGCGATCAGGGTTATCTCGGACGTGCCATCGCGCGCGGCGGCCAGATGCTCGCCGACCTTGTTGAGCGATCCCGACCAGTAGCGGCGGATTTCGACCTCGCCTTCGGTGCGCTTTTCCAGCTCGTCCAGATACCACCGGTCAACCCATGACGGGCCGGCCGAATCCGAAACGTAGCTGTCGAACTTCAGGGATGTGGCGGCGCGCGCGATCGACGGCGCGCCGAGGATGAATGCACCGCCTGCTGCGGCCGCACCCGTTTGCAGGAAATTTCTACGCTTCATGATAATCCTCCCAATGGACATGAGTTTACAGTCGTCACGTCACAGATCCTTCTCAGGCACTGCGGCGCGTTCGCGAAGGCTGGTCTTTAAAACCTTCCCATAGCTGTTTTTCGGCAGTTCCGGCACGAAAACGTAGCGTTTCGGCTTCTTGAAGGATGCAATCTGCGTCTTGCACCACTCGTCCAGCGCATCCGGTTCGCAGTCCTGGCCTTCGTTGAAGACGACGAAGGCCACGACCTCCTCGCCCCATTCGGGATGCGGACATCCTATCACGGAAACCTCGAAAACGGTGTCGTTGGTCAAGATGGCTTCTTCGACTTCGCGCGGATAGATATTCGTGCCGCCCGAGATGATGACGTCCTTGGACCTGTCGGTCAGGGTCAGAAAACCGCATGGGTCCAGCGCGCCGAGATCTCCGGTCTTCAGCCAGCCGTCCACGATGGTCTGTGCAGTTGCCGTCTCGTTCTTCCAATAGCCTTTCATCACCGTGTCGCCGCGCACGATCACCTCTCCGACCTCGCCGGTGCCCACCTCGTTCATCGCCTCATCGACGACGCGCACCTCGACGCAGGACTGCGCGATACCTGTGGACGCGCGCCGCAGGTCGGCCCCCGGATGGCCGGTGCCCGCGACGATGTCACGGGTCATCGCCGTGATCGTCATCGGACTTTCGCCCTGACCGTAGATATGCACGAATTTGGGGCCGAACGTTTTCAAAGCGTTGTCGATATCGGCCACATACATCGGCCCTCCGCCGTAAATGATGGTCCGGATGCCTGCGCCGTCGAAACCCGTTTGCCCGGCATGCTTCACCAGCCGCATGACCATTGTCGGCGCCGCGAAGAA
>Ga0115567_10000681_pt1 | contig 33481 bp, 33 predicted proteins | sample COGITO_mtgs_1204_2_FD_88679 | JGI IMG/M metagenome (GOLD analysis project Ga0115567, IMG submission 88679) | Pelagic marine microbial communities from North Sea - COGITO_mtgs_120412 | ecosystem: Environmental > Aquatic > Marine > Epipelagic | place: Germany:Helgoland, sampling site Kabeltonne...
ACCCAGTATCTCATACACTCGCTAACAGCATCAACCAGTGTTTGACTACCAGAGTAAACAGGAACTATTTCAGCCCCATTTTTTTTCATGGCATCACAGTTAGGTTTTTGTCTTTTAATATCTTTTGCTCCCATGAATATCTTACATTTAAGTCCAAATTTTTTAGCAGCCATACTGAGCATCTTTCCAGCATAACCAGCACCTGTATCACCAACGATAAACTTTTTACCCATTGCCTTACATATTAAGGCATGAACTGTAGCGTTATATATCTTATGAGCACCTCCATTTGCCTCAGAGACAACCTTAGCCCAAATTTGAGCACCACCTAAATGATTAGATAAATTATGAAGTTTTATAAACGATGTAGGAGTTCCTATGTAATTTTTAAAATAAAAATCTCTTTTTCTTAAAAATTTTTTATCTTTTCTTAACTTTTTAAATTCATTTGTTAAATCTTCTACTGGTTTTTTTAAAGTCTCTGGTATAAAACTTCCACCAAATTTTCCACCCCAAAAACCATGTTTATCATGTTGATCAATTAACGGAATTCCTTTTTTAAGTTTCATTATTTAACTGCTCTACTTTGTTTAAAAAAATATCTATTTTGGATGTATCTTTTAACCCAGAAGTTTCTAGTCCCCCAGATATATCTATAATATCTGCTATTTTTTTATAATTTTCAAGATTATCATCTAATTGAATATTTCCTGCAATCATTATTGGCTTCGTAGTTTTTATCCTCTGAATAAGTTTATGGTCAAATGCCATACTTTTTTCATATCCTTTGCTGTCAAATAAATAAATATCAGTCATTTCAGAAAATAAGTGATATTTTTGAACATCTGAAACATCTTTTATTGTTAAAGTAGTAATAATTTTTTTATTATATTTCTTTTTTATTAACTGAATCTCTTCAGGTGTACTGTCATAGATTTGATAATAATCAAAAGGTAGATTTTTAATTTTTTCTAAAATTTCTTCATCAGGTTTAACTAAAACTGCCACAAAATGACATTTTTTTTTATCTACGGATAATAATTCTCTTAAACGTTCAAACTTAACATACCTAGGACTCTTCTTATAATTGCAAATGAAACCAATAAACTGAGATGGGAAGGGGTGATTGATAATATAATTAAGTGTGTTTAGATCTGATATCCCACAAATTTTAGATCCTTTGATCATTGATTTAAATGATCTATTAATCTTTTAATATTATTTTTAATATTGCCTTTAACTAATGATCTGCCCATTACTATTCCGGAGACTTTATTCTTGAATGCTGCTTTGGGCGTCATAACCCTTGATTGATCATTAGCATCATCTCCAGGTAGTCTTATTCCTGGTGTAACAATAAATAAGTTTTTATATTTTTTTTTTACTATTTTAGCCTCCTTAGCAGAACAAATGATTCCTGCTGCACCTGATTTCTTAATAAGTTCTGCTTGTTGTAATACTAACTTTTTTACAGTTTTTGTATGACCTATCTCTTTAAGTGATTTATCATTGAGACTTGTTAAAATCGTAACACCCAATACTTTTAAATGTTTATTAATTTTTTTTGCTTTTTTTGTAATAGCTTTAAGCATTTCAAGTCCGCCATTTACATGAACTGTAATGTATTTACATTTTTTTAAATCTTTCAAACTATCGACGGCTGCCAATGCTGTTTGAGGAATATCGTTAATTTTGACATCTAAAAAAAATTCTGACTGAAAATTTTCTAAAAATTTTCTACTGTTTTTTGAATAAAAAAATTGTAATCCAAATTTTGGAATTATATTGAGTTCATCTGTTTGTGTTTGACTTATAATCTTTTTTACTTTTTTAAGGTTTGATGTATCAAAAGCTAAAAAGATGTTTTTATTTTTCATAGTTAATTTTCTTAAACATTTCTTTAGCCATTTTAAAGTGGATGGTTTTTTTCTCTGGAGTATTTACCTTCTCACCTGTTTTGGGATTACGCGAAATCCTAGCTTTTTGAGTATTGGTTGAAAACATTCCAAATCCTCTTAATTCTACTCGGTCTCCTCTTTTTAAAGCATGTTTAATTTCATATAAAACAATTGAAACAAATTTTTCAAGATCTTTTTTAAGGAAATTTGGATATGATTTTTTTAGTTTGTTTATAAGCTTTGATTTTACAATAGCCAATTTTTATTCTTCTTTTTTCTTTTTTTCTAGATCGTCAGATAGTGAGGAGAATGGTAAATTTTTACCACTTGATTCCGATCCGTAAGTATCAAGCGCTACTTTTCTCTCAATTTCTTCGAGTAATTTTATACTTAATATAACTTTTCGTTTATTTAAATCTAATTCTTGAATTGCACAATCAATTCTTTCTCCACCAGTAAACCTTGATGGTCTAGCATCTGCTGCATTAATTGCTATAGCTGATTTTTTTATTACAAAATCCATCTCACAGCCTTCAGGTCTTACTATCAATCCTTTATTATCTGTCGATATAATTTTAACTGTAACAGCTTGCTTAACTTTTTTATCATTAAACCAGTCAAAAGGGTCTGGCTGAGTTTGACGTAAGCCCACTCTAACTTTTTGCTCAGCTGTTTTAACTTCAAGTACTTTAACTTTCAGTTTGTCTCCAATTTTATGTTTTGCTAATTCTTCTTCACCATTAGTAAGGTAAGTAAGGTCGTTGCAGTGCAAGAATGCATCAATTTCAATATTGTTAATTTTTAAGAAAATAGAATATTCATTTTTACTTACAATTTCACCTTCAACTTCAGAGCCAACAGGATGTTTATCCTCAAATATTTTAAAAGGGTTTTCAGTAGTAAGACGATGAGAGATTGCAACTCGTCTTTTTTCTTTATCAATTTCTGTGATAATACAATCAATTTCATCTCCAACTTTAAACATTTTTTTTGCTGATATATTTTTTTTAGTCCAACTCAATTCACTCGAATGTAATAGAGTTGATAATCCTTTTTCAAGCTCACAGAAAGCACCAAAGTCCATTAACTTAACAACTTTGACTTTATAGGTTTTATTTAACTCATAATTTGAAATATTTTCGAAAGGATCAGGCGAAAGTTGTTTAACTGAACAACCAACTTGTAATTTTTCTTTGTCAACAGATATTACTAATAAATCATGCTTTTCACCAATCGTAAAAACTTCATCAGGATGATTAACCCTAGAATAAGAAATTTCTTGAAGGTGCACTAACACATCAAGTTCACTATTAACACTAAAAAAACAACCAAATGAACTATAACCTTTCACTTCAGCTCCCTTAATTACGTCTCCAACTTTATACTTTTCAACAATTTTTATTTTATCCTCTTTTTTAAATGATGAAATTATTTCTCTTCTAGAAACGCAAGCATTTCCTCTTACCTTGTCTAACTTAATTAGAGCAAATTTTTGCGGTTCATTCATTAAGTGGCTAATGTCTTTTAGTGGCTTATCTGAAATTTGCGAACCTGGTAAAAACATTAATGATCCAGTGTCTATATGCTCAACTATACATCCACCTTTTACGCGGCCAGTTATTTTTCCCATGATGGGCTCATTTTTTTCATAAGCCTCTACAAGTTTGTCCCAACCTTGAATTTTTTGTGCTTTAGAAGCAGATACTAATACTTCACCTTTTTTATCTTCTAGTCTTTCAAGAAGTACAGAAATTTTTTCTCCAACTTTTGCTTTATCAAGCATACCCATACTTTTTAATTCATTTATATCTAATATAGGTTCAGATTTTAAACCTGGTACCTCAAGGAATACAAAGTTATCTGTTACTTTGTTCACAACACCATCAATAATTTTTCCTTCTTCAAGGTTTGCAGTTTTAGTAAATTGTGAATTAAGTAATTGTTCGAATTCTTTTGAGGCTGGCGTATCTAATTTGTTATAAATTTCCATTAAGATTTTAGTTTCCTATCCATAATATTTTTTATTTTTAAAAAGCATGATCTTTTAGATAAATTTGAAGTATTAATCAAGATCGAATCTTGAGTTTTTCTAAGTGGTGAAATTTTTCTATTATAATCACTTTTATCGCGTTTTTTGATGCTTTTTAAGACATCGTTAAGAGATATTTTTTTATTCATAGCTTTTAGTTCCTTATATCTTCTTAATGCTCTTATTTTAGCATTTGCTGTTATAAAAAATTTAAAATCAGCATCTGGAATTATTTTATAAGTAATATCTCTTCCATCTAAACAAGAACCATTATATTTTTTTGGAGGATGATAAGCACTTTTAATTTGGAAAGCATGAACTAGTTTTCTAATTCTTTTATCTCTTGATATAATTGATGCCATAGTTCCTACTTCATCAGATAATAGTTTTTTATTTTGTAAACCTTTCATACGTAAATTTCTCATTACTTTTTTTATGAAATTAAGACTGTATTTTTTAGGTTGAGTGAGTTTGATATTTGCAATTAATCTATAAATTTTACCTGTATCTAGATAAAACAAATTAAAATGTTTAGAAATAAGCTTTGCTTGCGTACCAGCTCCTGCCGCCGCTGGAGAGTCAATAGCAACTTTAATTTTATTTTTTAATATCATATAGCTTAATTATTTATTTTTTTAATAATTTTTAAAAAAGAAGGAAAAGATGTATTTATAGAATCTTTATCATGAATTTTAAAAACTCCGTTATTGGTTAAGCCCGCAATAGTACTCATCATAAAAATTCTATGATCTTTTAAATAATTTTTGATTGTAATATTTTTTTTGATTACTAAATCAGGTTGACCGTATATCTTGATTGAGTCATTAGTCAAAATTGTTTTGATGCCCATCATATTCAAAATTTTAGAGCCCCAAATTAGTCTTGGGCTCTCTTTTTGGTTGAGTTCTGAGATATTTTTGAAATATGAAACTCCTTTAGCTCGAGCGGCTACTAAAAAAATAATTAAGAATTCGTCTATTGCACTACTATTAAATTTTGAAGGACAATTTATTGCTTTAAGTTTATTTGAGCTTTCAACTAAAATGTTAGCAATTTTTTCACCTTTATATTTTTTTTGATCTTTGAGTGTAATTTTAGCGCCCATTTTTTTTAATATCTTGATTACCCCAGTCCTTGAGGGGTTTATGTTAACATTCTTAATAAGTAATTTTGAATTTTCAGTAAGAATTGTAAGCACCATAAAAAAAGCACTTGAGCTGATATCACCTGGAATTTGATAATTAAATGCTTCTATTTTTTTGGGTTGTTTAACTTTTATAAAATCATATTTTTTAGTTCTCCTTATCTTTATTGGTATTTTTAAATATTTAAAAATAAGTTCTGAATGATTACGGCTTTTTGCTGCTTTTATAGATGTTATTCCTGGTGTATTGAGTGCAGCGAGCATTACACTACTTTTACATTGAGCCGAGCCTTTATTTTCAAAATAATTTATGTTTTTTGAAAATTTCGAACCTAATATTGAAAGAGGTAACTTATTCTTATTTTTATGATAAAAAAACTGGGCACCAAATTTTTTGAGAGGTACAGTAATTCTTGAAAAATCTCTTTTAGATAAACTTTTATCTCCAATTAATCTAATTTTATGAGGCGATTTAATTAATAAACCTAATATCAATCTACCTAGAGTTCCAGAATTTTTTGCATTGATTGTTAAATTTTTTTTATATTTGTAGCCATTAATGCCATTGCCGTTAATTTCACAATAATTATTGTGTATTTTGACTTTTATCCCAAGTTTTTTTATAGCAGCCAGTGCCGCAAGAACGTCTTCAGACATTAAAAGATTATAGCATTTTGATTTTCCGGTTGCTTGACTGGCAAGCAAGACCCATCTAATGCTAAGACTTTTATCTCCACTAACCGTAATTTTTTTATCGAAGGGTTGTATTTTATTTTTAATTAATAAAAATTTTGACATATCAAATAAATTTAAATGAGTCTCCAAAATATTCTGATCTAGCATTTTGATTATTTGATAATTCTGTTGGGGTACCTTTTGCTATGACTTTACCTTTGGAGAGAATAATTGCTCTATCACAGATTTTTAAAAGCTCAGCAGCCTGATGCTCCGTTATTATTATGGACATATTTGGTTGTTCTTTTTGAAGGTTTATTAAAATTTCTTTTAACATCTGTATTGACAAAATGTCTAGAGCAGAAAAAATTTCATCACATAACAAAATTTTTGGATTACTTAACAACCCCAAACAAATGACAAGTTTACGTTTTTGACCACCAGAAAGTAGTCGAGCCTTTATCTCTCTGACATTATCAAGATCAAATTTAAATATTAACTCTTCAATTTTAGTTTGTCTTTGATTTTTGTCTTTAATTACAATTTCAGCTATGGCTTTAAAGTTTTCTATTAAAGTTAAATCCCAAAAATAACCACCATATTGTGGCACAAGACTTAAACCAAACATTCTCGTTCTTAAATAAATAGGATAATCATTTACATTTTTTGAGTTAATAAATACTTGACCAGAATCTGGTTTTAAAAGGCCTATAAGCAGGTTAAACAGAGTACTTTTCCCAACACCATTTGGACCAAGTAGCCCTAAAATTTCTCCAGGATAAATGTCAATATTTATCTTGTCTAATATTTTTCTTTCTCCAAAGGATAAAGTAATATTTTTTAAAGATGCTACTTGAACATTTTTTTTAAAATTTTTAATTCTAAATGTTTTAATTGCCATTTTTTTTGTATGTTAAATCAATTTTTTTTTTATTTTGATTCATATAAATTTTTAAATTTTTTGTTAATAAGTCTATTTCAGCAACATCGGCTAATAAAACAGTGTTTAAATTATTATATTTAATTTCATTGTATATTTTTATTTTTTGATCTTTAAATATCATGTCTACATTTTCAGATGCAATGCTATGATCTGCATATTTAATAAATACATCGCCTTTAAATTCAGTGTCATAACTAACAGTATTATAAAAAGCTTTTTTTGAAGTAACTGTAATATTTTCATTATTATTAAAACTTATAGTAGCCAATACATCATTCATAAGTATAAGTTCTTTATTTTCATTTAGGATTTCTCCATGAGAAGCTTTGATAATATATTTGTTTCCAATCTCATCACTTGAAATATATTCTATATTTTCAATTAAGTTAGAAAAATCTTCATTTGAAACTGTTGGGAGACCAGCATTTTTTTTGCAGACTGTTTGTCTTCAACTTCAAAAAAAAATAAGCCAATAAGCAATATAATGATTAAAAATAATATTATTTGAATAACTATCTTTTTATTCATTTATTGAATATTTGCATCGAGGATCGTGTGAACATGTACAATCCCAATGGTTCGTGATCTATTATTTTTTTTGTGAACACATAGGGATGTAATTTTATTAGTATTCATTATCTCTAAAGCTTTTTCACATAAAATATCTTGCTCCACACTAATTGGGTTTTTAGTCATAATTTTTTTAACTTTTAGTTTTTGAAGATTTTTATTATTTTCATTAGCCCGTCTTATTGTTCCATCAGTAATAATCCCGCTTGTGTTCCCTTTTCTATTTTTAACTATTAAGGTTCCTAAGTTTTTTTGGCTGATAACTTTTAAGGCTTTTCTCATATCTGACTCTTCATTAATAAATGGAATTTTATTTTTTGTTAACATTAAATCTTCAACAGTTTTAAGTTTTGCGCCAAGGCTTCCTGATGGATGAAATTTTTTAAAGTCTTTTTTGCTAATTTTTTTTTTGTTCAATGTTGCAACTGCTAGGGAGTCTCCAATGCTTAATTGATTAATTGTACTTGAGGTAGGTACAATTCCTAGACCAGCTTCTTGAACTTCTGGAATGTAAAGTTTGATATCTGCTGCTTTGTATAATAATGAATTTTTCTTAGAAACTATTCCAATTAATACAATTTTATTTCTGTTTGCATATTTAATAATATTTTTTAACTCTTCAGAATTTCCTGAATAACTAATTAAAATCAGCAAATCTTTTTTAGTAATACTGCCCAAGTCTCCATGAGAACAATCGTTTGCAGACAAAGAAAAGGAAGGTGTTCCAACTGATGATAATGTTGAAGAAATTTTTGCTGCTATTAATCCACTTTTACCAACACCACATAAAATTACTTTAGATTGACATTTAGTAATCGCATCTACAGCTCGATTGAATGAATTGTTAATAGATTTCTTTAAATTTTTTAATGCCTTGATTTCCAGATCAATTACATTTTTTGCTATATCTTTATGATTTTTTTTTTTCATTTAGTGTGCCCAGATGTCCTCTTTAAATAAAGCTAAATCAAGATCAACTCTAGTTTTTAAAAATTTTAGACAATCTTTATATAAATTAATACGATTTTCTCTCACAAGAATTTTATCTAATTCTTCATGAATTTTATGCAAATAAATAACATCATTAGCACAATATTTAAGTTGAGCCGGTGATAATTCTCCTCCAAAATCTGAGCTTTGAAATTGTTTGCTCACATCGATATTAATGAACTCTTTAATAAGAGTTTTAAGAGAATGACTGTCAGAATATGATCTTGCTAACTTTGAACAAATTTTTGTATCTAGGATATTTTTAGTCTCAGTTTTTAAATAATATTTTATATGTGCCATATCAGCTCTGCCATAATGAAATATTTTTGTTATATTTTCATCCGCAAGAATTTTTTTTAGATTTGGTGCATTATAATTTGATCTATTCAATTGAATAATATGGGCATCTGATTTTCCACTAGATATTTGAATGAGGCATAGGGGATCGCGCTTAACATTCAACCCCATAAACTCTCCATCGACTGCTATAATATTGCCTAAATCTAAATCTTCTGGTAGATCATCTTTGTGAAGTTTAATATCAATATTCATTTTTAAATATATATATATGAAATTATCAAAAAGTGTCTTAATTTTTGGGGGTTCAGGCCAAATAGGTCGTCATTTGATCAGAAAGTTAACCAAAAATAATTATAAAGTTACAGTAGTAACTAGAAACCTTCATCAAAAAGGGTATGTGATTAAAACCCAAGCCAATGCTGGTTATATTGACATTGTTGAAGCTAATATTTTTGATGAGACAAAAATTAGAAGACTTTTATCTAAAACAGATATTTGTATTAATTTGATTGGTATTCTTTTTGAAAGCAGTAATGGTAATACCTTTAGGAATATTCACTCTATTTTTCCATCATTATTAGCCAAGCTTTGCAAAGAATATAAAATACAGCAATTTATTCATTTGTCTGCCCTAGGCATAAATGAAGCAATTGACTCAAAATATGCAAAAAGCAAACTAGAAGGTGAAGTAAGTATTCAACAAAATTTTTCTCTAGCAACAATATTAAGGCCTTCAGTAGTTTATTCCGTTGATGATAATTTTACTACCAATTTTATGACCTTGTTAAGTAGGCTTCCATTTTTTCCTCTTTATTATAATGGTAGTACTAAATTTACCCCAATCCATTGTTCTGATTTAACAGATGTAATTTATCATGTTATTTCAAAAAACATGTGTTCAAAAATAATAGAGTGTGTAGGACCAGAAGTTCTTTCTTTGAAAGAAATTTTAAAAAAACTATTAAAACTAATTAATAAGAGCAGACCACTAATTCCCCTTCCATTTTTTATTGCTAGTATTTCTGCAAAATTATTTCAATTATTTCCAAAACCATTATTGACAGTCGATCAACTTACCCTTTTACGGTATGACAATATTTCCTCAAAAAAATATCAAACTAATTTTGATATAGGAGTTCCAAGCTCTAGAGAATTTGATAAAGAGGTAGAAAAATATAGCCATATGTGGAGAGAAGGTGGTCAGTTTTCTACAAAAAAGTATAATAACATTAATTCTTAATAGAATTCTTTTTACAAAATTGTATAATTAAATTGATGATAATTAATACTGTTTATATTTTGATATTTTAAATTTTTCATTTTTAATAGTAAAGTCTCTAATTAGAGGTATTAATGGAAAAAATAGAAATAAATAAATATTACTTCAGATTATTTTAGGCAGTACTAACTTTCTTTTCAATATATTGTGTAGCTTCTTCTTTATCATCTGAAGGTTGTTCATCTTTCTTACCTTTTGGCTGATAAGCCCAAAGTATGTGAAGACGGCAGTATGAAAAGTCTTTTAGAGAAGATCTGCCACAAAAATAGAAAGACTCTTCCTCAGGATGACCGATGGGCCATTTACAAGAACTTTCATCAAGTTCTTCCAATTTTTTAGGGTTTTCTGGTTCAAAATCTTTTTCAATAAGTAAAGATTTAAACTTACTTTTTCTTACTCTTTTTTGTTTCGAGTTGTTTTCTTCGGATTGAACATTCAAATTTTGACTTACAGAAGCATTTCTTGTTTTAATTTTAGATGAAAGATTGAGTCGATGGGCCTTACCAATAACTGCATTTCTACTAATTTCTCCAATTATTTCAGCAATCTGGCTTGCAGTTTTTCCCTTGCCCCAAAGTTCTTTTAATTTTTCAACTTTTTCTTCATTCCAGCTCATAATCTATATTTAGTGTATTAATTTATATTTATAACTATATACAGATACACACAAGATATAAAAAATAACAACAGATATTATTGGTTTTTACACAGTTAATTATAATATTTATATATGATTACTTATGGTTGAATTAAATAAAAAATATAAAATTCAAGTTAAAACTTTTGGCTTGGTAAATTGGATTGGCTTTAAAAGCTTGTGGCTAAAAGAATGTAATAGATTCATGGCGGTTTGGCAGCAAACCTTGCTATCTCCACTTGTATCAAGTTTGTTATTTTTGTCAGTATTATCTCTTGCATTAGGTAATAATAGAGGAGATGTCCTTGGATATTCCTTTATAAGTTTTCTAGCACCAGGACTAATTGCAATGAGCATTATAACTCAGTCTTTTAGTCATTCTGTGTCATCTTTAATGATTGGAAAAATTCAAGGTAATATTGTTGATATGCTTTATGCACCTTTATCTGCTTTAGAAGTTTCAATGGCGATAATATTAGCAGCCATTACAAGAAGCTTTTTAATTGGATTAATTTCAATAATTGTTTTTTCTTTAATAGTTGAGGTACCCATAAGCAATATTTTATTTATTTTTATTTTTGGTTTCTTAGCTGCTTTTATATTAGGAAGTGTAGGTTTTATTGCAGGTCTTTGGGCTGAAAAATTTGATCACACCGCAACAGTAACTAACTTTATTATTACACCGTTAAGTTTTTTATCTGGTGTTTTTTATTCTATAGATAAACTTCCTGTTTTTTTTCAAACAATTAGCCACATAAATCCATTTTTTTATATGATAGATGGATTTAGATATGGTTTTTTAGGTAATTCAGATGGATCAATAACTGTAGGATTAATTTATTTAACAATACTAAGCCTTACAATGTGGTATGTAGCATTTTATCTTTATAAAAAAGGTTATAAAATTAAATCTTAATTTATGAGCGCTTTAGCAAAAAATTATAATAGAAAAAAAATTTCATTTAAATATGGAAAGGGAAGCTTCTTATACTCAACAAACGGTCAAAAATATTTAGATTTTGTTCAAGGTATTGCAGTTAACTCACTTGGACATGCTAATCCATATTTAATAAATGCGTTAAAAAAACAAGCAAAAAAAGTTTGGCATGTGTCAAATGCTTTTCAAATCCCTGAAGGAGAAAAATTAGCTAAAAAATTAACTCAAAAAACTTTTGCAGATTATGTTATATTTCAAAATTCTGGAACAGAGGCAACAGAAACAGCAATTAAAGTTGCAAGAAGATTTTTTTATTCAATTGGCCAACCAAAAAAAAATAGAATTCTTTGTGTAAAAAATTCGTTTCATGGCAGAACTTTAGCTGCAATTTTTGCAAGTGGCTCAAAAAAAATGACCGAGGGTTTTGGTCCTAAAGTTGAAGGTTTTGATCATTTTGAATTTGGAAATCACAAATCATTAAAAAAATCTATAACAAAAAATACAGCAGCTATAATGATTGAAACTATCATGGGAGAGGGAGGTATTAAAGTTGTGCCCGATTGGTGTTTAAAAGAGCTTAGAAAAATTTGTAATCAAAAAAATATTTTATTAATTTTAGATGAAGTTCAGTGTGGAATAGGAAGATCTGGAAATTTTTTTGCATTTGATAACTCAAAAGTTAAACCCGATATTGTGCCAATAGCGAAAGGTATAGGGGGTGGTTTTCCACTTGGCGCAGTTTTGATGAATAAAAAAACAGCATCTGGAATGATAGCAGGCACCCATGGTTCAACTTTTGGTGGGAACCCTCTTGCAATGTCAGTTGGAAATGCGGTTTTAGATCAAATTTTTAAAAAAGGATTTCTTAGAAATATTAGGAATTTATCAAAATATTTTCATTATGAACTGAATGAAATAAAAAAAGAATTTCCAAAAATTATTAAAGAAATAAGAGGCGTAGGTTTTTTAATTGGTCTGCAGTTATTTAATCATCAAGCAAAGTTTATACAAAAATTAATGGATAATAAATTACTCACAATTAGAGCGGCAGAGAATGTTATTAGAATACTACCACCCCTTAATGTAAAAAAAAAAGAAATAGATTTGGCATTAAAAACTATAAGAAAAGTGTGCAAGGATTTTAGAGTAAGATGAAACACTTTATAAATCTTAAAGATATTCCAGCATCAGACCTACGAAAAATAATAGAAGATGCAAAAATCAGAAAAATAAAAAGAAAAAAACTTAATAAATTAGATAAAGATAAAGACAATCCATTAAAAGGAAAGTTACTTATTCAAATGTTTGAAAAACCCAGTTCAAGAACAAGGTTGAGTTTTTATCTTGCTATAAAACAATTAGGAGGTGGAACAATAAATATTAAAGTCAATGAATTACACTTAGGAAAAGGAGGGGAGAGCTTGGAAGACACTGCAAAAATTTTATCAACTTACGGTGATGGTTTTATGTTAAGAACTGATAGTGATAAAAAAATTGAAGATTTTAGCAAGTACTTAACCATCCCAATTATTAATGGATTAAGTCCATCATCGCATCCAACTCAAGTTTTATCAGATATATTTACAGTTGAAGAAATTAAAAAGAAAAATATTTCAAAATTAAATATTTGTTGGATTGGAGACTCCAATAATGTTTTGAATAGTTTAATTGCAGCGTCAATTAAGTTTTCTTTTAATCTAAACATTGGGTGTCCCAAAAATTATAAACCAAAAAAATTTGTAATGGACTGGATAGAGACAAATAAAGGAAAAATTAACATTTTTAATGATGCGAAAAAAGCTGCAAAAAATGCAGATGTAATTTTTTCAGATAAAGTAATTTCGCTAAATGACAAAGTTGATAAAACAAAAAAAATTAAAGATTTCAAAAGTTTTAAAATTAACTCCAAATTAATGAGTTATGCGAAAAAAGATGCAACTTTTTTACATTGCTTACCAAGAGGATCAGAAGTTTCAGAAGATATTTTTTTAGGAAAAAAATCTAAAGTTTGGTTGCAAGCACTGAATAGAGTTCATGTTCAGAAAAGTATTTTGTTGTATTGTTTTGGTAAGTTACGGTAATGGAGTTGGACTGTCACTGTTTTGATTTAAATATTTAATCACAGAAGCTCGATCTTTTTCTTTTCTTAAACCAGCATAAGACATTTTTGTTCCCTTTATATATGAAGCAGGTTTTTTTAAAAAACCATTTAATTCTTCAAATGTCCAATTTCTGTCATATTCAGCTAAAGCTTTAGAATATTTGTAATCAGTAACTCCACCAACTTTTCTACCTACTATATTATACAATGCTGGACCAATTTTATTTTTACCACCACTTTTAATAGAGTGGCAAGCAGCACATTTTTTAAAAATTTTTTCACCGCTTGCAACATCACCAAGTGACATTATTGCAGATATATCAACTTTTGCTTCAATAGCTTCTGAGCTGGTTCCTGAGACTTTAGTTGTTACCTGTTCTACTTCAACCGCATAACCAGGATTCTTTGGTTTTTCTACATGAAAGACACTATCTGTAATTTTGCCTAATCCAATTACAAGTAGAGCAACCATTAAGATTGCGGCAATGATCTTATTTAATTCAAATGAATCCATTTTAAAAATATTAATTTGGACATATAACATGATAATTAAAAAAAATACTTATTTTTTAAATTATAATTTTGCGTCTGTTAGACGCATAAAGTTAGTACATTTATAATGACAAAAACATTAATATTAATCCCCTCAAGAATGTCGGCCACAAGATTACCAGGAAAGCCACTTTTAAAGATCAATAATTTATCAATTATTTCTCATGTTTTTAAAAAAGCTGAACAAACAAACATTGGAGATGTGATAGTAGCCACAGAAAATGAGGAAATACTTAATGATGTTATTGAAAACAAGGGAAAGGGAATTTTGACTGGAAGTGAACATAAAACTGGGACTGATAGAATTTTTGAAGCTTTCAAAAAATTAAAAATGCAAAATGTAGACTACATATTAAATCTGCAAGGGGATGAACCAAATATCAATAAAGAGGATATCATTAAACTTAATGATTTTATGATCAACAGTAAAACAGAAATAGCTACATTAGCGTCTATAATTAAAAATAACAAGATGTTAGATAATAAAAATGTAGTTAAGGTTATTACAAAAAATGATTTAAGCAAAAATAGTTTTGCCTCGGCTATAAATTTTACTAGAGATAATTTATCTAAAAATTATAAAAATATTTATCACCATATCGGAATTTATATCTATAAAGTAAGTGCATTAGAAAAGTTTGTAAAATTAAAGCAAACGAAAAATGAAATAGAACAAAAACTAGAACAACTTAGAGCACTGGATAGTGGAATGAAAATAAATGTTGTATTAGCAAAATCATCACCAATCGGAGTTGATACAAAAGAAGATTATCTGGCTTTAAAAAAGATTATGGAATATAAAGTTTAGAGATGAGCAAAATTTATTTTCAAGGAACTTTTGGTGCATACTCACATTTGGCTGCGCTAAAAATTAAACCTAATGCTGAAGTTGTTCCATGTAAAACATTTGATGAATGTTTTTTAAGAGCATCTTCTGAAAATGACTCATTAATAGTCATACCTGAAGCAAATAGAATAACTGGCAATATAGGAATAGAATATTTAATTTTTAAATACAGACTAAATATTTATGGAGAGCATTTTCAAAAAATTGAACACAATTTATTAGGACAACCTGGAAGCTCCTTAAGTGATATTAAAAATGTTTTTTCTCATGCCCAAGGACTATCTCAATGTTCTGAATTTATAAAAAAAAATAAATTGATCGAGCACATTAGAGCTGACACAGCGGGGTCGGCAGAAGCAATTTCTAAAAATAAGATTAAAAGTGAAGCTGCGATTGCTTCTTCATTAAGCGCAAAAATTTATAATTTAGAAATACTTGCCACTAAAATTGAAAATGAAAGTGGAAATACAACCAGGTTTTTAATCATGGGTAAAGAGGTTAAACAACCAAACTTTGGAAGTAAAAAGTATATTACGTCTTTTTTATTCAAGTTAAAAAGCAAACCAGCTGCTCTTTATCAATCATTAGGTGGCTTCGCAATAAATGGAGTTAATTTAACAAAACTTCAAAGCTATCCTGAACAAAATTCCTTTAAATCATATTTTTTCTTATGTGATCTTGACGGACATATCGAAGATCCAAAAGTTCAAAAATCATTAGAGGAATTGGGACTTCACTGCCAAGATTTTCACGTACTAGGTGTTTTTGAAGCAGATAGTTTTCGAGAAAAATAGAATAAGAAACTTTTCTTGTAGATTGGAAAATATTACTGTTATAATAGTTTTCTGGAGGCTAGAGGTGAATGCTGCTTGAACCCGACCAGATCTTAACGGAAGCAGTCGTAGAGACAGTTTTTCAGGTTCTAGTCTCCTTTTAAAAATGAATAAAAATACAAAAGTTTTAGCTTTGAAATATAGGCCATCAAATTTTGACGAGTTAATCGGTCAAGATGTTGTTGCTGAAACAATTTCAAATTCAATTAAAGCGGACAAAATTCCTAATGCATATCTTTTTACAGGTATTAGAGGAATAGGAAAAACCACTACTGCCAGAATTGTTGCAAAATCCCTTAATTGTTCAAATGGAATTGACAATCTTTGTAAAGATAAGCAATGTGAAAATTGCACTTCAATTTCAAATTCAAATCATATCGATGTTTTAGAAATGGATGCAGCAAGTAAAACAGGAGTTGATGATGTGAGAGATTTAATTGAGTTTTCTCGGTATGGTCCAACTACAGCTAAATATAAAATCTTCATTATTGACGAAGTTCACATGTTAAGCAAACAAGCATTTAATGCTTTGTTAAAAACATTAGAAGAACCACCAAAATACTTAAAATTTATTTTTGCAACTACTGAAATAAAAAAAATTCCTATTACAGTAGTTTCACGATGCCAAAGATTTGATCTATCAAGAATAAAATCCCAAGAATTATTTAATTTTATAAAAGAAATAAAAAATAAAGAAGAAGGCAAGGCATCAGACGATGCATTAAAATTGATTGTGAAAATTTCTGAAGGGTCAGTTAGAGATGCATTATCTTTATTGGATAGAGCACTATTAACTTTAGACAAAGATAAAGAATTAGACTTAAAATCAGCACAAAAGATATTTGGTTATTTTGACAAATCGCAATTAATTGACTTATTTTTACTTATCTTTGAAGGAAAAGAAAAAGAAGTATTGAACACCTATCGAAAAATTTATGATCAAGGAGTTGAGCCTAAAATTTTTATAAATGATTTTTTAGAACTTTTATATTACTTTAAAAATATTGAGTCACTAAACATAGATGGTTCAAATTTTTCTTTAAATGATGACGAGTTTAAAAAAATTGAAGAAATTTCCAAAAGAATTAATAACGAAACTTTAATACTGTTTTGGCAATTTACTATTAAAACGCTTGAAGAACTCGATATTGTATCTAATCAACATTTATCAATGGAAATGTTTCTAATAAGATTGATACATTTAAAAGATATTAAAAAAATGAGCAACATTAATTATGAAAGTTTATACGAGGAAAAGAAAAGGATAAAAGAAGACTCTATTGAAAAAGATAAAGAAGAAGATTTATTTGATACAAAGTCTAAAGTAGAGACAGCAATAGGACAGATAAAAAATATAGCACAGGAAAAAGATTTAACATTAAAAGAAAATAATGAAAACAAAAAACGGGATAATATTATTAATTCTTTTGATGATCTCTTAGAAATATGCTCTCTTAAAAAAGAAGTCAAATTAAAATATGAGTTGGAAAAAAATGTCAATCTCGTACGTTTTGAAAATCAAAGAATAGAAATTTCATTCAATGAAGATTTAGATAAAGAATTTGTAAAAAATTTATCTTCAAAACTTTATGACTGGACACAAGATAGGTGGATAATAACACTTACTAAAACAAAAGGAATGCCATCAAAAAAAGAAAAAGAAAATAACTTAAAAAAAGAGTTAATTAAAAATACAAAAGAATCTGCGATTCACAAAAATATTTTGGAAATATTTTCAGATGCTGAGTTGACTGATGTTATAGTAAATGAGGAAGAAAACAGAAATGACTGATTTTACAAAAATTTTAGATAAAGCTAAGGAATTAGAATTAAAGATGAAAGAAAGTCATGAAAAAATTAAGAGTATTCAAGTTGAGGGAGTTTCAGGTTCTAATTCTGTTAAGGTTATTTTAAATGGTGAAAATGAAATGATAAAAATAGATTTATCGGATCAAGTAATGAAAGAGGATAAAGTTGTAATAGAAGATTTAATTGTAGCAGCTCATAATAGTGCAAAATCCAAATTAAAATCTAAAACTTCCGAAGAAATTTCAAAATCCACAAGTGAATTTGGAATTCCAGGTTTTAAATGGCCACTTTAATTAGATGCAAAAAATTAATGAAATAGACGAGTTAATTAAATTGATTGCTAAACTTCCAGGTCTTGGTCCAAAATCAGCAAAAAGAATTGTACTAAAGCTTATTAATAATAGAGATGAACTTGTTAAACCAATGGCAAATACTCTAGCTCAAGTTTATAAAAATGTGATCAGGTGTCAATCATGTGGTGCTCTTAAATCAAATTCTTTGGGATGTAGTAATTGTGGTGATAAAATAGAAAAGTATAACAAGATATGTGTAGTTGAGGAAATTGCAGATCAATGGTCAATAGAAAACTCAAATATCTATAAAGGTTATTTTCATATTCTTGGTGGTACAATTTCATCGCCTGGTCAAAGAAAAGAAGATCTTTTAATTAATTCTTTGGTTGATAGGGTTATTAAGGATAATATAGAGGAAGTTATAATAGCTACTAGTGCTACGGTTGAAGGACAAACAACAGCTTATTATATTCAAGATAGCCTTAAGCAAACAAATACAAAAGTTTCTAAGCTTGCGCAAGGTTTGCCAGTCGGAGGAGAAATAGAAAGCCTAGATGATGGAACTTTATATTCAGCTTTTAAAAATAGAACTGGGATTTGAAAAAAACTCTGATTAACTTTTTTTAATTAATCTATTTAAATGTAACAGAGGCTCTGTATATCCTGAAGGTTGTGATCGTCCATGAAATACCAAATCACAAGCTGCTTTAAATGCTACTGATTTATCAAAATTTGGTGACATATTTTGATATAATTTGTCTTTTCTATTTTGATCATCAACGATTTTTGCCATTTTCTTCATAATTTCTAGCACTTGTTTGCTTGTGCAAATTCCATGATGTATCCAATTGGCTAAATGTTGAGAAGAAATTCTTAGAGTGGCTCTATCTTCCATTAAACCAATATTATTAATGTCTGGAACTTTGGAGCAACCTACACCTTGATCAATCCATCTAACAACATAACCCAAAAGTGTTTGTGCGGAGTTAGAAATTTCAGAATTAATTTCTTCAACAGACCAATTAGGTCTATCAGCAATTGGTATAGTTAAAAGATCATCTAATTTTGTCGAGTCTTTATTTTGTAATTCTTTTTGTTTATCGAAAATATTTATTTCATGATAATGAAGAGCATGAAGTGCTGCAGCTGTCGGTGATGGAACCCAAGCACAATTTGCTCCAGCTTTTAAGTGGCCAGTTTTTTGTTTCATCATTTCAGCCATTTTATCTGGCATAGCCCACATCCCTTTACCAATTTGAGCTTTACCAGAAAAACCACATTGAAGGCCTATATCGACGTTATTATTTTCGTAAGCTTCAATCCATTTAGAGGATTTCATGTCACCTTTTTTAATCATTGGACCAGCTTCCATAGAAGTATGTATCTCATCACCAGTTCTATCAAGAAATCCTGTATTGATAAAAAATACTCTATTTTCAAGGGTTCTAATACATTCCTTTAGGTTTGAAGATGTTCTTCTTTCTTCATCCATTATGCCAATTTTGCAAGTATATCTTTTTAACTCTAAAGTTTCTTCAACTTTAGTAAAAATTAAATCTGTAAATTCAGTTTCTTCAGGACCATGCATCTTGGGCTTAACAACATAAATAGAGCCACTTCTTGAATTACCTTTTTTATTTATATCATGAAGACATGCAGCTGTTGTAATAAAAGCGTCCATTATTCCTTCTGGTATTTCAGAACCATCTTTTAAAATAATTGCAGGGTTGGTCATTAGATGTCCAACATTTCTTATTAATAGCAAACTTCTACCATGTAATTTTAGACCTTTTCCATCTTTTGATATGTAGCTTCTGTCAGGATTTAATTTACGCTCTAATTTTTTACCATTTTTGATAAATGTAGTTTTTAAAGTTCCTTTCATTAACCCCAGCCAATTTCGATAACATACAACTTTGTCTTCAGCATCAACTGCAGCCACACTATCTTCGTTATCACAAATTGTTGAGATGGCAGCTTCGACAATAACATCACTTATACCTGCAATATCGTGAGCAGCACTAAAAGCTCTTGGGTTGATTATTATTTCTATATGTAAGTTGTTATTTTTTAATATTATCCCAGATGGTTTGTCACGTTCTCCTCTATGACCAACAAATTTTTCTATGTTTTTTAATTTATATTCTTTATCATTTTTTATGATTATCAGGTTGCCATTTTGAATTTTTAAACCTGAAATATTTCTCCAACTTGTGGCTTCAACAGGTATGTGCTTGTCTAAAAACTCTCTAACATATTTTATGACTTCTTGACCTCGTTGAGGATCATATCTTTCTGATACGCTATCTTCAGATTGTTCGATTACATCGGTTCCATACAAACTGTCATACAAACTCATCCATCTTGCATTAGCTGCATTAAGAGCATATCTTTCATTCATAATAGGAACTACTAACTGAGGTCCTGCTATGCTAGTTATTTCTTTATCAACATTTTTTGTTTGAATTTTAAAATCTGGACCAATTTCTTTTAAGTATCCAATTTCCCTTAAAAATTCTTTATATTTTTTAAGATCAATTTTATTACTCTTATTTTTAATATGCCAACCATCTATTTTTTTTTGCAAATCCTCTCTAACTTGTATTAATTCTTTATTTCTTGGTGCCAATTCATGAACTGATTTATCAAAACTTTTCCAAAATTTATCAGATGAAATTTTTGTACCTTCAAGAAGCTCATTGTTGATAAAGTTTAATAACTCATTTGATACTGAAAGATTATTTATTTTTGTATATTTTTTTTTCATAGCACTCTTGACCCCATCTGTATTTTTGCCTGAGAGTTTTGCTCCGTCGGCGAGATTAAATCTCTTTCCAGAGTGTTATGTTTGTTATCGGTCCTTTTGCCTGAGAGTTTCCGGGGTGGTTGCTCCTTCGGCGCTATACAACATATAGACTCTCCCGATAAATAAACTTTAAAACCTTAATTAAACTAAGTCAAATGTTAAATACACCAATTAACTAAACATTGATATTGATTATATAAAACATTTTATTGCCTTTTTTTGTAATTAATTAATAATTCAACTTATAAAATGAAAAATTATTTAAATTTCGAAACAGATATAAAAAATTTAGAAACTGAAATAGAAAAACTTAAAGATCCATTTAACCAAGATGGTCTATCAGAGGTAGATACAAATAAGATTTCAGAAACTCAAAATGAAATTGATAAAAAACTAAAGGAAATTTATTCCAGCCTTGATCCTTGGCAAAAAACCTTAGTTGCAAGACATGAGGACAGACCTAAAGCAAAATTTTTCATAGAAAATTTGTTTGAAGATTTTATTCCATTATCGGGAGATAGATTTTATGGAGAGGACAAGTCAGTTTTAGCTGGGTTTGCAAAATTTAATGAAAAATCAGTTTTAGTTATAGGTCAAGAAAAAGGAGACAGCTTAGAATCTAGAATGGAAAGAAATTTTGGTATGATGAGACCTGAGGGTTACAGAAAAACTATAAGATTAATGAAACTTGCAAATAAATTTAATATTCCAATAATTTCTTTTATTGATACACCTGGCGCATATCCCGGGGTTGGTGCTGAAGAGAGAGGGCAGGCAGAGGCAATCGCCAAATCAATAGAATGTTGTATGTTATTAAGTGTACCAACATTTTCTATCATTATCGGAGAAGGTGGATCAGGTGGAGCAATAGCACTAGCATCATCTAATAAAGTTATAATGTTAGAAAATGCAATTTATTCGGTAATATCTCCCGAAGGGTGTGCAACAATTCTTTGGAGAGATCCCAAAAAAACACTTGATGCCGCAAAAGCAATGAAATTATCATCTAGAGATTTATTAGAATTAAAAGTAATTGATGAAATTATTCCGGAACCTATTGGTGGGGCCCATAGAGATAGAGATTTAATTTTGAACAATGTAAGAAAATCTATCGAAAATAATTTAAATGAATTTCTTAATACAAGTAGAGATGAAATTTTGGACCATAGAAAAAATAAATTTTTAAAAATTGGAAGATCTAAAGGATTTATTAACCACATGGATGATTTAAGCACATTAAGCATGAAAGAGAATAGATTTAATCTGTTAATAGAAAGTTTTTTCAAATCAAAGAAAAGCTTAATAGCTTCTTCAATATTGATAGTCTTGTTAACTTATTTAATATTTTTTTTATAGGGCACCACAACAGTTTTTAAATTTTTTACCTGTTGCTTCACATTTTTCATTCCTTGAAATTTTTTCTCCTTTTTTTTGAAGTAGCAAACACTTTGGATTATTAGAGATTTCTATTCCTTTTTTTTTTACACTATTTTCTGCAATCTCTTGTTGATGGACTATTTTTAGATTTATTAAGATTGTTACAAAATCAATTTTTAATTTATTTAATAAACTTTCAAATAAATGAAAAGCTTCTTTTTTATATTCGACCAGTGGATCTCGTTGACCATAAGATCTTAGACCTATAACTTGTCTTAATTGCTCAAGATATTGAATATGAGACTTCCAGCTTAAATCAATACACTGTAAAAAAATTCTTTTTTCTATTTCTTTAGCCTCTTCTTCACCTAAAATTTTAACTCTATCATTTCGTGACTCTAAAAATTTAGTGTTAATTTTTTCCCTAAAATTTTCATCTTTTAAATTAACCAAATTTTCATATTCTTCATTAATGATACTTTTTCCAAGCAAAACCTTTAATTGATTAGTAAATTCATTATTTTTTGTTTTTGACATATTTTGAGATCGTAATTGAGTTAAGTGGGTCAAAATTTCTGATAAAAATTCATTTGAGTAATCAAAAGCTTTTTCACTATTCATCACCGAGTTCCTTTGAAAAAATATAACATGTCTTTGGTCATTTAAGACATCATCAAATTTTAGTAAATTCTTTCTAATATCGAAGTTTCTAGCTTCAACTTTTTGCTGTGCTCTTTCAAGTGCTTTGTTGATCCACGGATGGTCTATGCTTTCTCCATCTTTTAATCCAAGTTTTTGCAAGATATTGTTCATTGACTCAGAACCAAAAATTCTCATTAGGTCATCTTCTAAACTAACGTAGAAAGCTGAATTACCTTCATCACCTTGTCGACCTGCCCGTCCTCTGGCTTGGTTATCAACTCTTCTAGACTCCATTCTTTCTGTACCAATAACAAATAATCCACCTAATGATTTTATTTTGTTTTTATTTATCAAAAGATCTTCATTAGACTGACTACCTTTTTTTCCACCTAGTTGAATATCAACACCTCTTCCTGAAATACTTGTAGTAATTATTACTGAATTAATTTTTCCTGCATTTGCAATAATTTCAGCTTCATTTTCATGATTTTTAGCATTTAAGACAACGTGTTTTATATTTTCTTTATTTAATAATTTTGAATAAATTTCAGATTTGTTAATACTAGAAGTAAAAACTAAAATTGGTTGACCTTGTTTATGACATTCAACAACTTTATTAATTATAGCTTTATTTTTTTCTACTTCTGTTCTAAAGATTTGGTCATTCCAATCTTTTCTAATCATCTTTTTATTAGGAGGAATTATAACAACAATTAAATTATATATTTCATAAAATTCCTGAGACTCTGTTGCTGCAGTTCCAGTACACCCTGAAATTTTTTTGTAGAGTTTAAAGTAATTTTGATAGGTAATTGATGCAAGAGTTTGGTTTTCTGCTTGTATTGCAATTCTTTCTTTTGCTTCTAGAGCTTGATGCAAACCATCTCCAAACCTTCTTCCCTCTAATATTCTTCCTGTCAGTTCATCAATAATTTTTAATTCTTCATCTTTTACAATATAATCTCTTCCTTTTTCAAATAAATGGTTAGCACGCAAAGATTGATTAACATGATGTACTAGACCTAAGTTTTCTGGATCATAAAAATTATTATTTTTTAAAATACCAGCGTTTAAGAATATCTCTTCAACTTTATTTATTCCTATATTTGTAAGTAAGATATTTTTATCTTTTTCATCTATTTCATAATGTTCTGGTTTTAATTTTTTTATAAGTTTGTCGATTGCAAGATATTGTTCAGTTTTATTTTCAGCTGCACCAGAAATAACTAATGGTGTTCTAGCTTCGTCTATTAAACAAGAGTCTATTTCATCTACAATGGTATAAGTATGTCCACGTTGGACCATTTGATCTTTAGAGAATTTCATATTATCCCTTAAGTAATCAAAGCCTAACTCACTGTTAGTTGCGTAAGTAATATCGTAATTATAATTTATTTTTCTTTCATAGTCGTCCTGGCCATTATTTATAAAACCTGAAGTTAGTCCCAAAAATTTATAAATCTCACCCATTTCAAGAGAGTCTCTTTTAGCCAGATAATCATTGACGGTAACAATATGAACACCTTTGCCATGTAACGCATTTAAGTATGCTGCAAGACAAATCGTTAGTGTTTTACCTTCACCAGTTCTCATTTCTGCAATTTTCCCTTCGTGCAGAACTATGCCACCTATGATTTGAACATCATAATGTCGTTCATTTCTTGTTCTTAAAGAGGCCTCTCTTACGAGTGCAAAAGCCTCAGGTAATATTTTATCAATAGACTCCCCTTCATTGATTCTTTTTTTAAAATCTATCGTTTTTTGTGGAAAATTAGCATTTGAGATATCCTTAAAGGTATTTTCAAAAAAGTTAACTTTTTCAACAATCTTGGATATTCGATCAAGTTCCTTCTGGTTACTCGTTTTTATAAATTTTGATATGAAATTTAAAGGATTAAGCATTTAATTTTTTTGATATATAGTTAACTATAACTTTTAATATAATTATTAAATAAATATTTTAAATACATGCCATTAAACCTTAAAAACTTTATAAACTCACAAGCTTCTAAGTCAAAAATGAATGACTTTCAGGACTTAGATCACTTGGAAGGTGTTTCAATGTCCACGATTTGTGCAAATTTGTATGACAAACCAAGAGACGACCTTGTTATGTTTTATTTTCGAGACGGCGCCAACTATGCCTCAGTTTATACACAATCAAAAATTGTATCGGAAAATATTAAGTGGAATCAAAATGTAAAAAAAAAAAAAATTAAGTCTTTATTAATTAACACTAGAAATGCCAATGCATTTACTGGTCCAGACGGCTATAAAGGTTTAAAAGAAATAGCAGAAGAAATATCAATTGAGCTATCAAAAAAGCAAATTGAGGATGAAGATCATCCTAAAAAAATATTAGTAGATGAAATCATTTTTGGGTGTACTGGAACAATAGGCGAAAAATACCCAACAGAAAAAATTAAGAATTGTATACCAGAAATAGTCAATAAAATTAAATATATTCAAAATAAATATTTATGGATGAAGGCTGCTCTTGGAATGATGACAACAGATTTAAAGCCAAAGCTTGCAATGGAAGAATGTGAAATTGCTAACAAAAAGATAAAAATATATGGGATTGCAAAAGGTTCAGGAATGATTTTTCCTAACATGGCAACTACCTTGGGATATGTTTTTACAGATGCTGACCTTTCAAATGATATTTTAAATAAGTTGCTCAAAAAAAATATCGAAACAACTTTTAATGCTATTACTTGTGATGGGGACACAAGCACAAATGATATGGTCACAATTTTTTCAACTGGAAAGGCAAATAACATAGAAATTAAAAGTGTTAATGACAAAAATATTCAAAATTTTGACGAAGCTTTGCACTCAGTGTTATTGAATTTGGCAAAAAGAATAGTTGTTGATGGCGAAGGCGCAACTAAACTAGTTACAATAAATGTTTTGAAATCTAAGACAGGTGAAGATGCCAAAAAAATTGCTTTTTCAATAGCCAATTCACCTTTAGTTAAAACTGCAATATCGGGTTGTGACCCTAATTGGGGAAGGATTATAATGGCAATAGGAAAAGCTGGTATTGATATTGAAATTAACAAGCTATCTATAAAATTGGGATCATTAAAGGTTGTAGAAAAAGGTCAATTGTCAAAAACATATATCGAAAGTGATGCAGAAGTATATATGCGAGAAGAAAAAAAAATTGATATAGATATTGAACTTAATTTAGGTAAAAAAAATTTTACTGTCTACACAATGGATCTAACTAAAGAATACATAGAAATTAATAGTGATTATAGGAGTTAATTTATGATCAAATATAAACTTACCTGCAAAGATTGTGATATTATGTTTGATAGTTGGTTTTCTACATCTAAGGAATATGAAAGATTAAAAAAAAAAAAATTTCTTAATTGTCATATTTGCAATTCATCAAACATTGAAAAAACTTTAATGTCTCCAAGTATACTTAATTCAAAAAATAATGTTAAAACGAAAATTTTGAATAAAAAATATAAACAAGCAAAAGAAACAATAGCGGAATACCAAAAATTTGTTAAGGATAATTTTGATTATGTAGGTGAAAACTTTGCCCATGAAGCAAGATCTATACACTATAAAAATAAAAAATCCTCAAAAGGAATTTATGGTACAGCAACGAAAGAAGACCTTAAAGCTTTAAAAGAAGAGGGTATAGAAACAGAAACGTTACCTTGGATAAAGAATACAGCTAATTAATTTTTTTTATAAACTTTAAAATATAATTTACAGAGGTGTCATCGCTTACCCTCCAACTATTATCAAATATATTAAATTCCATACCATTTAATTTTTTTAAAATTAAATCATTATTTTTTGATATATTTATTAAATCATCGGGTTTGACAAATTTATTCCAATCATGAGTGCCGATAGGTAACCACTTCAAAACATATTCAGCCCCAACAATTGCAAAGATATAAGACTTTAACGTTTTATTTAAAGTAGCCACAAACATTAGGCCGTTTTTTTTTAATAATTTTGAACTTTTTTCAATAAAAAAATCTATGTTTTCGACATGTTCAACTATTTCCATATTTAAAATTACATCAAACTTTATTTTAGTTTTTAATTTTTCTGGTGAAGCAACTTTATAATTTATTTTGAGTTTATTCTTTTTGGCGTGAAATTTAGCAACCTCAATATTTTTTTTTGAAGCATCTATTCCAACTACATTAGCACCAAGTCTACACATTGGCTCTGATAGCAATCCTCCACCACAACCAATATCTAATAAATTAATGTTTTTTAATGGTTTTCCGGAATGTTTTATATTGAAATCTTTAACTATATTATCTTTTATATATTTAATTCTTATAGGGTTAAAATTATGTAGTGGTTTAAATTTTCCGTCAGGATTCCACCATTCTTCAGCAATTTTAGAAAATTTTTCTATTTCTTTTTTATTTATTGAGCTCATAATAGATGACTTGTGGACATAACAATTAAGTTGTATTTTATCAATATTAATTAAATTAAATTATCAATGAAAACTGTTGTATTAAAATTTGGTGGCACTTCTGTAGGAAATATAGATAGAATTAAAAATGTAGCAAGAATAATAGCTAGTTATAAGAAAAAAAAATTTGGGGTTATTGTGGTTTCATCAGCAATTAGTGGATCAACTAATAAATTAATTAAGAAAACAAAAGAATTAAGTAATAATTTTGATCCGGCTGAATATGATGTTTTATTATCTTCAGGCGAACAGGCATCATGTGCATTAATCGCTGGTAGACTTAAGCACTTAGGATTTAAGACAAGATCTTGGATGTCCTGGCAATTACCAATAATCACTGAAGGTCCATATAACTCTTCAAGAATTAATAAGATTAATAAAAATAAAATATCTAATTATATAAGATCTGGTGGAATACCGATTATCACTGGCTTTCAAGGAATTAATTTAGAAAATAGAGTTACTACACTGGGCAGGGGTGGAACTGACTCATCAGCAATAATGTTAGCAAAATTTTTTAATGCATATTCATGTCACGTATATACAGATGTAAATGGTGTTTACACTACTGATCCAAGAAATCACCATAAAGCAAAAAAAATAGATAAAATCTCCTATGATGAAATGCTAGAAATGGCATCTTTAGGAGCAAAAGTTATGCAACCAACATCAGTTCAAGATGCTAAAATAAACAATATAAGTTTTTCTGTTAAATCTTCTTTTACGAAAAATGAAGGAACTTTAATAACAGGTAACAAAAAAGCTTTTAGTGATAAAATTATAACAGGAATTACATCAACCAAAAATGATGCAAAAGTTACAATGATTGGTGTTAAAGATAAACCAGGAGTGGCGGCTTCTATTTTTAAACCATTATCTTTAAATCAAATAAATGTAGATATGGTAGTGCAAAATATTTCATTAAATAGCAAAGAAACAGATTTGACATTTACAATTAAGTCAGAAGATTTAAAGAAAACAGAAAAAACTATAAAACAAAATAAAAAAATTTCATTTCGAAAAATAACATATGACAACAATGTTTCTAAAGTATCTATTATAGGCGTTGGCATGATTACTACTCCAGGAATAACCTATAGAATGTTTCAGGCACTAGCTTCAAAAAATATTAATATTATGGTTATTTCAACTTCAGAAATAAAAATTTCTGTTTTGATTTCTAATAAACACATTAAAAAAGCTATTGCTGTTCTTCATAAAGAATTTAAATTAGATTAAAAATGAGCTTGAGACCATTTAGGGATATTCATAGAAAAAAAACAAAAGTCATTAATGTCGGTGACGTAAAAGTAGGAGGAAATAATCCTATTTCAATTCAATCAATGACAAATACTCTGACATCAGATATTCAGGCAACTATTAAACAAATACATGAGATTCATGAAGAGGGCGCAGATATAGTGAGAGTTTCGTGTCCTGATAAAGAATCTGCTTTAGCTCTTAAGAAAATTACAAAGAATGTTTCTTTGCCAATAGTTGCTGATATTCATTTTCATTACAAGCGAGCTATTGAAGCGGCAGAAAATGGTGCAAAATGTTTGAGAATTAATCCAGGTAATATTGGCGATAAAAAAAAAATACATGATGTGCTTAGTGCAGCTAAAAATAATGGATGCTCAATAAGAATAGGTGTAAATGCAGGATCTCTTGAAAAAGATATTCTAGAAAAATACAAAGAGCCTTGCCCAGAGGCTTTAGTTGAAAGTGCACTAAGAAATATTGAAATTTTAGAAGATCAAGATTTTTTTGATTTTAAGGTAAGTGTTAAATCTTCAGATATTTTTTTAACTATGGCTGCATACCGTCAACTCTCGAAAATTACAGACTACCCATTACATTTGGGAATTACAGAAGCTGGCAGTTTTGTTTCAGGAAGTATTAAATCTTCAATAGGACTAGGATCACTTTTAATGGATGGAATAGGTGATACAATAAGGGTTTCGTTGTCTGATGATCCAGTTAAGGAAATTAAAATAGGAAATGAAATTTTAAAATCTCTTAATTTAAGAAATAGAGGTGTAAAGATAATATCTTGCCCATCTTGCGCAAGACAAGCTTTTCAAGTCATAGACACAGTAAAGATATTAGAGGAAAAACTTTCTCACATAAAAACTCCATTAACCTTATCCATTATTGGTTGTGTAGTTAATGGTCCAGGAGAGGCAGCATTGACAGATGTAGGTATTACTGGTGGAGGAAAAGGAAATAACATGCTTTATTTATCTGGAATTCAAAGTGAAAAAGTTTTATCAGAAGATATAATATCAAAAGTTATTAGTGAAGTTGAAAAAAAAGCAGCTGAACTAGATTCAAAATTATAATGATTCCTCTAAAAACTATTGAAGATCTAATTTCTAAACACTCTTTATTGGAAAAAGAACTTTCATCAGGAGAAGTAGACAAAAAACTTTTTGCAGAAAAGTCAAAAGAATATGCAGATTTGAATGAAGTAATTGATGATGTAAAAAAATATTTTTCTTTTGAAAGTGAAAAAATAGATCTTGAAAAAATCATAAATGATACTGAAAGCGATGATGAGTTTAAAATAATGGCTGAAAATGAATTAAAAGATCTTAAGATAGAAAATGAAATAATAGAAAAAAAATTGAAATTATTTTTATTGCCCAAAGATGAGGCAGATAAAAAGAATGCAATTATAGAAATAAGAGCTGGAACTGGTGGTTTAGAAGCAAGCTTATTTGCATCAGATCTTTTTAAAATGTATGAAAAAGTTAGTCATAAAAAAAAATGGGAATTAGAAATAATAAGTATGTCACAAAGTGAAGCAGGTGGACTAAAAGAAGTTATCGCATCAATAAGAGGAAAAAATATTTATTCTACTTTAAAGTATGAAAGTGGAGTTCATCGTGTACAAAGAGTTCCAGATACAGAAACTCAGGGAAGAGTTCATACATCAGCAGCAACGGTTGCAGTATTGCCGGAAGCTGAAGAGATAGATGTAAAAATAAATGATTCAGATTTACGTATAGATGTTTTTAGAGCAGGTGGTCCAGGAGGACAATCTGTTAATACAACAGATAGTGCTGTTAGAATTACCCATATTCCAACTGGACTATCAGTTTCACAACAAGATGAAAAATCACAACATAAAAATAAAGCTAAAGGAATGAAAATTTTAAGATCAAGACTTTATGATTTAGAAAGATCTAGAATAGACCAAGAAAGATCTCAAGACAGAAAAAATAAAATAGGTACTGGTGATAGATCAGAAAGAATTCGAACTTATAATTTTCCTCAAGGTCGAGTAACGGATCATCGTATTAATCTTACACTACATAAGCTAGAAGAGTTTTTGGAAGGAGAAGCATTTGATGAAATGATTGAAACTTTGACATTACAGGCACAAGAAGAAAAATTGAGCAATCTTAACTAAAATGAATATAGAAAATACCTTAAGTGAGGCAATAAGTATTTTACAAAAAAATAAGATACTCAACCCAAGGCTTGATTGTGAGATTTTGTTATCTAATTTAATAAAAAAAGATAAAAAACATATTATTTTAAATCCTAAAGATCTTTTAAATACAAAGCAAATAAGTAAATTTAAAAATTTAATAGAAAGAAGAAAAAAAGGCGAACCAATTGCTTATTTGATAAATAACAAAGAGTTTTGGAAAGATAAATTTTATGTGGATAAAGATGTTTTAATTCCAAGACCAGATACAGAGCTAATAGTAGAAGAAGTTTTAAAGATGTACTCAAAAAATTCTCAAAAACAAATTCTTGATATTGGAACTGGCTCTGGATGCATACTTTTATCTATAATTAAAGAGCGACCCAACTTTTATGGAACGGGAATTGATATTTCAAAGAAAAGTATAAAAATTAGTAAATTCAATACAAAACAACTAAACCTAATCAATAGAGTAAAATTTTTTCATTCTAGTGTTGACAATTTTAGATTTGGGAAATATGATCTTATTGTTTCAAATCCTCCTTATATTGAATTGTTAAATTTAAAATATTTGGATAAAAATGTTATTAATTTTGAACCAAAACTAGCATTAAATGGTGGATTTGATGGTTTTTCAAAAATCAGAGAATTTGTAATAAAAGCCAAAACTCTGATTAAAAGAAAAGGTAAATTTATTTTAGAGATAGGATTTAATCAAAAAAATAAAGTTAAAGGAATACTTGAAGATGAAGGTTTTTATATTAATAAAGCCATAAAAGATTATGGAAATAATGATCGCTGTATAATCAGCACTAAAATTTAACAATTAATAAAATAAAATATGGTAACATTTAGAAATAACAACAACAGAAGATCATCATTTAGAAATAATAATAGAAGACAAACATTCAGAAATAATAATGAAGGTTCTAAATTTTCAAATAATGATAATTTTCAAAGAAGAGTCCCAGGTAGAAACAATCATAATGCTGTAAAGCTCATAGAAAAATATAGCGATTTAGCAAGAGAAGCTCTAGCAAGTGGAGACAAAATTCTATCTGAAAGTTATTTCCAACATGCTGATCACTTTACTAGAATTCAAAATGAACAGGAAAATGCTAAAATAGATAGGGTTAATTCATCACCAGCAACCACTGTAAAATCGGTTGATGCTGAGGATAAAAATCAAAGTTCCAACAAAAGTGAAAATGAAGTAGTAGAACAAGCTATATTAGACACAGACGATAAGAAGATTGCTAAAACAAATGATAAAAAAACTGCAGAAAAAAAATCTGTTGCAAGTTAGTTAAGGCCAATTATTAGCTCTGATTTTAAAACATCTAATTTAATTTTTGAAACTTCAAACATTTTTCTCTCTTTACCTTTAAGAATTTTTCCAGAAGGTAATTTTAGTTTTTGAGAGTTAATTTTTTTTCCATTTTCTATTACTTCATAATGTAAATGAGGACCTGTAGATTTTCCTGTTGAGCCGACATAACCAATTATTTGACCTTGTTTAACTCTCAATCCTTCTTTAACTCTTCTGGCAAAATTTTTCATATGTGCATAAACAGTTTGATAGGTTGAGTTGTGTTTAATTTTTACACAATTTCCACCACCACCACACCATCTTGCTCTTGTAATAACTCCATCACCAGAAGCCATGATTGGTGTGCCCATTGGAGCAGCAAAATCTGTTCCTCTATGCATTTTATTAAAACCATCAATTGGGTGTTTTCTCATTCCAAAAGGAGAAGAAAGTCTAGCTCCATTGATGGGTGTTTTCATTAAAGCTTTTTTTATACTTTTACCATTTTCATCATAATGCCCTTCACTTCCTTTTTGATTAAAATAATAAAGTGTATTATTTGCTCCACTTAATTTTAAATTTGCATAAATAATATTACCAGTTTCAAATATTTTGCCATTATCATCTTCAAAAACTTCATACATGATTTGAAAATTATCATTTTTTCTAATATCTCTTTGAAAATCAACTTGAAAACCATATATTCTTGCAAACTCAACAATTATATTTGGTTTAACATTCAAATCTATTGCAGTTTTGTATAGGCTTTGTAAAATTTTTCCTTCTTTAAAAATAATTTTTCTATTTAAATTTGTAATAATTGTTTTTTTTTCAAATAAATCTGTTTCAAAATTTCTTGTTAATTGAATTTTTTTAGTTCTAGAAACTGGAAGTACAAAAGAAGTGATTTTTTTATTATTTGATTGATCAACTGTAAATTTTATATTTAGGTTAGTTTTAAGGTTGTTTAAATTGTATTCATTTATTAAATTTTTTCTAACTTTAGCAATTTCTTTATTTGGAACTGAATAAATGTTTAAAATTTTAACAAAAGTTTCTCCTTTTAAAATTTTATGATTTATACTTTTGTATCTTGGATTTAAATTGTTAAAAATTTCATTTATAGTCTTTTGGAAATAGATATTATTTATTACATCTTTGTAATTTTCATTAATTGATTTTTTATAATTGTTATATAATGTAGTGCTGAAAATAGTCATAAGTAGCAATAAAAAAATTAACGAAATTTCTATATTCTTCTTTATTAATCTTATTATTTTATTTGAAGTAATTATCATCTGGAATTTTCAATTATTAATTTAGTAATGACAAAAAATCAAAAAAAACCTTGTATTTATTGAAGTATTTATACACTTTTTTAAATGCTATATGCTTGATTTAGTTTTATTTTAGCTTATAAGCGTCACACTTTCTCAATAAAACTATTGTTTAATCAATATATTAGCGAGGATTATTGGGCTTTTTAAGCTCAATTAGCTATTTTAAAAGTAAAAATTTAAGAAGAGAAGTGTGGACGGTTAAGGTTACCAAAATTTGTCGTACACACTTCAACATTATATAAATTTTATTCTTAGAATTTATATAGAAG
>Ga0115567_10000684_pt1 | contig 33395 bp, 45 predicted proteins | sample COGITO_mtgs_1204_2_FD_88679 | JGI IMG/M metagenome (GOLD analysis project Ga0115567, IMG submission 88679) | Pelagic marine microbial communities from North Sea - COGITO_mtgs_120412 | ecosystem: Environmental > Aquatic > Marine > Epipelagic | place: Germany:Helgoland, sampling site Kabeltonne...
CCGCCGGGCGGGGGGGGGGGGGCTCGGGCACTTGCCTTGAGGCGCTTCGCCTCCGTCTTCTTCCACGCCCGCACCCCATCCAGCGTGTCGGGCGCGGACACGTCAGCACCCCTCGCGCCTCCCCGCTCCTGCCCCCGGCTGCGTTCAACGTCCTTGCCCTGGCCCGCGGGCGGCCCGGGCGCGCCAGGCTCATTTGCCTCGCCGTCAAGCAACTCCGGCGTCGGCGCCGCCGCGGAGGCGCGGCCCCAGCTTGCAGCCTCCGCGGGCGGGTGGAGCGCCATCCACTTTGCGAACTTGGTGGTTTGCGGGACGTCGCACGTTGCGCCGCATGACCCACAGTCGAGCACCACCGTCTTGCGCTTCTTGCGCCCCGAGATCTGCACGGTCGTCTCCGGGCCGAGGCACTGCCGGCAGAGCACCGTGTCGCGGATGAACTTGAAGACCAGAACCTGCAGGTCCTTCCACTCGTGCTTGCCCGAGATCCACGCGCGCCCCTCGATGCCCTCACGGCGGTCGATCTGCGACATGGACGAGCACTCCTGCCCCAGGTAGGTCACCAGGTACAGCGCCGGGCGCCCCACAGCCAGCGCCACCTCGGCGACGTTGAGCAGCACCGACTTGATCATCTTGGTCGTCCCCTCCACCTTCACCGCCAGCGTCGGCATCGTGTATCGATAGTGCGGGTCCTGCGAGCCGTCCATATTGAGCTTCTTGTTCGCCGCAGAGCACTCGATCTGATCCAGCGGAACCAGCTTCGCCCACGCGTCCGCACGCTCGGCGCGCCCCGCGCCGGCCCCGCCGCCCGCATCGCTTCGCTGCAGGGCCGCCTTGCGCGCGCGGAAGTCCGCCTCGCTGATCGTCCCCGCGCGCCGCTGGTCCTTGAGCGCCCGCAACTCATCCCTTATCTGCCCCCGCGTCGCCCGGCCACCTCCCCCAGCGCCGCCGCCCTGCCCGGCCGCGCCAGGCTGGTACTCGGGCTTGAGCCACTTGGGGTCTGGCTCGAAGTCGTCGCTCTCCACGTCGCTCTCGCCGATCGCCCCGTCGGACTCGGACTCTTCCTCGCCGCCAGGCCGCGGGCCTCGGCCGCCCGCCTCGCCCCGGAGCGAGGCGTCCAGGCTCGCCATGTCGAACGCTTGCTTGCCAGCCCCCAGGGACTGCCTCCCCTCTGCCACGCCGTCGCCGTCGCCATGCCCTGCCTGCTTTCTTTTGGCCTTGGTCTGGTGATATGCCCCGTCCTGAGAGTCGCCTTCGCCTGCCACACTCTCATCGTCGTCGCCGCCGCCGCCGCCGCCGCCGTTCCTGTCTCGTACGCTGTCCTCGTCGTCGTCCGACCACTCGTCAAGGATCTGCTGCTGCTCTGCTCGGTCAGCCTCGTCGCTGACCTCCGTTGCGAACATTTCGAGGAGGTCTTTGCCCACCACCTGCTTCCCTCCTGCCCACTGCCGCTCCTCGTCCACTTGGTCCCAATCCTCGAGAGCTCGGTCCGCCGCGTCCTCAGCGTCCTCTTCCTCCTCCTCTCCACCCACCTCAGCACCCTCTTCCTCCTCCTCCTCCTCCTCCTCCTCCTCCTCCTCCTCCTCCCCCTCCTCCTCCTCTGCCAGCTCCGCTGCCTTTCGCGCAGCCTCTGCAGCAAGTGTCGCTTTCTGTGCCGCTTCCAGCGCTGCTGCTGCCTGCTTCGCCGCAGCCTCGGCTGCAGCCGCTGCCGCACTGGCACGTGCCCCAGCACTCATTGTTCGCGCGCGACTCTTTTTCTCCGGCGAGCGAACGCACTCGCGGCTACGCGCTCCCTCCTTCGATTCAGACTCCCGCTGGCCAAGCGCGCTGCGTCCTGGAGGCGAGTCACCCTGCTGCGTCTTCCCTGCCACCTCTGTTTTTTCTTGCCGCCCTTTGCGCTGCGTCGCTTTGAAAGCCGCAGCCTCAGCTGCCGCCTCGCGCGCAGCTTCTTTGACACCACGCAAACGGTCACGAGCACCACACGATTTCGTTGGCTCAGGGGACCCTGCGTTCTCTTCGTCGGACTCCCCCCACACGTCGAACCCCCCGCGCAGATCGCCCAAATGAAGCAGAGCCGACTTCTCTCGGCTAATAGACCCCTGTGCCGAGCTCATCTGGCGTAAACGCACGTTTCCCCATCCCGTCTGACTGGGACGACGGGCACGCGGCTCAGCACCTCGTAGCCTTAGCGGTGCGGCGCCGCTCGGCAAAGCGACCCGCCCGGAGACGCATCGCACGCAGCATGCTGCCACAACCAGGAGAAGAAGACGTCCTGTGCAGCAGCGAACCATCGATTCTCGTATACACCTCCATGAAGCGCATTTTCGAGCCAGAGAGGCCATGGCAGGGCCGTCTGAAGCGGTGGCAGCAGCGCGCGCCCGCTGCAGGTTCCGACTCTGCTGGGACTTCGATCCCCAAGCCCCTTGGTGCGGCCCGCCTCGGGACACCCTCTACATTTGGCGTATCGACATTTGGAATCTCAACATTTGGCGTGATTTTAATCGACATTTGGTGTGTCACATTTCTGAGGCGGTTTCGGATCCGTTCGAACGTGAAGGAAACCGAGGCCACGATTAACACGAGGCCGGGTGGCTAAGCGCGTCTCTGTGCTCCCGCCTGCTGCCGCCCCTCGCTCGAGTGAGGGTTTTGCGATCTTGTTCGTGTGCTGAACAGGATCCGATTCGAATCGCGGCGCGTCGTAGCGGATCCGCGGAATTCCGGACCGGGAGCAGCCCGGGAGAGGATAGACGTCTGGCCACCGGGATGCGGAGCCGACTCACCTTCCTGGCGGCGCTCTTTGCAGCGCCGCTGCTTGTGGCGGGCAACAGCCGTACAGGATTGGATGCCCCCCAACGTTTTGACCAGGACAACGGCGGAATGCGGCGGGAGTCTCTCCGCAGCTATGCCCGCGGCGTCGGCCGCGTGGAGCCCCCCGCGTTCGTCGCCGGCCCCATGCGGGTGACTCAAGGCGCTGGTCAACGCGGCGCGTTCTGCCCTTTAAGTGTTGAGACAAGTGCATGGGGCACTGCTGCCCCTCCACTCCGCTCTCGCAAGACGTGGCCCGGCGCAAACAGGGTCGCACTTCAGGCCGGAAACCCTGAGCAGGAGCCGCAGCCGGTTGAGGCCGAGGTGGTGGGAGAGACTTTTGATCCTCTCGGTCTCGGGGGGGGATCGGCGTCCTCAGGCATGGACATGGACCAGTTCATGCTGCAGCGCACTCTGTGGGAGTCTGCTCGGACCGGCGATGTCGAGGGCATCCAGTCGGCTGTAACAAAAGGCGCTGACGTCAACTTCGGCTACACCGAGGAGGGCGGGGCACGCGCGCTCCAGTGCGCCGCCCTGAACGGCAACCTTGCGGCCGTCGAAAAGCTTGCATCGCTCGGCGCCGACGTCAACGGGCAGGTTTGTCCCCGCACAGCCGCGCAGCCAGAACCCAACGCAGCACCGTCGCGTGCTCGTGCACCTCTGTCGACTCCGCGCCCGCTGTGCCAGCACGCTGACCAAACTGCGTGTGCAGGACGATTACAAGTGGACTGCCATCCACGACGCTGCACTAAATGGCCACACGGAGGTGTGCGAGCTGCTTTCGAAGCTCGGGGCGAACGTGAATGCCAAGACCGACGTGGAGGACGAGACGCCCGGGGCGGGGGAGCGGACGCCGCTGAACAACGCCGCCATGAACGGGCACACGGCGACGGTCGTGAAGCTCGTGCAGCTTGGGGCGGATCTCCAGGCGCGGCAGAAGGACGGTTGGACGGCTCTGCACCTTGCGGCCAAGAACGGGTGGGAGGAGACGGTGGCGAAGCTCGTCGAGATGGGCCTTGACGTGAACGTCAAGAACGACTCGGACATGACGCCCCTGCACTACGCGGCGTGGGACGCGACCATCGAGACGGTGCAGAAGCTCATCGACCTCGGCGTCGACGTGGGGTACAAGGCCAAGGGCAAGCTCTCGGCGCCGGAGCTTGCGCGCAAGCGCGTCGGGGGCCCCGGGGCGATCCTGGTCGAGCTGCTGGACTTTGCAAGCGGCGTGTCAGCGGCCTCTGCCCCCGCGCCGGTGGGCGACGACGCCTCGTGGGAGGAGTGGGCCCCTGCGGACGATGAGTGGCGCAAGCTCATCGAAAACGACCCCTTCAAGACCTCCGTCTCCGGCGGCAGTCTCTAGGCCCGCCTGCGTGCCCGCAGGGGCAACTAGGCCCTGGGGAGTTTTTTCCCGCCTGCAGTCGTGTGTGTCGGCGGCGAGTAAAGGCGTCACAGTATCGAACATGGAGCGCTGCCTTATCCGCCAGCCACGATGCCCTAACCCCCACCAGGCCCGCCTGATACAAGATGGGGGCCCCGACGCCTCTCGGGCGTCCCATCGGGTGAGCATCAGACAGCACTCAACCACGTCTGGCCGTCAGTGGTGAAATGTGGCGTTCTTGGAGCCCCCCCCCCGCCCGCCTTTCGCTGTAAAGAAGTTGATGCCTCCCCGCCGTTCTGTTGAAACGCTGCTTCGTTGGGCACACACAAGAGGCCGAGCCACGGCTGCGCTGGGTACTCATCGCGCACGCTCCAAGCTACCCCGCACTCGCATCCTAGCCCGACGCGGCTGCAGCCCGGCACTTCACTGCCCCGCATCGACCTGGTGTCGCCGGCGTTCCTGTGGGAGCACACCGCACCTCTCCCGCCCCATGCAGCGTGCCCTGCTTCGCTCAACCATGCGGCGTAGGCGGCGCGGCCCACGCCGCGCCAAACGCGCTGCGCTGAATGGTCGAGTGGAGCTCAGGCGGCTGCTCCGCGGCCATCTGGCGGCGGTCGCGGGCGGAGCGCTGGGACACGATGGCGCGCGCCGACGCCGTGGCCGAGCGCGGCGCGGTCGTCGGGCGCACTGAGGCCGCCGACGCAGGGCGTGCCCTCCGGTACGCCGTGGCTGCGGCGAGCGCTGCGCCGTCCAGCTGCGGCGTCGCGGCAGCGAAGCTCCGCGACGAGGGCCGCGCCGCGAGCGGGCGCGCCGACCGCGCGCCCGCATCCTCGCCCAGCTCGCTGCCCAGCGCCGACGCAGGTCGCCCGGGCGCCTGCCGCGGAGCGCACGCGGTGAGCGCGCCGGGGTTCGAGCGCGGAGCGCGCCGGGCCAAAAGACACCCCGCGACCGGCGCCATGGGCGACAAGACAGGGGCGCAAAACTGGGTCACGACCTTGAACAGCGCGTTCTTGAACTTCGTCTTCTCCACGTCCGAGGCGCTCCCAAGCCACGCGAGCGTCGTGGCCGCAAAGCGCGGGTCCAGCGCGCGCCCCCACACCTCCTCCAAGTCCTTGGCCGTGCGGGGCGTCGGCATCTGCCCCACAACGCGCGCGCGCGCGGGGCGCGTGACCGTCGCGGCGAGTGGGACGTATCCGAACGCCGAGCCGGCGCGCTGCGTCGCGCTCGAGGGCGGGCGCGTCGAGGCGACGAGCCGCGAGTAGTCGCGCGTCATTTTGCGGTTGTGCGAGATGTAGTCGACCTTGGCGCTCTGCGGCCGCCCCGACCCCCGCAACGCGTAGTACTCCCCTTGCAGCAGCGACTTCACCAGCGGCTGGCCCTTGGACTCGTCCATCACCAACCCCGGCCGACTGTGCTGCTGCACCGCGCGCGCCCCTGCGGGCACACGCTCAAACACAAAGCGCCCCTCGATCACGTTCGAGACCGCCGGGCGCCCGTCGCCGTCCAGCGCCTGCGCGTATGCGTTGTTCCACGAGGCGGCGAGGCCCTCGAACTTGCGCGAGCGCCCCTCGGGGCGCCGCGACTTGAAGCTCGACGGCTTCATGACGAGCGAGCAACCGCCCTCCACCTCCGCAGGCTGCTGGCTCCGCGCCATCACCTCACGGAAGCGCGCCCAGTCAAGATCCCCGTCTGCTGCCCCGAAATGCGCGCACAGCTTGTCCACTTCCCGCTCGTCCACGGCAATGCCATTCTGCGGCAGGCCCTCCGCGTCAGCGCCGAGCTGGCAGGCAGCGATCTGCACCAGCCTCCAGCGCGGCTGCCAGCGCCAAGCGGAGAGGGAAAGGGAAGGGTGCCGCACCCGAAAGCAAATAAGCCGAAAGTCGTGCTTCCTGAGGACTCCTGAGCCCGCTCGATCGTAGGCACGGCACGCTTTCTGCAGCTTGCTCCAGTGTATCTGCCCAGCGCACACGTCGATTTTACTACGGCTGCGACCTTGCAAGGAGGCGAAGAGCTGGTAGCGCCCGCTTCACACCACTTAACTCCAGCTGTACAGAGACAGGGAACAGATATGGAATCGCAGACGGCCAGCACACCTGGATTTTGTTGAGCAGCAGATGCGGGAGACCCTGCAGCTCTTTCGCAGCGGATTCTTGCGACATTGCACCGCCTGTGGACTGCTGCCTGCACACGAGCCCCGATTCAGCGTATGTGCCTCACCAGCCTACTTATATATCAGTGTTCTAGCTTGCTGAGAATCGCCGGTAGCTCGATTCGTAGCGGTTTCTGATGGGATCCTCTTCCCAGTGGCCGCGAGCACGCCACCCCTAGGCTCAAGCCCTAGTTCCCCGCGGCGTAATATCCATATCGCCGCAGGGAGTCCCAAAAGCCTACCATGAGGCCCTCAATGCTCATGGGCTGGTAGGGCGGAAGGCTGTGATGTACCAGAACGACGGAGAACCGCGTCCCTATCCGCGACGAATGGGCCCTACGGAGAGATTTCGACGCGCACTTCTAAGAGTTTCTGAAAGCTTTTAGGATTTTGCCTCGTGTAGACCGTCCACCCGCCGGCGGTCCCGATGCGCATCGCGTCTGCTTCGCGCTAGTCCGGGTGTCTGTGATGGCCTAGGATTTTCAGGATATGGCCTCGTTGGCACCGTCACCTTGCCCTCGTTCCCTTAGGCGACACCTTGCAGTGTTTGCGACTGTTGTCTATGAGCATGCCTTGTCGTGCGTATCTTCTTGTCGTTCCCGCTCGACGTGGGGCTTTGCCCCTCTCGCCCACGCTCGCGCCCTTGTCTACCTTCACCCTCTAGTGCGGTCATTCGAAACCACGTCTCTCGCTAGCCTGTCTGGTCACATGGACACCCATGGCACTCGTAAATGTTTATATCTTCATTACATCCCAAGCTCACCTTCGCGACCAACATGTGGCTGCCGCCGCACACCGATCAGTGATTAGGACTTGCTTCCTGAAGACGCCGCTGATTACTTCCGGAAGAATTCTGGCAGCTCAAAGATCCAAGAGTTGTGCTTCGCAGAATAGCCCTCCCAGCGGACAAGATAAGCATTCTTCCTCCGACCATCCTCGGGGTCCTCCTTCTTCTCTTGCCGCACCACCTGAGGGCCCAAAACACTTCAGCAGCCTGAACACAGACGAGGGCCCAAAGTCTTGCGCCCAGGGGTCCATCGGGATGCGCACATCAATGGTCACCAGCAGAGAGGACGGTTCTCACCTCGGCGACTATATAGCGAAGATGGCCCTGGGCATCTTTGATCGGGCGCGGCCGCTTACTCTTCGAGGAAGTACCCTTGGCACTCGGCCTCTTTCTCGCCGATGACTTCGCCCCAGATGAGGCAGCCCCGCCGGACGGAGCCACACGCGAGAGGCGTTGAGGTGGGTCATCATTGTGCGGATTGGTCATCGAGCGGGAGGGTTTTCGGCCACTCTTTGCAATCGGCGACTCCAATTTCGCTTCGCGCTCACGTGGCGGGGGGCTCCGCAAATTTGACATGCTGCGCGAAACGCCGCCCGACGACCTGCCGATAAGTGCTGGCGAAACACTGGATGCCGGAGCAGGCTTGGGAGACTTCACACTGGCGGGTGACGCAGCATTCTTCGGCGGTCTGCCCGGACCGCGCTTCACAGGTGACTGCGCGGGCGATGCAGCATTCTTCCGCGGCCTGCCCGGACCGCGCTTGGGCATCTCGATGCAACGTTCAAAAAAGATGGCCTGGAATACAAATTCCGTTCGGTTTTCAGGGTGAGCTAGCACACCGCGGTACGAGGATCGGGTGCGACGGGGGCGGGTAGCGATGCTTCCTGCTTCCGTCGCGCCCGTACTTACCACGCTACTTCTTCTGCGAATCCCACCTGGCGTGCCCGACACCATCGCGGCACGTGCTCGATTTGGTGCTCAGCAGAGCGCGCCTGCTTCTGCCGGCGCGGAATTTCCCGCTCGAAGACATGGTGCGCTGCAACAGTTGCTAAGAGGCGGCGGCAGCCGTCGAAACGCTTCGCCGATATTGGACCCCAGCTCAACTACTGGCCGACCTAGCAAACGCATACGGCAAAGTTCGCATGATGGCATGCCTGCGGCAAGCGAGGTTGGCGGAATGGGCGATTGTCTGGCGAACGATCGAGTGGATAGAATGGGCCACGTTGATCCGGCGCCCTTGTCGTCCCCTTGCCTCAAGTGCAAATCTCCATTACACTGGTATGCGAAGTGCCCGATGGTCACGGCGGAGAGAGCAGCAGAGCGTGCAGCGCTGAGCGCAGTGGAATCCGCAGAAAACAGGAAGCCAGTTGCTGCCGAGTCGCTGGTCGGGGCAGGCGTGGCTGGTCAGTACTGGGCTGTTGACAAATTAGGGTCGGAAGCCTCCTCAGAGGTGCTCGGCACAGCTCTCAGAGCAGCTGCAAGGAGCGGGCACACACGCACTGCAATGCGCCTCATCTCCGAGCGCGGCGCTGATCCGAATCATTGTGCTCCGGGCGGTGATCCACCTATCCCCCCTTTGGGTCCGTTTCATTCCTTTGGGGCATGGTCCCCAGGCAAATTTTGTCGCGCCTGCGTGTGACGCCTGCGCATGTTCAGGGGCGACCGCTCTTCACCTGGCCGCAGCGGGTGGTTTTACAAATACCATTTCGGTCCTCGCTGCCGCTGGCGCCAACGTGTCGCTAACGGACTCCCAAGGCCGAACACCGGCGCATCTTGCGGCCGCTTCACCCGCCAAGGGTGCAGGATTTGCACTTCAATTGCTGGAGACCCTCGGCGCAGATCTTGGCGCAGAGGATGGCACAGGTCACGAGCCGTGCCCGCAGTCCATGCGCCCCCCGCTGCAAAGCACTGACGACTGTCAAATGTGGCGAGGACAGGTGAAAGCGTGTTGAGCGCAGCGAGAAGGACGAAACTGCGATGGTGGGGGCGCGAGTCAACCACGGACACCAGGCGCGGGTCAGGGGCCGAGCGAGCGAAGCCTGCGGGGGGCGCGGACAGAGCCGCTGCGGCACGCCAAGTGGGAAAGGACAGGGCAACGGCAAAGCCACGAGTGGCAGCGAGCGATGACGAGGGACGCGGCGAAGTGCGTGCAGATTTAGTGAAGGCACACCTCACTGCCGATCAGCCGAGGGGCTCAATTGGGGCTGATCGGGAGAGCTCAGCGGAGGAGGCAGAGGCGAAGGCGGAGGCGGAGGCGGAGGCGGAGGCGGAGGCGGAGGCGGAGGCGGAGGGTAACGATTCAGATCTCAGCGCGTTTGCAAGTGCGGCGAGCGATAGCTCGTGTCTGGGGAGGAGCCGAGGGATCAGCGAGGAACGCGGTGAGAGCACACGCAAGCCTCTTGCGCACGAAGCTGAGGCGCTGGTTGAAAGTGGAGGCGACTTGGATGGTCGAGCACCGGTCGTAGGCAAGGGCGGGGTGCGACCTTCGTTGAGCCGGGCGAGCCAGCCTCTGAAGGCACCGCAGCGTGTCCCGACTCGCGAGGAGTGGTTGGATTCGGTGCAGCGTGGCAACACTACGCTCCTCGCCCGCTTCGTGGCAGCAGCGCCCGAGGCGCTCACGTGGACTTTCGAGGACGGCCGAGGCGCCCTGCACCTTGCGGCGGCCGCGGGCAAGCCGAAAGCTGTGGCTAAGCTGCACGCGCTCGGCGCACCGGCCGGGGTCCGGGACCGGCTCGCCCGCACGCCGCTGCACGCAGCTGCAGGTGTCGGGAACTTCTGGGCGCTCCCCGCGCTAGTCGCGGCCGGCGTGGACATAGATGCGCAGGACCGCGCTCAGCGCACGGCGCTGATGCTCGCGGCGTGGCACGGGACGGTGCGCACCGTGCGGGAGCTGCTCGCGCTCGGCGCCGCGCCGGACGTGGGTGACCGGAGCGGCGTGACGGCGCTGCACATGGCCGCGTGGAAGGGCCGCGTGCGCGTCGTGGAGGAGCTGCTTGTGGGCAACGCGACGGTTGACCCCGTGGACCACGCGGGCGGCTCGCCGCTCCACAAGGCGGCGATGCAGGGGCAGGCCGCGACGGTGGCCTTGCTCGCTGCGCGGGGCGCCCTCCTCGACTTGTGCGCACCCCGCGAGGCCCCGCAAGCCCCCGCAAGGCCCCGCAAAGCAGATGCAGTGCCTGCTGCGCCTTGGGTTTGCGCCGGAAACCCGGGTCGTGCTGCGTTGACGAGCCCGCTCTGGCAGGGCGGACGCAAATGGATGCCGTGCGCTGCACCTTGCAGCCTCCAACAACTCGCCGGCCGCGATTCGCGCGCTCGTAGAAGCAGGCGCAGACATGAGCGTTCGAGATCGCGCTGGGCGCACGCCCCTGCACTGGGCTGCATTGCAGGTGCGGCGTGTGTTTCCTTGGCCTCTGCCATGCGTTGCTGGCGCGGCCAGTGTGTCATTGGCCTCTGGGCTGCCTTGAGGAGCGCATAGTCGCCTCCTAAGGCAAGAGCTGCCGCCCTCGGCAGGGGTGGTTGCCGGCAGTGCAGGCGCTCTGCCAGGCAGGGGCCGATCCGAACGCGCACGATCTTCTGGGGTGCTCTCCCGTGCACATGGCGAGCGATCGGGGGCATGCAGCGGTGCTCGAGATGCTCGTGCGCGGCTTCGGCGCGGACGCGGGGGCGCAGGACGCGTTCAACAACTCGGGAATCCACTATGCGGCTCGAGGAGGCCACGGGTCTGCTGTTTCCCTGACATGGCCTCTTGCAAAACGAAACGGGTGGCCGGATGTGGGCGTGCAGGCAGACCGGATGAGGCCTGATCCCCTAGGCAGGAGCGCGGTGCGGTTCTTGGTTGAGAACGATGCGGACCCGGCTGCTGTCGACTCGGGCGGTGGACGCCCGCCCGAACGCCCGGCTCTCCGCATGGAGCAGCAGCGCAGCCGCTGACTGCCGCGAGCGCAGGCTGGTCGCCCCTGCACTGGGCCGAGCACCACAACCACTCGGGCGTGGTGTCTGGGCTGCGGGCGCTCGGGTGCAGCGCGGCGGGCGAGCCCGATCGCCCGGACGAGAACCTCGATGTCGGCGACCTTGCGGAGATGGCGGCGCCGCATGTGCACGCCGCGCAGGCGGCGCTGCGGAAGCAGAGCCTGCAGGCACATCCCGCGTGGCCAAGCGAGCCGGCCGCGTGCGGCGACTGGCGGCCGTACGCTCCGGTGGCGGGGGCTGACGCCATGGACTGGGAGGGAGATGTGCGGGGCGCGGTGCTGGAGCTCTTCGGGTCCCGAAACGGCTCTCCTCGCCCGCCAGCGCAGGGCGGTGATAGAGGCCGTGGGGAGCAGGCAGGGTGCATCGATCGTGTAGAATCGGGAAACAGCAAGGGAGGCGGGGCCGGTGTAGAGCTCAATGAGGGCGAAGATTGGTTCCGCCAGTGGGGCAGTGACCAGCCGCCACGGCCTGTGCAGTGGCAGTGAGCTGTGAGGACCATGTATGTGGCAGCTGCAGTAGCATGTAAATAGCGAATGTCCGTGTGATATTGTGTGCAATAATTGTGCACTGATATGTACTGGCGCACAATGAAGTTGATCAGTAAAGCACAACTTGGGACGATTGCCTACCGCCGACTATCAAGGATTCGCTTTCAGAGTCGACATGCCACGCGTACTGGAAACACATCACGCCAGGTGGCTGGTAGTAATGGTGAAGCGAGATTGGTCCCGATCCCAATAGCCCCGGACGGCGACGATGCGCTCGCCTGGATCACCGAGTTGCCCCTGAACTGGCGGCCCGGCGTTGAAGCCCAGCGTCTTGCCATCTGCCGGAAACAACCCCATCGGGAATTCGCTGTCAGCCAGACGTGCATCGCATCTTCTTAAGTGGGGCGGGCAAAGTGCACCCATCTCGTACGCGATGGCACTGCAAGTGATGGCACTGCAAGTGGAGGAGAGGACAGCACCGGTGCGCGCCTCCACCTTGAAGCGCTCGTGGGTCTGAGAGAGAGCGTCGGCTAGAGTCCGCATTGCGGAGGGAAGAATGATTCCCTCAACTTCCAACACGTAGCGAGTTGGTTCTGCATTTGCGCTCGCGCGAGAGTGCGTGCGCCCAGCCATGGCGGACACCGCCGTTGTAGTGCGGTTCGTAAACTTGAGCGGGGTGGCGGTTGCGTGGAGGAAAGGGGCGGAAGACACGAGAAGAGGGACGTCCTTGTCGTGCTTGCGATTCAGCAGGAAGTCGAACAAACCTTTCACAGAAATTGGTTCACCCACCATCGTAACAGCAGACCGGGAGCGAAGCAAGAACACTTGCAAGGACGGGGAAGAAACCTTTCAGGTTCACACCCTTGAAGAGCAGCATCGTGTCGACGCCGCCGTCCATGAAGGACGTCCCTGCCAGGCGCAGCCTGTCAGATTCCTGGCCTCACCGAAGCTGTTAACCCCCGCTTCGGAGAGATTCAAGGTCGCGGGCGGCACCCAGAATGTCTGTAACTTTCATGGCGCCGCTGCGACCGAGCTCACGCAGCTCCTCCAGCTGCTCTGCCTCGTCTTCTCTCACTGCACACACCGCCGTGAGGTGTGGCAAGGCTGTGGTTTACGGAAGTGCTGACAGGCGAGCAATCAAGATGCATTTGCGAGGCCGTTGCAACAGGGCACGGGGCAGGTTCGGGACAAACCTGTATCCTGGCCTGCTGCGACAAGCGGCATGGAAAAAGCAATGCCCCCTTCTGCAAGGGTTTTCCGCAAATTCGCCGTTGATTGTGACAGGAGTGCGAACGGAGGATTGTCGCCAGCTGCAGCTTGGAAGAGGACCGTGAAAGGAGACCCGATGTAGTAAAAGTAGTCAGACTGCCCTGACTTAAGCGCACTGTATGCAGAGATCAGCGCATCACTCCACACGTGCATGCGATCTGCAACCCACTCAGCGTCCGCTTGCCCCCTTGAGCCCGCTGGCCCGGTGGGAATGGCGCCGTTGAGTCGTGCGAACACTTCTGAGAAGGACTCAGGCAGCGGCGAGGCAGGATGCCGGTATTGGATCAGCGCACGGTGACACGCGTCCGATGGTGATTCGGCTCCCGCCACGGCAGCAGGGATCAGGGACTTCACGTGCTTGGCCTGTTTGTTCAGAACGAGAATTGCTCAGCACCCAGCAGCACTAGTCGCGGATGGAAGGGCTGGGGAAGGTGCGGTACCCGCGCAGAGGGATTCGACGGCAAGCCGTCGAAAGAAGCATGGGCGGTCACACGGACGGAAGTCTTGAGCGACCAGTCCCGTGGCCATGTAGCCAGCTCGAGGGTACGTGGGGGCTCTGCGGGAACATCCTTCACCTTGTTTCCCGCCGCAGATGCTGCCATCACGGAAGCCATCTGCTCATCTAGTGTATCATGAGCGCGTCGTCCACTCGTGCGGGCCTGTGATCGCTTATCGTGAGGGCGCATAGAGATAGGCACGGCGAGGAAGCTGCTGGTCTCGAAGTCGCCAAAGGCTGACATGTCAGTGCTATCGACCGGCGAAGGCGACTCGGAAGTCTTGGCCTTAGCACGTCCAAGCTTCTGGATGCGCACGCGCATATTGTTCGATGGCCCTTCCAGCTCCTCGTAGCAGTGTAAATCGATGCCAGGTTTCGCGCCCCTGCTCGCGCGTTTTTGCCCGTCAGCCTTGGCCCCGCCCTGATCTGGGAGATGGAACGGCATGGTGGTGCGCAGCAGACCCCATTATCGTGCATTTACCGATTCGATGCTGAATTGCACAGGGAAGTGGGCGGGCAGGGCACGACCTGTTTTGCGAGAGCCCGGAGCCTGCATCCACGCTTTCCGCGGCAGCGACGGTAGACACCTCAGACACATCCTTGCGGCGCTTTGACAAAGATCGCACATCAGAACCGAAGCCCTCCCGAGAATCGGTTGCATCAGGTGCGTTGTGGGCTACGGTGAGAGACGCGGTTGTCGAGCGCTTGCGAGCGCCGCGAGCCATGCCTTCTTGTGCGTGAGATGCAGAAGCCTCCCTCCAGGACCTTGATCCTGACGGTATAAAGTGGCTGTCCCAGTCGAAACACCTGCAGAAGGCCGTGCAGCAGTAGAGGCACGAGTCGTGAAACGGGACCGCGTGGCAAGGTGACTGCCAGGCGTTGGCGCGAGTGCTCTCGCCCTTCGCTCCTTCCGAACAATCCCCACGTCTACTGAAAAAAATCGGGATTTCCCGGTGTCGGCCCCTTCCACTGAGTCCCTTTCGGAAAGAGAGGGTCGCCTCTGATACTCTGGACCCCTCGTGCACCGATACGCCCCACCTGCCTTCAGAGCCCTCGTAACAGGCAAGAAACGCGGTTCGTGGTGCTCAAAAGTTTTGTCCGGACAGCGCTGTCATCTCATCTGTTTGGGAATCTGTCTTCACCCCTGCAATGGCGAGCATGATCCCCGCACGTCTCGCAACGCAAATGCTGCGTACCACCCGCCCTTCTGGGACGAGGCGCTTTCTCACTTCATATGGCGTGATGAGAAGATCTGTTCTTGGGTCTTCGCCGGCGAGTACTGTGCGCTACGTGTTGCCGAGCAGTCTTGGCGGGCCACCCCAGGCAGCGGGGCGCAACTCCGTCGCAGGGTTCACGCGTTGCATGTCTGACACCCCAGAGGAGCTCGAAGAGCGTGAGGCTATGGAATTCGACGTCGTTATTGTCGGTGCAGGGCCTGCCGGGCTTTCGGCAGCTATTCGTCTCAAGCAGCGTGCTGCGGATCACGGCAAAGAAGTCTCGGTCTGTGTTCTCGAGAAGGGCGCCGAGGTGAGCACCGCACGATGCGTAACATGGTCACGCAGTTTCTTGTTCCGTTGCTGCTTTTATCAGCAACATCTAGGGGCTCTTTATCTCGCAGTCGCTGCCACTTCATTTGATCCCCGACTGCTGTGGACGTGTGATTTTGATCGGTTTGGCAGGTCGGGCTGCATATCCTATCCGGTAACGTTTTTGAGCCGCATGCGCTGAATGAACTCATCCCTGACTGGAAGGATAAGGTCCGTTCACGATCCTTTCTTGGTTCTTGTTGCACTGAGATCCATGCCATCTGGGTTTCATGTGTTCAGCACCCTGAGAAACTATGACTTTGAGGGCAGGGCGCCCCGCTCGAGACCGAGGCCAAAGAGGACTCTTTCTTCTTCCTCACGGGACCGAAAGGCGGGACCCAAGTGCCGAACGCACTCTTGCCTCGCTCTCTTGACAATCATGGCAATTACATCATCTCACTCGGCGCCCTCACCAAGTGGCTCGCAGAGCAGGTACCATTCTTCTGAGATCACACTTGCATATGAGATAATGAGCCAGCGAACCCAGGTCGAACTGATGCGACCAACATGGGCAGGCCGAAGAACTTGGAGTGGAGATATACCCCGGATTTGCGGCGGACGAAGTTTTGTACGAGGATGGAGCAGTTGCAGGTGTCGCGACCAAGGATGCAGGTGTTGGCAAGGATGGCGTCCGCAAGGACACTTTTGCACGCGGTATGGAATTGCGTGCACGGCAGACCCTCTTCGCTGAGGGCTGCCGCGGCTCTTGCTCGGAGGAGGTGATCGCTAAATTTGGACTTCGCGAGGGCAAGGACATGCAGACCTATGGCATTGGCATGAAGGAGGTTGGCATCGAAAACCTCCTGCCCCCCTCTATCGTGTTTTGTACTCTTGTTGCTTTCGATGTACGGCCGCAGTTTGCTTGGTCGTACTGTTCTTGCTTGGCGGAATTGAGAGTGGCGAACTGGTAGGTTTGGGAAATTCCGGAGGACAAGCATAGGCCCGGGCTCATCCAGCATTCGATAGGGTGGCCGCTTGACACACAGACCTATGGAGGCTCCTTTCTTTATCACATGAAGCCAAACAAGGTCCTGATTGGCTTCGTAGTCGGACTGGATTACAAGAACCCGTTCTTGTCGCCGTACCAGGAGTTCCAGCGCTGGAAGACAAATCCTGTGATTGCGAAACACCTCGAAGGCGGAACTTGCGTTTCCTACGGCGCGCGCGCTCTCAACGAAGGCGGCCTCCAGGCCATTCCAAAGCTGACCTTTCCAGGCGGTGCGCTGCTCGGCTGCTCGGCCGGCTTCGTCAATGTGCCCAAGATCAAGGGGTCGCACACAGCGATGAAGAGCGGAATGCTTGCGGCGGAGCAGGTCTTTGCCGCGCTCGAGGCTCAGTCGCAGGATGAATGGATCGGCTCTGGCGCCGAGATCTCATCACTGCCGTCGGTCGAAGTCGAGGGCTACCAAAACGCGATGGAGAATTCGTGGGTCTGGAAGGAGCTAAACGAGGTGCGCAATGTGCACCCCGCTTTCCACTGGGGCTTATACGCAGGACTGGCCTACTCGGGTGTGGCACTGCACCTTTTCAAGGGCGCAGAGCCCTGGACTTTCCGCAACAAGTCCAAAGGCGACCACACCACGACGGAGCCAGCGTCTAAGCATCAAGAAATCACATACCCGAAGCCCGACGGCGTGCTCACCTTTGATATTCTCACCAATCTTGCACGCGCTTCCGTCAACCACGAGGGCGACCAGCCATCCCACCTCACGGTTGAACCCAGGCCTGGATCGGAAACGGAGAGCCTGCCGAGCGGGACTGAAAAGGCTTGACAACTGAATGTCCGCCGTGCTGCAGATTAAGCCCGAGCTTGCAGACTGGCCGGCTGCCAAGTCCGTCCAGGAGTTCGCGGGCCCTGAGGGCCGTTTCTGTCCTGCGCGTGTGTACGAGTGGCACAAGGACGACAAGGGCAACCCGCAGCTCGTCATCAACGCGCAGAACTGCGTCCATTGCAAAACCTGCGACATCAAGACGCCGGGTGATGCCCCCTCCCCGAGCACGATTTCAAGCGATTGTGCCACAGCCCTAGGTGCGTCCCGTTCTGGTTCAGGCGCATCTCACAGAAATTCTGCAGGCAACTACATCAAGTGGAAGGTGCCGGAGGGTGGTGGCGGACCTGCGTACCAGGGCATGTAGTCTTTTTGTGGCATTCAAGCTGCTGCACCTAATTTAGCTCTCCCAGTCATTCAGCGCCCATAGGTTATGGGCTACACCACGTTTACTAGGTTGCCACTCGGTGGTATGAGTTTTCTCTCGCGACAAGTACAGCATCCAGACGTTCTTCGCCCGTCCTTCCTTCCCGCGCACTTTCCCACAGTACGGGCTGCGAAAGAGAGAAACAGTCGCAAATTGCAGAGCGAAAAACTGCATGAAGCGAAAGATATTGAGTCGCTTTACTAAAGAAGCGCATCTCCAGACGCAGTCATCGGGCAGATGGCCAGAAAGGACGGGATGGAGATGACAGAGATAAGGCGGCCGCCCGAATCTCCAGCATTCAGCGCGGAGCATAATACGGATGCTCATTCCAATGCTGAAACAGGTAGTCCCGGCGCCGTCGACCCTGCGACCACCAGCCTCATGGGAAATACAAGGCGCACTGGATCTTTCACATGCAGGAAACCTCGCGCATGCGTCTCTAAATCTTGCGCCGTCAGGTGCGGTGAATGCATCCGGTCGTGCTTTAGACGGGGAAGGAGACATGAATGGAACCGACCTCGGACGGAAGATCGACTTCAGCGGGTTGTCTCGCGTTCGCATTTGCGGGGCAGTCTGTTGCTTGCTGGTACGTCCGATTTTCGCATTGCTACCCATAGCGTGCAACGAGCTGAAGGTTTTGGTGCGCAGCGCGCACGCGATGATAAGGCCTGCGACACTAATTCGCCCCTGCCGCCAGATCTTCTTGATCACCCTTGCAGCGTTGGGAGCGTCGCTCCAAGGAGGATGGGTGTCATCGACTGGCATAGATGATGGTGCAACTGGCAGTCAGGATGGAAACAGGGGTCCCACTGTGGAGCTGGCCCCTCCCGCGGGAATGGAAGGCATCAAAAGCGTAATTATGGATCTGGTCAGAGACCTCACCGAGGGTGCTGGCAAGGGCGCTGCATGGGACATGACAGCTGAGTTCGTCGACACCTTCGGACACCGGCTGGTCAGGCTCCCCATTACTAGCTGCAGAGCGTCCGATCACGTGAAATGGTAGCAGTGCGTCTGATCTGTCTGTACCGTGCCCACATTCAGGCCGGTTCTGATAATCTTGAGAATTCGATTGACTGGCTCGCGGATCGCTGCCGCCGTGCGGGGTTTGATCGTGTATACCACGAAAATGTCACGGTACTCGGCAGCCCATGGTGACCACTCCGAAGCTGGGGTTTCTCTCGATGTAGACAAAACTTCCAAGCGCCCGTCCATCTCTCAGTTCTTGTTGATACGTCGCACAGATCCCAAAGTGGACGCGCGGAGAGGAGAACGCAACGCTTATGGAACCTCTGATTGGTGGCATGCCAAAGAAGCTAAGCATGCTGGGTCTTGGCTTTAGCCCTCCGGCGGAAGGAATCGAGGCCGAGGTCTTTCCCCCCGCAGTTAAGATGCCGAGCTGCTCTGCGCGGAATGCTTGATCCATGCTGTTCTCCTGCGCGGGTTCTCATGCTCTTGCTGCAAACAGGTCCTGGTGGTATCGTCTTGGGTAGAGCTGGGCGAACAGGGGGAAACAGCTGAGGGGAAAATTGTGCTGCTCAATCCGCCATTCAAAGGCTACAGCCAGACCGTTGCATATCGCACATTTGGGGCCACTCTTGCAGCAAAGCTTGGTGCTGTTGCAGTGCTTGTGCGTTCCGTGACGCCATTCTCCATCTCGTCACCGCACACTGGCTCGCAATCTCGGCCGCAATCGATTAGCGCCGAGTGGGCGCAGCGAATGGGCGTGCCTCCGCTGTTTGTCGGAAACTATTCTGATGTTCCTCAAATTCCTGCTGCAGCGCTTGCAGCCGAGGATACGGCACTGTTGGCAAGACTGCAAGCACGCGGCCGAAGAGTGCGGGTGCGTCTGCACATGGGCGCGCAGAATTGGGGGGACGTCACCTCTCGCAACACGATTGTCGAGCTCGAAGGGACAGTGCGGCCTGACGAGGTAGTGATTTTCGGGGGGCACATCGACAGCTGGGACGTCGGCCAGGGTGCGATCGACGATGCCGGTCCCTCGCTGGTCTGCCTTCAGGCTGTTCTCGCGATGTTACGAAGCGGACTGCGTCCGTATCGCACAATTCGTCTGGTTTTTTTCACAGCGGAGGAGATCGGGCTGTACGGTGGCTCGCAGCATTACGCAAACCAGCTAGCTCAGGGCGTGGACAAAGTCCATCTTGTGGCCGAGCTTGACCACGGCATCTTCAACCCAGTCGGAATTTCGCTGCAGGCGGAGCTGCAAGTGATGCAGGTTGCAATCTACACAGCATCGCTAATTGCTGCGACGGGCGCCACGCAAGTCGTGAGTCGCCGCACAAGTCTGTCGGATCTAAACGACTTCCCAAGCAAGCACAACGTGCCGTCAATGTCCCTCATCATGGTGCGAGCATCCGCCCATTATGCGCACCACTTACCCTGAAACAGCATAAACTCAACGCATATCCAGGTGCCAAACAATGTGTTTGAGGGACAGCTGGGCAGCGACTTCCAGGGTGACTACTTCCTGTACCATCACACGCATGGGGACACCGTCGATCGCCTCGTGCCTGAGCAGATGGACCGTGCAGCAGCTGCTATGAGCGCTCATATCTATGCTTTTGCTACCATGCCACAGCGTACTTTCCGCATCCACCTGCACCGTGCCGTTTGCCAGACCATGCAGCGTTTGCAAGTGCGGCTCAGCTTCATGCGTACTGTATTATGTCTGAACTGTATTATGTCCATACAATGCAGGGTCGCTCCATTCTGAACCAAGCGCATACAGCGCGCCAGGCAGCGACACCTGCGGGAATCCGCGCTACGTCATGTGTCCCTTGGTTGCATGATCTAGTGAGAGTTGTCTAGTCTGAACGAAGTAAAAGGCGATGCAGCGCTCCGGTGTCCGCAGCCCATCAAACCAGTACATTTGACCACCCAAGACGCTGAGGCTCGTAACCTCCGATCTTGGCCTGACAAATCGGGCTCCAACGTGACGCGTGACCCGCACAAACGGGCCACCTCCTGAGCACCGCGATGCCAAAGAAGGAGTCGGCGAAGGAACGCGCGGCCGCCAAGGCCGATACTGCCGCTGCCATTGCCGCCAAGGCTGCTGAGGATGCATCCTGGCACGCACCCACCAGAACACGCAGTGAAGCGGCGCTCACTACTGCAACCGCCCGCCGCGCCAGGGCGGCGCCGCGCTGGGCTGAGCACGCGCGGATTGTTGGCAGGAATGACGGAGGCGGTCGAAACACGAGTAAGAAGGAGTCTGCAGAGGTTCGTAGTCCGCTCCTTGTATTTGTGGAACTTCAGCACCCTGAGATGCGGTTTTGACACATCGGTGACACACAGAACTTGAGAACTGCACCACACCGTGCACTTAAGACTCAAGCTCCCCCGACAGGAAAAGCGGCTGGCACAGCTGGCTGCGAAAGCAGAGCGAGAAGCCTTGGAGGCTGAAGAGACGGCAGGTCTGACCAACAAGAAGGCTGCAGCACCAAAGAAAATGAGTCAGGCCCAGGTATCATCCCTGAGCGACAAGAGGACCTCACCGTAATGCATTGATGCATCAAGCTTTCGTAGTTTTGCGGTGCGAATCGATGATGTTGATACCTGGGAGAACGCAGATTCAGGCGGCTTTCATCATTCCAGGGGGCAAGAAGAAGAAGAAGCCCGAGCCCCAACCAGAGGTCGAGCGCAACATCAACCACGTACGCCGCGAAGAGGACGCGGCTGCAGCCGCTGCCGGAATCGACGTCGTGGAGGCGTCGGGTCTCACAAATGCGCTGAGCGCTCTGTCGGCGGGAAGCGGACCGGAGTCTCCCGAGGCGCACCCCGAGCGGCGGCGAAAGGCGGCATATGCGGCCTACGAGGAGAGGGAGATCCCGCGCTTGCGGGAAGAGTACAAAGGACTCAAGCTCTCGCAGATCAAGGAAATGATCTTCAAAAATGTATTCGCCCCCCGGGCCCCACCGGGTACAGCCATAATGATATGCAGCACCGCTCAGCCCTCGTTGCAGCAAAGGTCTTACCCGGCATTCGCATCGCGCAGTGGCAAAAGTCGCCGGAGAACCCTATGAACCAAGCACAGCTGCAGTAGCTGGAGGGCTCTTGATGCGTTTTGAAGACTACTGGTGTTGCTGTTCTGATGCACTCACAGTGCAAGCGTGATGTGTTTCCGACGCCTTCGATTTGACACGAAGACAGCATTCGAGTTTGCTAACTTGGTCACACTGATCCAATGATGTAATCATGAAATGCAGAGTGTACCTCAGTTTTCACGCACGTCGTTTCGCAAACTGTGTGAGGGAAATTCTCAGCTTTCAAGCCAATGATTGCACGCTGCCCCGCCTCGGCACGATTCTTTGTACGTGCTCCATGAGCTCCTGTCATGTAACAGAGCTGGTCCCGCCAAAGAGCCCTGCACTTCTGTGCGCGGAAAGCTGTGCAGACCTTGAGTGGGGCTCCACAGTGGGAGCTTTCATGATCCCACGTCCGACGGCATAATAAACCCTGTCTCCGTCCCCGCCTGCGCCCTTCACCACCAGAACTTCCCCGCATGCGTCCTCTAATCTCCCACCTCGAATGCCGCCATCACTTTCCACACCGGCTGTTCCAGTTGCAGCTGACCAGATATGGGGCTGATAGTAGTAGCCGTCTGTACGCAGACCGGAAGGCAAACCGGGTGTTTGGCCTACTATACCTGCAGGATCCGGATATGGCGACATCAGAGGACCCGAGAGAAGCCGAGCATCAAAGTTGCAGAAGTAAGCCAGCTACTTACTGTTTCATTCTATCTGAATAGGGACACCCCGTTGCACCAGGTTGGGCGAGGATGCGGACCATTGTGGATCAGGGACATGAGCGGTCGATTTCTCATCTTCACAAAGCGGCCCTGGCCGATCGGATCATCAGAGAGTGCAGTATGATTGGCTGGGCGGACGGTGTCATCTTCAACGTCAACGTACTTGGGTGGCCGCTTCTCCTTCACGCTCATGGCCGCCCCCATCATCGGACAGTTAAAACGACCGGTTTTTCAGACCCGAAAATCCACTCCTCGAAGCAGGCGGCGGGCAAGCAGGCGTCGAAGGCGCAGGTCAGGTGACGGGACAAGGTTCGAAAGCAGCTTCTATCTCGCCGGGCGTGGGCCTGCCCGGCGAGGTGAAGCTTCGGAAGGCATGGTGCGCAGTGCGGTGCCACTGCTGTTCGCATGTTCCATTCATTTGCTCGCAACAGGTTCTTCTGCCTTCTTCTTCTCCTTGCTCCTCAAAGACACACATCCAGCTGACTTGACGCGCCGGCCTGCACCTCCCTGCGCAGCAGCAGTCTGTTCTTTTCCAGGGTATCCGAGATTGATGAAGTTGCTGTGTGCTGTGTTGGATGGGGTGTCTAACCGGAAATCTCCGTGGCATCAGCAGTTCACGCCCAGACGGCACGTGTCACCGCCTGCACAACGGACGATGCAAAAACTCAAGATGACTGCCTGAAGCTCCTTAGGTGCTGTGCGCAGCCGTTCAGAAGGATATTTGATGTCGTGCGTCTGAGCCTGTGTTGAAAAGCTCATCTGCAATCGCTCGGTTGAGCAGGTACCCGTCAATCACCGACCAGCAGGCTGTATGTAGTTATGTAGTGGACTACTCGAAATGCATGCCGCCTTGCCAATGCGCAGTTGCTGGCTGGGACGAAAACTACCAGGTAGCATGCCGCTAGCACCCGCAGCGAGAGAAACAATTCCTTGAAATTGAGGCCGCCCCGCGTGCTTCGAGACCGCACAGGGCTGAGCGTGGCGTATTCAGCAGCGACAAGAATGACAATTTCCGTCTTTACACAGGCGATGGGGGTCGACTGCGGATCGATCAAGTGTGGCTCCGGGGTGCTGCTTCGAAGCAACACCATGCTCTCCACAGTTTTGGCACTTGTTGCAATAGCTGCTTCCCGCGTTTGATAGCTCATTGCGATAATGGATCAAGCTCGTGTATTGGACGCGTGCACAGAGTCCTATGCAACAGTTTCTCAGAAGAAATATACGCTGCACCAGAGAGAATCAGGCACACAGACGTGTCCACACTGCTGATCCGATGATCCGGGAATTCACGAGCGCGGGGCAGTTGCGATCGGGCGACAGACGCTGCCCAATCCCCGAGGGTACAGCTCGTTGAGGCTCGGGTACCAGCACTTGCCCAGAATCGATCTCAAGCGAATCTGTCATTGGCAAAGGCCCAAGGAGGCTTGCGGACGAACCGCTTGGCGGCCGAGGCCCTCCGGCGCTCCTTTCCGCCGTCGCACCAGGGACATCGGCGGCCAGCCGCCATCCTTCACGCGCTGGGACGCCAAGGACAGGGTTCTCGGCCCGTAGCGGCGCGGCAGCACCAGCACCGCCGTTGACTTCCGAGGACAGTGCAGATGAGAGCAATCGGATGGTCGACCCGCTGCAATCGTCCGACCCCGCGCGCACCACCTCATCCGGAACGCAATCAGACGCAATTTTTGATAGCAGTGGCGGAAGAATCGTCAGCCGTGTGTCCTTGCTCCGCCGCGGCGCACTGACTGCAGGGCGTCTTACCCGCAACACCACCTCGCCGTCGAGCTCAACAGTGTCCCCCACGTCTCCAGAGTTTTCCACTGCTTCCCTTCCGATCTCTCGCACCTCGGGCGAAAGCTCCACCCAATCTTTTTCATCGTCCCCTGAACCGCTCTCTGCTGACCTGCGAAGAACCGCGCCTTCGCCTGTCTCCAACAGATCTGGAAGGCACGTCTCTGGAAGTTTTGTCTGGATAGACGCAGAGCGCGGGACCTCCATACCCGGGACGGCGAGACCAGGGCACTCCACAGACTGCTCCGCAGCAGGGAGTAGCTTGACTGGAGAGGGTATGCCGCAGCGGCGACGAGAATCCGCCAGCAGAATGCTCTTTCTCGAGCGTTCCCTCGCTGATGCTGAACCCGCACCCGCTGCCCAGGACCGCTGATGCGCAGAATCCGGGGCTTTCACTACTGGAGTCGTGCGTGCGGACAAAGGCCTCTGCAGAGAAATGCCTCGCCCCGGAGTGCCCCTGTGCGGAGCCGGGGCTGAATGCCCCTGTGCGCTCGGCCCCGTACTCCTGCGCCCCCCTGACCCGGCAGTCCCCATGGTACTTGGCTGCCGTACCGGCGCGACGGCTGGGTCATCTGCACGTGAACCGGTGTCAGAGACTTGCCCTGCAGCCTGCGATCCTCGCCGAGTGGAGGCGGCACCTTCGGAAGGCGACCGTGCGGCGGCCTCGATCATTTTTACCCCTGCAACAATGGAACTCTCGGACGTCGCACCAGTGCGACCGCCCACCTCCTCGATTGTCGTTGTTCCTGCTTCCGAAGCCAGCTCCAGCACCCGCGCAGTGCCCTCCGCCGCACGAGGCCTCTCGGCCGCACTGCCAGCCCGCCCGACGCTGGCAAGTCGAGCAGAGCTCGGACGCACAGCGGAGGTCGAGCGCGTGACTGCAATCTTCGGCGACGAGTTCCGGAGAGCTGACGGTGTTGCAGCGCCGGAAGGCACAGCAGAGCTAGCACTGGCACGCACAGCAGAGCCTTGGGCCTCGCGAGTAGCCCGGGAAACCCGTGCACCCTGCGCGAGGGCCGCCATGCTCTGGCGGCTCCCTTGCGCTGGCGGCTCCCGGCGCTTCACACGCAGCGCGCCATAAAAAATTGAACCACGCTTCTCGAGAATAGCTTTGTACTCCGCTGCCCCCAGAGATTTCTTGCCTGAAAGGTTCCCCAGGCGCCCCTCCGCGATGCCCTTCCCGCACATGATTTCGTTCAGCGACCCCAGGTCTTTCTCAAATTCCGCAGTCAGCTCAGAGGCAGCGTCTGCATCGTCTCGTTGTGCAGTTCGGTGCCGCAGAATCGGTCGCGGCGCAGTTCGGCATCCTGAAGGCCCCGCTGCTGCGGCCGTCGCGGGGCGAGAGGTGGGAGTGTTCGGCGCGGCTTGCTGTTCCAAGAATGCCAAGGCCGGGCGGGAGGCAGGTTTTCGCTCTGTCTGTGGCACCCGTGCAGTCGTCCCTCCTGTCGGTGAAGTAAGGTTTGCTCGAGAAGACAGCCCCGGTTTGCCTCTGCTCAGCCACCCGCGCAATGTCATGGATGGACCAACCCAAATGACAGGCCGAGACCTCGGCTTCACGACGCAGCTGCGCCAACATGATAGGGCGCTCACCCGGCCAATCGGGGAGTCGAAAAGTTTCCAGCATTCTCCTTGTCCCCCAATGAAATTGGTGTGTATCCGAAACTATGGCCGGGCATGCTCAAGTCAGCCAACATGAGGAAGAGAAAAGAGCAGTTCACCAGTGAACCCCCAGCCCTTGGCTTCGGGCAAGAGCGCGCAACGCCACTGACGTAGTGTCCACAGCGACTTGACCACAAGAGCTGCTGTGATACACGAAAGGGGAATCGTTGGGAAGGCCGTACCGGTTCGCACGGGAGAAGGACGCCATTTCGCCTGCGGAGTCCTCTCACTGGAGCAGCGAACTCCAGCCCGTTAGCGAATCAAAGCCGCTGCTCCTATGCGACGCTGTGTGCAACAGGGACTGGGCAGGAGGATCTTCCGCAGTGAAGCCTCAACACAGCCGCGCCCGACCGACGGACGCGCTGCCAAGCAGCGACCGCACCGCCCGGTGAACGCAATCTGAGTTCAAACCTTGTTTGAAAGAGAGTGTGGCTATCGTTTTGAAGCGAGTCAACTTTGCCGCCGAAAGTGGCGTCCTTCCAGAATGGTAGTCAGAAGGGCTCTTCCCTTGCCACGAGGGAAACTTCTCGAAGCGAGAGGGAAACTCTCTTAGTCTCGTTTGTGGGCGTGCGTCGCTCCTCTCAGGTCTCACCCGGACACTGACAGGCACTCGCTGTCTCATCGCACGCACCAATATGCTCCCGTTGCTGCTTCAGCTCGGTGCGGTCATCCAGGAGGCTGCCTGGCGGCGCAGGGACTGAACCGGTGCTCTCTTGCAGGCTTTCGGAAGATGGGGTTCCCGTGGGGTCTCGACTTTGGGAACCAGAACTGCGTTGTCGCCATCGCACGTAAGGGTGGCATCGATGTCATCGACAACGAGGCGTCGTCTCGCAAGACGCCCTGCATGGTTGGCTTGGGCTCGAAGGAGCGCTCGATTGGCGAAGCCGCCAAGGCCAAGATAAACTCTAACGTGAAGAACACTGCGACGGAGGTGAAGCGCTTCATCGGCCGCAGGTATCTCATGTTTCTCTTACCAGCCAAGTCTGTGTGCCTGGCTATCGTGTCACCACGCTGCCTCGGTGGCACGACTCAGCGTGATGCACGTTGCGCACGAAGCTCTTGCACGCGCGACCACACGTGCTCCCTACAATAGGCCGAAAGCTGTCTTCTCATGTCGCGCTGCCCAGGTGGAACGAGGATGATGTGCAGAAGGACATCAAGAGTGCCCCGTTCAAGGTCACAGAAGGCTCTGACGGTGGCATGCTGATCAATCTCATGTAAGCCCTGCAACCCACCACCCTATCCCAAGCGCTGCCGCACCTGCTGTGTATCTGCAATCGGCTGCCCATTTGCGACATCTGCAACAGTTGGTGACATGTTCCCTGCGCTTGGTCCAGGTACGAGAAAGACGGGCAGGAGCTGGATATGGCCTCGTACACACCGGAGCAGTTGCTTGCCATGCTGTTCGTCAACCTCAAGGGCACTGGTACGAGCCGTTTCCCGCAACTCCAATTTCGCAGCCTACTTCGGCACAAAGCACCCTGAGATCCCTACACAAAGATTGGCAGCAGCAGTACGAACATAGCCTGTTATGAAAAAGTTTTCTGGGCGCAGCGGAGAGCCACAACAAGGCGCCGTCGCCTGACTGCGTGATCTCGGTGCCATGCTGGTTCACTGATGCTCAGCGTCGCGCGACTCTTGACGCGGCCAATATTGCCGGGCTCAAGTGCCTCCGCCTACTCTCGGAGACGGCCGCCACCGCACTGGCGTGGGGGCTCCCGAAATCCATGGAGTTTCCCGACGACGCGGCCCCTCCGAAGCATGTCCTTTTCTACGACATGGGGCACTCAACGTCGCAGGCGTGCATCGTCGCTTTCACCAAGAGCAAGATGACTGTTGTCGCCTCGGCCTTCGATCGCAACCTTGGCGGGCGCGATTTCGACAACGCAATGCTCGACCATTTTGCGGCCGAATGGCAGACCAAGACGAAGCTCAACATCAAGGAGAACCCCAAGTCACAGCTTCGTCTTATCACTGCCATCGACAAACTCAAGCAGCAGCTCTCCGGTTACACTACACTCACCAAGCTCCCGATCAACGTCGAGTGCCTGCAAGACGACCGCGATTTCAGCAGGTTTGACCACTCCCTCGCTTTCGAGATTGTCAGCGATTATCGTTGCGCGCCGGCAATGCCCGTACGCGTGCTGATTTGCAGTTTTGCCACAGCTTCATGGACACAGATACCTGGACCGAGATCACCAAGCCTCTCATCCAGCGGGCAGTTGAGCCGCTCAAGAAGGTGATAAACGATGCGAAGCTGTCGTTCGACCAGCTGGACGAGATCGAGGTTGTTGGCTCCGCTACGCGTTCGCCTCTGGTCGTCAACGCCCTTAAGGAGTTCCTTGGCCGTGAGCCGAAGCGCACGCTCAACTCGGAAGAAGCGGTGTCGAAGGGGTGTGCCCTCTGCGCGGCCATGGTCTCGCCCAACTTCAAAGTCCGTGACTTCGCCATCTCGGACTCTTGCCCGTACCCAATCGCGCTCTGCTGGACCAAGGAGGCCTCTGGCGATGGTATGGAGGTCGACGGCACGACTGGAAAGGCGTCCACTATCTTTGCAGAGCATAACGCGATGCCGTCTACCAAGATGCTCACATTCATGCGTGACAAGGCATTTGACATCACGGCGTCGTATGCCCCAGAGGCCGCCCTGGCGCCCGGCTCCTCCGCAGACATCGGGAAGTTCTCGATTTCGGGCATCCCGCCTGCAGAGGGCCCGAGCAAGATCAAGGTGAAGGTGCGCCTCAACGAGGACGGAGTTCTGTTGATTGAGAGCGCACACTTGGTCGTGGAGGAGGTCGAGGAGCCGAAGGAGGAAAAGCCCGCCCAGAACGGCGACACACCCATGGCCGACGCGCCAGCGCCTGCTGCGGACGAGCAGCCTCCCGCGGAGGGTGCGGCCCCCACGGACGACCAGCCTCCGTCGGAGCCTGCAGGGGACGCAGCGGCCCCGGCGGCTGCACCGGCAGAGGAGAAGGCGGCGGAGCCTGAAAAGAAGAAGACGAAGGTGAAGAAGCAAGCGTTGCCTGTGAGCGGTGCAGGCGCTTTCCAGCTCCCCACAAGCACTCTTGAGAGCTACAAGCAGATGGAGTACGAAATGTCAGTCCAGGACAGGCAGATCAAGGAACTCCAGGAGCGTCGCAACGACCTTGAGGCTTACATCTACAAGATGCGGGACGAGTGCTCTTCGGGACAACTGGCCGATTTCATCTCGGCAGCCGACAAGGAAAAGTTCATGCCGCTACTCGACACGATGGAGGACTGGCTATATTCGGACGAGGCCGACGCAGCCAACAAGAGCCTCTTCATCTCTAAGCTCGACGAGCTGAAGGTGTTCGGCGGCCCAGCGGAGATGCGCTTCAAGGAAGACTTAGAGCGCCCTGGCTGCGTGCAGGGGTTGCAGGCTGCCATCGACGAGTATCGGGAGTTCCACGCGAGCGAGGACAAGGCGTACGAGCACATCACCGCTGAGGACCGCGCCAAAGTGCTTGCAGCTTTGGAGGAGGCTGAGACTTGGCTCTCCACCAAGAAGATGGAGCAGGATGCGCGCGCTAAACACGAGCCGCTGGTCTACACAAATGCTGATATCGTCGCGAAGCGTGACTCGCTGGTCTTTGCGTGCCGCCCGATCAAGATGAAGCCTAAGCCCGCCCCGCCGAAGCCGGATCCCAAGCCGGACGATAAGAAAGACGAAACGGCGGGCAGTGGCGAGGGTCAAGCCGCTGGGGGCGACACTCCGATCCCCGATCCGGCGCCGGAAGGCGATGCTGCGCCCGCAGCGGACGCCATGGAAGCCGAGGCGTTGGATTGAAAACTTGCATGGTGTGCGCGGCAAGGCAGCGGAGCAGCATTGCATGGGCAAGGATGGGATTGGAGAGCGCGGGTAGCTCGAACGGAGTCTGTCCGAAATTACTCGGACCGGGACTGTTAGGGCGTCCTAAGCGTTTGTAGTTGATCACCTGACTGGTAAAAGTTCTCATTGTTTTAGGCTCGCTCATCTGCACGGTCAAACCACAGAAATCGGTGCATCCACTGTTGTCGAGCACAAGACAAATTCGTTTGCTGGATCCGGGTACTCTTCAAGAGGTTCCGAGGACCTCCGCTGCAGCGAACTCGAAAGCAAGGCGTTCACCTGCGGTTGGCCGCAGCTTGAAACGGCACAGCATCGAATGGTCGAAGATGCGTGCGATGGCACATGCACCTTCGAATGATTCTCCGCAGCCGCACAGAGGAATTCTTGCCAGGGAAAGTTCCGCTCATCGATGTTGTCTGCTTGGCACAAGGAGTCTCCTGTGCGTGACCGGCCAGCAGCAGCAATTTTCCTGGCAGCATCGGACTCGCAAAAGACAATCGCCCCACTCGCTGACCCGCGTTCGCTCCCGGAGTCAAGCTGAAGAAGCAATGCTGCCTGCACTGCCTTCACGTCCTCATTCGCAATGAAATGGATATCCTTCTTCTCTCTATACGCGCACGCATACGAGAAATCCAGTTCCCCGGCTTTGCCAAGGTCCGGAAATGCTGAATCCTGTGCTCAGTCATAGAGCATGGTCAGACACTTCAAACTCAAACTTCTCCTTCAAAGAAATAGTAGCTATGAACCATAAGTGGGTAAATGGGTACCGTCCGTGGTGCCACGTGCGGATCACGCAAGAGATAGACCTGGTCACAAAGGCATCGGCAGTGAGACTCAATCGGAGAGCATAGTTGAAAGCCCTGACGAACCTGAACAAGGCCACGTCCGAAACCACACATTCAAAAGTAGAATTAATCTTTAGCCAACGCTTACCGTGACAAGTTCCAGCATTTCCTCGTTCCCTAGCGCCTGCCAACGATCGGCATTTCCATTTTGGTTTAGGGAGTAAAGCCATCCACCGGAAGATGCTCCCAATGACGCTTTGGGAGTTGTTGTTGTTGTTGCGCCCAAGGCGGGTTCGACCACCCTCGAAAGAATCATGCGAGTAGGTACAGGCAGACTGTGCAGACATTCGGTAAATGTGATGCTTTCTCCAACTTTGTATGAAGTTGCCGGTGCGCTGCGCCTTCCATCTGACGAGGTCGCGAGAAGTGCCCCATGCACCACGCAAGCGAGATCGCGCACAGTGGCAACCGAAGACTCGTAAAATACAGATAGGAGCGTCTGCGGTGGAGTAACAAAATAGAAGAGAGTCGCGTGACGGGTAGTGGAGGAAAGAGGGTCTAGCCAGTCGAGCACGCGAGATGAAAGCGCGGGCCCGCAGTCGTCACCTGTAGGCTCGCCTGGCCAAGATTCCAAGGTGAAATGGGCCAATGGTACGAAGGTCAGCACACGTGCAGAAGAATTGAATCGGTTAGAAAAGATATTCAATGGCTTGCTCGGGAGAGGGGGGGGACAGAATATGCACCAAAGGGAAAGGTGCGAGGAGTTCCCGGTGGGAAGCTTCGCCGAAATAAACCCTCATTGCCCGGTCCATGGACCTGGCACACAGCGAGTTGGAACCTCACCAGGCAATATGCGGCGTACCATACTGTCGGTCCGCACAAGTTGCTGACAACAGAACAGGGGGTGCAACTTGTGTCCTCCTCCCATGCTGATCGGCTCGGGCCGCGGGAGAGGGGCGTGCCAGTTCCGCGAGAAGCCGTGGAACTGCAGATTGCTGCCAATACTCCTGACCGACTACGAGCGTCTCTCCGCAGCTTGCTCTGTCTCGTTCGCCCTCGGCACTTACATCTCCAGGTCTCTCGACTCTCCAAGCGCGCAGAACCTTTCTATTGCATTTCTGCGTTGCTTCAGGTCCTGGCCGGACCCATTGAATGCTGTCTTGTAGAACTGGGCTCAGCGTGTGTTGTCCCAGCGAGTCGTGCCGCATCCGGGCAGCAAAACTCTCCCATGCAATGTCGCTGTTTGCGACCAATTCACCAGCCTCCCCGCGCGACTCGTCCCTCACAGCAGAGGCGTGATGAGACTTGAGGCTCGAAAGGACCTGGTGCGCGCCATATGCAGCACCAGCAAGTCCGTCGGAGGCAGTGGTGTATAGCATCTCTTCTACCTCGTGCGTGCTCGCCGCAGCGTCAAATGTGCCGAGGGCCTTCACGCTCTCCAGCGTGCTTTCGAGTAGAGCAATCGTTGTTTCGATCGCAACTGAGCGGGAGGTAATCTCAGAATACACCGCCTCAGCGCCGACATCCCTCGAATTCAAGGCCCGCTCCAGATCTGCCCGCTCTGCTGCTACAGCATCCAGCGGGTTCTGCTCGCCGTGCACAACAAGGACCCGAGCCACCCGGTCATTGTAACTGTCCATCCCCCCGCCATGGTCCAGTCTGTCCTCGCATTCCTCGGCGGGTATCACCGAGAATCGAGCATCTAAGCTGTCAAACAGTTGGCGTAACACAGCGGCTTCGCCATCGCGCCCCCTGCTACTCGCCTGCGCCATCCGGATCATCGACGCAGGCGCGGGATTTTGGAGTGCACAAATAATGAGTTCCAAAATTTAATTTGACCAACGAGATGCGTCCTTTTGCGGAACGAGGCCCCACCTGTCAGCAGCCGCCAACAGGCGCGCCGTCCTGGGGGCCAGTTGGGTAAAGCAGCCTTGCTTTTCTGGAGGTGGGCACGGTGACTGAGACATTGCCCTCACTTGCAATCTACACTTTGATCACGGCACACGGTACCTAAACCAGGGAGGCATTCCCAACCGGGAGGCATTCCCAAACGCCCGGAATGGCGAAATGGTGGGTCCAGCGCGCCATCTCGCTGCGACAGATCCGGGAAATCGAGGAAGCTATGAAATGGCACAATGCGCGCCAGTCCCTTGCCGGGCTTCGCGCGGTAAGACCTCTCCATTCCGTGAGTTTCCAAAATGCCCGCCAGCCGAACCTGATGCCATTTCTCTCACAAGCAGGCTGTTACGTACTCGTGCGACTGTTCCGGCTTGCGATCTGATCTCAGAGACAGATTTGTGCGACTTGAGGCGAATGATCGCACGTTCGCTTTCGTGAAGGCAAACCGGCCCCACACTTCAACCGGGTAAGCCTGCGCGGTTTCTCGGCGCGTCGGGAATCCCTGCCTAGATAACACAACTTTCCTTGTGTTTGTGGTTCTGTCCCAGTGAGTGCGCTGATTTAGATGGTGTCCCTGGATGACAGGTGTTTGCTCAGGCGAGCCGCGTGTATGTTTATGTCCAATACGGATGCAAACTCTCTGCTCAAAATGTATCGGATGCACGTCGTTGACACTGAGCAGGCGCGCGAGCTCTTGTGTCGACGAGACAGGGTTAGCCTCCAGTCTAATAGCAGCCGTCCATTCAAACGGTTGTTGGATGTTGGTGCCGGGGACGGAACTTGCACCACACAGCTTGCTCCGCTTTTCGAGTCTGTCACATGTACCGAGGTTCGATCTCGCTCTTCTGACACACCCTGGCCAGATTAGAGGTCGTGTGGCTAAAAGCCATCATAACCTAATTCGCATTTCGCGCGCAAGGTCTCTCGTCCAGCTGTCTGGCGGCTGCGACAACAAGGATTCGACGCGCACCTCACCAGCAACTTTGATGGCTTGAATTCCGAAGCATTTGATGTAATATCGTGTCTCAATGTGTTGGATCGATGTTCGCATCCCCGTCGACTACTCTCTTCTCTGCATCGTCTCGCCTGCAAAGGAACTCAAGGCGGGGCACAGATGGACAGTGAGGCACGCACATCAACTACGCCGATACGAAGGACGCAGGTGCTGCTAGCAGTCGTCTTACCGTGAGCAGCCCGCCCTGCTGGTGTATTTTCAATCATTCGCACGATTCGGACACCTGAACGTGTTCGTGGGAATCCAGGTTTGATGCGATGGTCGAGGCTGGTCCGATGGGAAAAGTTGTGCGGCAGGCAGAAGATCTCGATTTGGAAAGTAAGTCATCATGGGAGGAGAGCGTGAATACGCTGGTGAGCGAGGTGCTAGAACCTGCAGGCTTCAGCGTTACAGCAATCGCGCGTGTCCCATACCTCTGTCAAGGCGATATTGGTCGTCCGTAATGTCCCCGCCTGCTTTCACTATTGCGACTTGTCGAACCTCATGCTGCCAGATTCGCGTGGTCCCCGTCTTGCTC
>Ga0115567_10000688_pt1 | contig 33367 bp, 27 predicted proteins | sample COGITO_mtgs_1204_2_FD_88679 | JGI IMG/M metagenome (GOLD analysis project Ga0115567, IMG submission 88679) | Pelagic marine microbial communities from North Sea - COGITO_mtgs_120412 | ecosystem: Environmental > Aquatic > Marine > Epipelagic | place: Germany:Helgoland, sampling site Kabeltonne...
ACAATGACAATATTGTGCATGTTGCAGGTAAAATCAGCCCTCAGGATGATATTGATATCATCAACACAGAATTAGCATTATCTGATCTAGAAACAACAGAAAAAGCCCTACACAGAGTCGCAAAAAGAGCCAAAAGTGGCGACGCTGACGCCAAAGCTGAGCTTAAAGTATTAGAAAAAATCAAACCTCATTTAGATGAAGGTGAGTTATTAAGATCCGTTGAGCTAGATAAAGATGAATTAAAACTTATCAGCTACATGAACTTCTTAACGTTAAAACCTACTATGTATATAGCCAACGTGAATGACGATGGTTTCGAAAACAATCCCTACTTAGACAAAGTACGTGAAATTGCCGCAGCAGAAGGCGCAGTAGTCGTAGCCGTTTGCGCAGAAATCGAAGCTGAAATTGGTGAGCTAGACGAAGAAGAAAAAGCCGAATTTATGGCGGATATGGGCTTAGAAGAACCCGGTCTAAACCGCGTAATCCGTTGTGGTTACGAGTTACTAGCTCTCAACACATATTTTACCGCTGGTGTACAAGAAGTGCGAGCCTGGACCTATAAAGAAGGTTCAACCGCACCACAAACAGCTGGCGTCATCCATTCCGATTTCGAGAAAGGTTTTATCCGTGCTGAAATCATCGGTTACGATAACTTCGTAGAGTTTAACGGTGAACAAGGTGCCAAAGATGCTGGAAAATGGCGTCTAGAGGGTAAAGATTATATTGTTAAAGATGGTGATGTGATCCACTTTAGGTTTAATGTTTAAGTTTTTGAAATGATTATCTAAGCCCGCTAAATGCGGGCTTTTTTGTTATTAATTTTGAACGGTTTATTATGTATTTTCTCGGTTATTACCATTTATGACTAAGAACAGCTTCCCCTTGTTGATATAAATGACAAAATAATAAAGAAAACCTTTTTCATACAATATCTCAATCTTACCTTTTGGGTTTACGACTTTTTGAACGAGATCCAAGTATTAGTGCCCCAACAGCCATGGCAACTGCCACACCTGCTGCAAATGCTGCTAGCTCCATGCCTAATATTGTTTTGCTCATATTACCCGACTGTATTGAACCACCATAAAAACCTTGAAGTGCATGAGCAGCTAACACTCCGCCCATCACCAAAACAACTAACACATTTGCCAGCTGAACGTTATTTTTTAACCAAACCAACCACAGTCATAACAAGCCAATTCCGCAATGAGTGATTAACTGCCACACTTCATGAAATTTGGCATGTGTAGGCCAGCTAGGGTTAAATACGTGAGAAGCATTCACTTCAAGAAAGGGAATAACGACCGCAAATATCACTACACAAAAAGTGATGAGTATTCTTGATAGCATTGTGGCTCCTGATACCTACCGCATAGGTAGGCAAAGTAGTGTGGTTTCTTTAAAAATAGCGCCGCTATAGACAAAAGTGTGCCGCTGGGGCTGCCCGCTAGCAAGGGTTAAACCGCTACTATGTCGGCAGCCAGTTTCCAAGTTACTAGTATCAACATAGCAATCAATACAAAGCACCCAAGCAAGAATAGGCGCAATCTCAATGGCACATAATTAGAACCAATATGCACATAAGCATGAGCGAATCTACTCAGCGCGAACAACCATGCCAGTACTATGGCGACCATGCCGACAGCATTAATGCTGTAAAGCACCAGGCAGAGTAAGTAGAACAACACCGGGACTTCAAATTGATTGGCGATGTTATTGGAGACCTTGAGCACTTCCTGTGGCCATACTCTATTATCCAATGCCGCCTGCTGGCGATTGACTTCACCGATTTTCACTGCCTTAGCTTTTCTCAACCCAAGCACTATGAACATTGTTAGGGTCAGAAAAACTTGAGCTAGTACAGGCCAAAAAATGTGGTTTGCGTTCATCGGATCTCTCATCGTTAGTAATAAAGCAATATGACATTAGCTGAAGATCGCCACATAGAGGCCATCTTCAGCTGGCTAATATCCAAGCCGGTGGTAAAATGGACAGTGTCAGTTTATGCAACAATATGGACAGTGTCAATTTGAAAATCAAACACAAACGTACCGCAGGGCAAAAGCACGGCGACCTTAAGATGGAACTGCTTAAAGAGGGGTTAGAACTGCTCGACACTAGAGGAGTAGAAGGCATCACTATTCGCGCTGTAGCGCGCAACGCAGGCGTGGCTCATTCAGCGCCGGCCAATCATTTCCCATCTAGGCGAGCATTGCTGACTGCCATCGCTACAATAGTTTTTACCAACTTGGCTGATCTAACCATAGAAGCCATAACCGATTTAGAAGATAAACCAGAACAAGCCATTCAGGTCTTCGCTGAAACCTGTTTCCAGTTTGCGTTCGATACACCCAATCGCTACCAACTACTCTGGCAACGCCAGTTGATCGATCAAGACGATCCAGCACTAGCTAAGGAAATGGAACGCGTCTATTCAACCCTGCTTTCATTGCTGCGACAAGACCACGTAAACCACCGAGTTGACATAGAGACAGACGCCATTGCGATATGGTCAATGATCCACGGCTACATAAGTATGCGATTGGATGGCAACCTTGTGGCCGCTGTAGATACAGTGACGGATCTGCCGCGACATAAAGCAATTCTACTGTCACTGATGGATGGTATTTACAACCGTGATAGGTAAACGGCATGAGATGGGAAACTGACCAATGCCAATCGAGCAATAGCGGTAGGACAGCATTTCTATAAGCAACTTTTTTTGTATTTCGACTTAGCAAATACTCCATTCTAAGGTTCTTCCTTGCGCAACGGATATTCCTCTAAAATATCATTCAAGGCTTCGATCTGGGCCTTTGCAATGCCCTGAGAATCCCCCTTTTTTACTTCTATTCTTTGACTTCCCTGCCACACCACTTTGTTTTCCACTTTAACTTTTAAGATCACCACAGCGAATGGAATAAGGTCGTTGCTTACAGGCAAATCAACACTACCACCTACACCAATAGAGCCTGATCTTGAATAACTCCCCGTTCCTAAACCAATGGAGAAACGACTGTCATTTTCTTGCTCTTCTATAAAGTGTTCAATTTCAACGCTCGCATCAGCAAATTCACCATCTGCTAAAAGTGCTCCTGCCTTCTCAAACAGTAGTTGAGCTCGGCTGACCATACGCTCTGCACCTATCTGATCGTCATAGCTGACAGAATAAATATAGAAGGAGCGAAGTTGCGTAAAGTCTGTGTTGTTATCCAAATCCACCAGTGCCGATCGTGACGCACAGCCCGAGAGAACCAAGACCAACATGACATTGGCAAAGATGACTAAAATAGACTTAGAGCCAAAAGTAAACATGAATATTATCTCCAGAAGATCGTTATTTTATAAGTACCCTAGTTATTGCACTTAGCTTACTATACTAAATGTCTTTCCCAACAACCCAAACCTGTTTTTCTGGGTATTTATTTAGCAGCAAAAGCAAGCTTCTTATAGCCCGTTTAAAACAACCTTAGCTAACAAACCTTTAATAAGACCCAGCGGTTTAGTGATTTTACCTATACCAAACCAAGAATCAGACGCTACTTGCTTAGTATCTAACCAAACAGACACTTTATGTCATAAAACGGTTGACGACAAAAACCTAGATCAGCATAATACGCGCCACTTCGGAAACGGAGTGATTTAGTGGCTACATAGCTCAGCTGGTTAGAGCACATCACTCATAATGATGGGGTCCCAGGTTCAAATCCCGGTGTAGCCACCACTTTTATCTTTTTAAGGGTAAGAGTATGCGGGAGTGGTGGAATTGGTAGACACGCTGGATTTAGGTTCCAGTGCTTCACGGCGTGAGAGTTCGAGTCTCTCCTTCCGCACCATTGTTAAAGTATTGTTGGGGTATAGCCAAGTGGTAAGGCAACGGGTTTTGATCCCGTCATTCGTTGGTTCGAGTCCATCTACCCCAGCCATTTTTTAACAAGTATTTGTTGAGATATTTGGTTTTGATCCGCGGTTATGTCGTTGCTTCGAATCCAGCTACCTCAGCCATTTTTAGTAAAAGTATTTGCTGAGATATTTGGTTTTGATCCGCGGTTATATCGTTGATTCAAGTACAGTTGTTCCAGCCATTTAAAATACTAACTTATGCCGCTCTTTAGTAGAGTTCCAGCTTAGTTAGCATCAGTCTTTTTAAAATAGATGAATAGTTTCCTAAACATCTATGTCCTCTGGGGTATAGCCAAGTGGTATGGCAACGGGTTTTGATCCCGTCATTCGTTGGTTCGAGTCCAGCTACCCCAGCCATTTTAAAAAAACAACTTTTGTGATAGAAGGTTTTGATCCGCCGCTATGTCGTTGGTTCGAGTCCAGCTACCCCAGCCATTTTTAACAAAGTATTTGTTGGTATAATTGGTTTTGATCCGCAGCTATGTCGTTGATTCGAGTCCAGCTACCCCAGCCATTTTCAAAAAAAACCAGCTTTTGTGATAGAAGGTTTTGATCCGCAACTATGTCGTAGGTTCGAATCCAGCTACCCCAGCCATTTTCAAAAAAACCAGCTTTTGTGATAGAAGGTTTTGATCCGCAACTATGTCGTTGGTTCGAGTCTAGGCTACCCCAGCCATTTTAAAAAAAACAACTTTTGTGATAGAAGGTTTTGATCCGCAACGATGTCGTTGGTTCGAGTCTAGGCTACCCCAGCCATTTTAAAAAAAACCAGCTTTTGTGTTAGAAGGTTTTGATCCGCAACTATGTCGTAGGTTCGAATCCAGCTACCCCAGCCATTTTAAAAAAAGCTGACTTTTGTGGTAGAAGGTTTTGAACCGCGTCTATGTCGTTGGTTCAAGTCCAGCTACTTCAACCATATTTTAGAAAACGCCAAGCACTGCTTGGCGTTTTTGTTTGTGTTCATTTACTTTGTACCCTAGACATAAATCCTATAAAGCGGCAAACTTCCAACACAAATTCAAACACTTGTGAGTTAAACTTTGATTAATGAAATTGTCGCCTTTATCAATAACATTCTTTGGGGTAACGGTCAGATATTGATCTATATGTTGTTGGCGGCCGGTGTGTGGTTTTCAATAAAGTTAGGTTTTATCCAAATCCGTCATTTTGGCTATATGTTTTCAGTGATGAAAGGCAGCACCAAAAGTGATAAGGCGGGTATTAGCTCCTTCCAAGCGTTATGCACCAGTTTATCTGCCAGAGTCGGAACGGGTAACTTGGCAGGTGTTGCTGTCGCAATTTCATTAGGTGGCTCTGGGGCTATTTTTTGGATGTGGGTGATTGCTATTTTGGGTATGGCTACGGGCTTTGCAGAAAGTGTCTTAGGTCAGCTATACAAAGTGAAAGATTCCAACGGAGAATTTCGCGGAGGCCCCGCATATTATATTCAACAGGGTCTAAACAAACGTTGGTTAGCAGTCATATTTTCTCTATTCTTATTTTTGGGTTATGGCTTTATTTTCAGTGCTGTACAAGCCAATACCATTACTGATGCCCTCAACCATGCTTATGACATCCCAACCCTTTATTCGGGTTTGGTGATTATCGTTTTGGCGGCCTTGATTGTCATTGGAGGGTTAAGGGCCATCGCTAGATTTGCCGAATGGGTAGTACCTTTTATGGCGGTGAGTTATGTATTGGTGACCTTGGCCATCACTTTTCTTAATATCGAGTTGGTGCCTGCCATGTTATGGGACATCATAACCTCTGCTTTTGGTTACCAAGAAGCGGGTGCCGGGGCAATGGGAGCTGCATTCAAACATGGTGTACAGCGTGGACTCTATTCTAACGAAGCAGGCTCTGGCAGTGTGCCTCACGCAGCAGCGAGTGCGACACCTAATCCTAATCATCCAGTCTCTCAAGGTTATGTTCAAATGCTTGGGGTGTTTATCGACACTATGATTTTATGTACTTGTTCTGCCATTGTTATCTTACTCGCTGGAGGCTCGTCTAATGAAGGTATGGAAGGCATACGTCTCACACAAGACGCGATGAGTTCACATTTAGGTGAGGGAGGTGGATATTTTGTGGCTGGGGCCATCAGCTTATTTGCATTTACCTCTGTTGTGGCTAATTACGCTTACGGTGAAAGTAATTTACATATGTTTAAGCTAGACAATAAATCAGGTCGCGCTGCTTATACAGTAGGTTATCTTTTGATGATTTTATGGGGCTCTATGGCCGCATTACCAGAAGTCTGGGCAGCAGCAGACATGGCGCTTGGTTTGATGACCGTTATCAATATAATCGCTCTTGTGTGGATGACGCCTACTATAGTGTCAATCAGTAAAGATTATTTTGCTAAACGAGAAGCAGGCAAAGATATGACTTATAAAGCCGGAGACTGCGAAATACAGGGTAAATCTAAAGATGGAATTTGGTGATCTGGGGATTGGTCTTACTAATCAAAACTAGGACGGCTGTCTGCTAACAGTTTATCTAAGTCTTTCTGAGCTTGTTGGGGATTAAGCAAATCCCCTTGTTGCAACATCTCACATTCGTCGTTGATCATCTGTTTAATTGTTACCGGATAAAAGCGGCAGTCTTCTGGGCGGTCATAATAAATATCGCAAGTATAGAAAGGTTTATTTGGCTCGACAGGATTCGCCGCTTCCCGCAAAAACGGACACAAAGATAATTGTTTACCACTTTGCGGTGAATACCAAATTAAACCTTTTTTGACGTATGCCGCAATTTCAGGTTTAAGCAGTTCCCACATATCGATATCTTGATCTGACGCAGACAAATCGCCATTACTGTATTTAACACAACACTTTCCGCAGGAGTTACAATCTTGCATCAGTCCCCCCTGCATTGAGCATCATTATTTTCTGCGACTTGATTGTTTTTTCATACGAGCTGACTGCTCAGCCCTGTCGTTCTGGCGTTTTTCTTTACGGTCTTTTTTATCCGGTGTAAGTGAACCGGTTTTAAAACGTTCTTTACGATCGACTTTATCTGCCGCTTTTTTAGCGGCTACTTCAGACATTTCTATCACCTCTTTTTCAATCATCTGAGGTGTTTCAAGACTAATACGCCCCAGTTTGCCAGAACGCAACTCGTTAATTAATACTTCACATATTTTATGTAGGTTAACCCGCCCGCCCGTCATTAATGCGCCACGACGAGCTGCTGCTAACTCTAAAAACTCAATTTCAGTGTCGGGTATATTCTCCAACTCAAAACGTGCTTTGAGTAATTCTGGGTACGCTTTAATCAAATAATCTGCGGCAAAAAATCCCACATCGTCATATTCCATTGCGGTGTCTTTGATAGCTCCTGTTGACGCCAATCGATAGCCGCTGTTGGGGTTCTCTAATTTTGGCCACAATATGCCAGGAGTATCAAATAAGGTAATACCATTACCTAAGTTAATCCGTTGTTGGGTTTTAGTGACCGCCGCTTCGTTACCCGTTTTGGCTATCACCCTGTCTGCTAAAATATTGATCAGGGTCGACTTACCCACATTAGGAATACCCACTATCATAGTGTGGATAGCTTTCACACTAGCATCTTTTTGAGGCAACATTTTTCTGCACAGCTCCAAGATTTGTTTCATCTTGGCAGGCTCCTCAGTAGTAGAGGTAAAGGTTTTAACGGATCTCTCGCGCTCTAAAAATTCCTGCCAAGCAGCCGTAACCTCAGGATCAGCAAGATCGGTTTTACTCAGTACCTTAATACACGGCTTATCGCCCCGCAGCTGCGCAATCATAGGGTTTTCGCTGGAGTAGGGAATGCGTGCATCCAACACTTCAATCAATACATCAACTTGCGGCAATGCTTCTTTTATTTCTTTTTGAGCCTTGTGCATATGCCCGGGATACCAATGAACTGCCATTTAATTTGCCTATTTAATTAATCTAAAAGTATGCTGAGAAATATTCTGTGAAAACGGTCTGGTGAATAAGGGCTTTAGTTAACGTAATACATAACCAATTGGATGATCACCATTATCACTAACAAAGGTAAAATCCAGCGGCCCATCTTACCCATTTGTTCGCTGGACATTCTGAAGTTGGAACGTTCAATCAACGGAACAATCACAACTAGGGCAATAAATAATACCCCTAAAATAATTAATACTGTCATTTATTCTGTACTCTTTATTAAGTTCCAATATTAGGTTACAAACCCATGGCATATTTCATTGCATTATTTTTTATTGGACCTGCATGATTTGCCAACTTTAAACCTAAATTGCGTAACATTTTGAGTGGCATATTATTGTTACTAAAGGTTGAATATAACAAGTCCATGGCACTCATCATCATTAAGTTATCTCGGCGGCGAGGCACTTCATATTTTTTTAACCAATGGCGATAATAGTTCGGCTGTAGAACTGCAGAGCTGTCAACTGTTGCCAACTCCTCACTGATGACATTAAGCAAAGCAGCCACATCTTTAAAGCCCAAGTTAACCCCCTGCCCTGCCAACGGATTGATGGTATGAGCTGCATCGCCAATTAACACTGTGTTGCCTTTGAAATATTGATTTGCATGCATACGGGTCAACGGAAAACTCGCCACATCTAAGATTTCAAAATCCACCAAATCAACGGGGAAATGTTGCACTATCTGTTGTTTTAGTTTTTCTTTAGACAAACTTTTTAATTGCCTTATGTCTGCTGCGCCGTGATACCAAACAAGGGATGCAAAACCATTAAATAGAGGTAAAAATGCCATAGGTCCATTTGGGGTGAACTGTTGCCAAGTAATGTCCTGTTGTTTGTCACAGGTGTTAATTTGAATGCCTAAAGCCTGTTGCGTATATTGCCATCCTTGCACGCCTATATTGGCAGCATCTCGCACCGCTGAGTAGCCACCATCTGCACCTATGAGCATTTTCGATTGAATAATCTGCCCATCCTCCAGGGTGATAGTCGATATATCTGTAGAGATTATATCTATGACTTTTAAGTTCTCATAAAAAACCACATTTTGATTTACCTTAATTTCACCATGTAAACCTAATTGCACCAGTCTATTTTCGATAATGTGACCCAAATGAGGCTGTTTAATAGCCAAACAATCAAAGTCAGTGCGACATGTTGGTTTATCCCATACTGACAAACGTTTATAGGGACACACCCGCATATTTTTAATCTGTGACCAAACACCTAAGTCTTGCAACAAGGTTTCTGAGGTTAAACTAATAGCAGAAACCCGCATATCAGGTGGTTGTTTAGGGTCAAATTCCTTAGGCATAGAAGGCTCAATTATCGCTATCTTAAAACCAAGCTTTGCCAAACCCAGCGCCATGGCAGAACCGATCATCCCGCCTCCTACCACACAAAAATCAAACACATTCACTATCCTTCATACAGTCTAATTTATATTAACACGTCAAAAATACCTGAAGTAAAAAGTCTGTATAAACAATCTCTAAAATTATCATTTAATAGGTATAAAAAAACATACATATATTACAAATTGTATATTTAACCCAACGAGGCACCCCTTCATCATCCGTGTAGAACTTAAAGAGCAAACTCTGACTCTTAAAAAACGATTGGATTATGAAAAATAAAAAAAGTAAAAAGAAAATTGCCTTACTACTATCATTTACAGGCGTTTTCTTCACTGCAGTTGCTGGGATCGTAACGGTTTCTTCGACAAGGTTACAAAACATACTTTTATCACCAGAAATTCAGACTGAGGAGTCTGTTTCAATGGATGACTTGCACCAAGTCTGTGAAAACGACATGCCAGACAATGGATTAAGAAAAATATTTGGTACTGTATTTGAAAATAAAACATGTGCTGTTCCTGCATCATCCCTGCTAAGTCTCCACAGTGTGTCACCAAAAGAACATCCAGTTGTTGATAAACATATCAATCCGCTTTCCCCTACAAACACCAATGACAGTGCTACAGGTAGTGCCTTACCGTTTAGGCAAGGCACTAGTAATAAACAAGTCCAGACAAAAAACTCAAACACCCGCCAAAGTAGCTCAATAAAATTAGCCAAGCAGTCTCGAAGTGTAAACCCGAGTCATAACGTGCAAGTTGCACCAATAGATATTTCAAATTTATCATTTTCGGAAAATGCCCTAAACAATAGCCAAGGCTCAACGACCAAAACCGAGGATGATACTGAAAGTAACTTATTATCCCCAAGCAGAGGTACATTAATAGTTCAATCAATTGAAAGCACTGATTCAAATACATTACAGCCAGCTTACTTTGAGTCTCAACAAAGTAATTTTGTTGAAAACGCCCCCCTAGACAATGCAGTTATTTTTCCAAGCCCAAATGATCTATTGATTACTCATGCAGACCTTAAGGGAAATGATATTTTTTCAAGTGATGAATTATCAGAAACAAAGGTCAACCAGGGTAATAGTCCTAGGATATTAACGTTTGAAGAAGATTTCGCCATTGATATCGGTGATAACCTGCAGGTTGCGACCCCTTTTACTGTGACACAGTCGACATCAGGAGAAGACTTAATTGGGCAAAAAGTTGAAAATTTACCTATAACTGGAAATATTTTAAATGAGCTAAATAATACCAATGAATCTAATGATATTGCCAATCTACCGAAATCCCTTATCCAGCCAAAATTGGGTATTGATTGGCTTGAAGAAACAACTGAAAAGAGTTTAGGACTATTTTTAGGGGGGTCAGACACTAATGTATCAAAAGTACCTGAACCCTCCAGTATAGGAGTTGTTTCTTTATGTTTGATACTTTTAGGCTTTAGTCGATATCGAAAAAAGATAATACAAAGTAAAAACCAATAATCACACCACCTTGGCTCTACCCATAGCCGTCAATACAGATCCTGTGATAACAGCAGCCGCGCCTATGTACGCCCAATCATTTAAATAGCTGTCGGTGAAATGTTGACGTAACCACCGCAATTAGCATATGCCTTTATTTCGACCAAGAGCAGACAAACGTGGCAAAGACTTGTTTTTCAATAACAATAGAAACACTGATATTCCCGCTACCAAAAAACGGTATAAAGAGATAGAAAAAAAACCGTACCAGTGTATTGTTCCTTCTATGTTTGTTAGCTTCATCATTTTTCCAAATAGTTTTAATCACTTTATTATCAGTCGTGACTAACTGACTAATTTTTCTACAAAAAATCTTGTTTACAGCGTATTTGCATTCTACCCTAGACGAAAGCTATTGATATCACTCACATTCAAATCATATTAAAGGGGACGTCATGAAAAAAATCGCTGTTTTGACATCGGGAGGTGATGCCCCAGGCATGAACGCTTGTATTCGTTCAATTGTGCTTACAGCGGAACATTATGAACTTGAAGTGATTGGTTATAAACATGGTTATAACGGCCTAATTGAGCAAGAATACAAGCTACTCGCCCCCTCTAATGTGACAAATATCATTCAGCGTGGTGGCACTATATTAAAAAGTGGTCGTTGTGATGATTTTCATACTGAGGAAGCTGGCAGAGCGGCTGCAAAAAATTTACATGATTTGAATATAGAAGCATTGCTAGTGATTGGCGGTAATGGTTCGTTTCGTGGTGCTCATCATTTATGTAAATACTACAAAGGCCAAGTGATTGGTTTGCCTGGCACCATAGACAATGACATTAGCGGCACAGATGCCACCATTGGTTATTATACCGCCATAGAAACCGCGCTAGACTCCATCGATAAAGTACGTGATACCGCCGATGCTTTTGAACGTATATTTTTAATTGAGGTAATGGGTAGATATGCAGGATTTATTGCCCTAAATGCTGCCGTGGCATCCGCTGCTGATAGAGTGTTAGTACCCGAAGATTGCCATGATATTGACCTTGAAGTTGATAACATTATTGAGCACTTGCATGCAGTGTATAGTCAACGCGGCATTTCGAGTTTTATCGTGGTGACTAGCGAAAACTTGTTACCAGGTGGCGTTATCACTCTGGCGAAAATGATCTCTGATAAAACGCAAATAGAGTGTCGGCCCGTTATTTTAGGACACGTACAAAGAGGCGGATCACCAGTTAGTCAAGACAGAATTTTAGCCACGAAGTTAGGTGCTTACGCAGTTGAACAAGCCTTGGCAGGGAAAAACAATATCATGGTAGGTGAACACAACAGTCAATTAGTCACTCATCCAATTGAGGTAAGTTGGCAGCAAAAAAAGCCACTTGATAAATATCTATTGAAGATCCAGCAGCAGTTGTTTCATACCCAGACACCCGAATAAACGTTACAGCTTAATCATCTCTTTGACTCTGTCTCGATGACTTCGACTGACTTTGAGTTCAGTGCCGTTATTTAATATTAAGTGGTATTCGCCACTAATGTGACTGACCATTTTTTGCACAAACTTAATATTAATGATGGCCGAACGATGGGCTCTAACAAACTTATTAGGATCAAGGTCGTTTTCTAGTTCTTTCATAGTACGGCGCATAATGTGAGTCTGATCCGTTGCGTGTACACACATATAATCACCAGCGGCATCTATCCATTGAATATCATTTACCGCCACACGGGTCACCTGTGAACCGTCCTTTATCGCTAAAATATCAGGAAAAGAGTTAGTGGTAATGCTTTCACCGCTGGCAAGTTTTCGTAAAATATCTTCACAGTCGTCCCCAGTAAAATCAGCCACCAGTCTGGCAAGTTTTTGGTTGTTACCATTCTGTTGTGCACGCTCTAAGGTCAATAATACTTTATCAATGGCTTCTTGCAGACGCCTGCCATCGACAGGTTTTAGGACATAATCTAAAGCGTGTATATCAAAAGCTTTGATGGCATAAGAGTCAAAGGCAGTAACAAACACGATCAAAGGTATGGGTTGCTTGAGCTCTTGCAGTTTATTGATGACTTGAAAACCATTTAGCCCTGGCATTTGAATATCTAAAAACACCAAGTCTGGGCGTAATTGTGGAATAAGTGTCACGGCTTCGATACCATTTTTACACTCGCCAACAATATCAATATTGTCAAACTCGGCCAAACGTAATGATAATCCCTTACGGGCAAGAGGTTCGTCGTCAACTATGACTGTGCTAATTCTCAATTTTTGACTCATTTGAGTTCTCACTTGTTTCGTATGGAATTCGGATATTAACTTTGATGCCCGTAGGATAATTATGGGAAATCACAAAAGAATAGTTTTTAACATACAACGCCTCTAATCGGTCCTGAATATTTTGCAAACCAACTCCCCCACTTTTGCTTGTAGGTAAGTGTCCGTTTTTAATCTCAGCGCCAGGGCCATTGTCACTAACGTTTAGCATTAAATCGCGACCAAAAGTTTTAGCTGAAATACTGATACATCCGCCGTCTTCCAATTTGGAAATGGCAAATTTAATCGAATTCTCAATAATAGGCTGTAAAATCAAACTGGGCACCAAGGCACTTTTGGTTTTTTCCTCAATATCCCAAACTACCGTTAAGCGATCCTCAAATCTGACTTTTTCAATTTCCAGATACAACTCTAGGACTTTAATTTCTTGGAGAAGTGGTACCCGCCGAATGGGATCTTTATCAAGAGAGTAACGTAAAAAATCACTTAATCGACTGACCATAGCCTCAGCCGTTTTATTCTCTTTCATCAAAATAAGGGTTGAAATAGCATTCAGGGTGTTAAACAAAAAGTGTGGGTTTAGTTGATATCTAAGCATTTTGATATGCGCTTGATGTGCCATTGAAGAGGCTTTAAGCACGTTTTGTTTTTCTCTTAACAACATCTGATAGTTTTTGATACCAAAATAGCCGCCCGTCCAACATCCAATCATAATCAAAGAATTGATCGTATCCTTGAAATACCAATACCACTCTTCTGGTCGATACCCTTTTTTGTAAATTTCCCAATTATTGACATTTTTAACCATGGTCCAAATTAACGCAGTAAAATATAAACTTGCGCCAACCAAAATAAGCATTTTAAAGGGAGTTAAGGTCAAAGCCTTGCGATATATATACCGAAGAGGAATAGTCAGCAACCAGCCTGAATAGGCATTAAGCACTATAACAAACAGCCATACACTGCGCATATCTTGTAAAAAAGAACCGATGTAGTAAACGATAGCAAAGCCACACCAACCCGCCGTATGTAAAGTCCAAAACAAGCGTTCTCGACTATCGACTAATGTTTCCCACTTAGGCACATGTATTCCAGAATAAAAAATAGAAAGCGAGTATACAAAAATCAGACCAAGTAAACTCTCTCTTGGTCTTAGATTAGCGGTGTTTTATCGCAACTGATTGCAGAGTTAGAGGAAAAGATTAGTAATTGATATGTAAACGTTTTAACCAATGTACCCACCACCATGCAGGTCCCACCAATAAAAATTGTAAATCTTTTAAAAAACTAGGCTTTTTACCTTCAATATGGTGTCCAACAAACTGCAAGATCCACATCACTATAAACAACGCGATACTGAATTGCCAAACAGAAATACCTAACAACACCAGAAGTTTAATGCCAAAAAGGGACAATATAGATAACAATGTCATTGCCGCGCCTATTGGCCCAGACAACCGAAAGTAATAATACAACATTGGAATAACTAGAACGTGTGCCCAAGTGACAGCAAAATAGTCCAAAAAAGCAGGGGTAGGAATAGACCAAACAAGCGCCAAAGTGACAAAATAGATTGCTGGAACTGCAAAGGCATGAATAAGGATATTGGTTTTGTTTTTGTGACTTTCACCGTACTCATTTAACAGAAATTCAATTTGACGCATGTAAACCTCGCTACTACTTCATTAACGTTAATTTAACAATTTCATAACCATGCAGCAATTAAAACCTACGCAGTTTCTCAATCAAATTAACCCGCCACCAACATGATATCTTGTAATAACTGATTCACTTCTTCTTCGGGTGTCTCAAACTTGACGCCATAATACAGGCTAACCTCATCAGATTTACTGTTCATAATGGTTCCCGTTAGGAATATTTTCTTGTCTTTGGATGCGGCAAAATACAATTTCACAAACTGTCTAAGTTTTGGTTTATCCCCGTTTAACCGTTTATCGATACTCATTCGACAACCATGCACTGATATATCCAACACTACAGAATCACATATAGCGATATCACTTAGTTCATCAACCACACTGGCCGCAATCCGAGTTTGTGCTCTTAGCTCAGCACGTAAATCATGACTTTGTATGCTCAGAGGAAAGTGAGTAAAAATCAAATGGCTTGGTTTTGTGGCAACTAATAAAATTTTGACTTTAAAGGCTATTATTTCGCCGGTATCGTCCTCAAGGATATACCTAGCGATGATGACCTTGTCTTTAAAAATTCCATCGGCTACTGCCCCCCATTTACCTTCATCCGGATATTTGAAGATCATACAACGAGTACCGTCCATACCCACAAACTCTGTTCTCACCCTTTTGGTGCTAGAGGCCGTAACCAGTTGTAAATCAACAGGTCTACCAGGACGCATCGAGCGGATCTTTCTCAAATCTTCATTAGTCAGTCCAACTTTTTCCTGAAAAATTGCCATTTGTTTAATAATCCTCTAACGGCTTTGTTATTATCATTGGCTTTACGCTTGCTAAGTTGATGTTAAATATAGTTTATATAAACAGCAACCCACTAGTCCATGTTTATCGTGCTAGGACATCATTAATCACTAAGTTCATTAAAATATCAACCAATAGAGACACATTATGCAACCTCATTCTTTATCTATTCAGTACCATATTAATGTTTCATCTATTGCAGGGCATACTTTTGAAGTCACCTTGCGAATCGACACTCCCGATAAAAACGGACAAATTCTGACCTTACCTGCATGGATCCCTGGAAGTTATATGATCCGTGATTTCGCCAAAAACATTATCAAAATCAGTGCTCAAGATGACAGGGGGCAAACGATAAGTCTGCAAAAACTCGATAAACAAACATGGCAAGCAGCCGCGGTTAACACTGCATTGACTATCCAATATCAAGTTTATGCCTTCGATTTGTCCGTCAGAGGCGCTTACATTAACGATGAAATAGCATTTTTTAACGGCACGAATATGTTTTTAGCAGTGGCTGGGCAAACCGATAAACCCTGCGGATTAACCTTGCAAAAGCCAACTCAAACAGAATTATGCCATTGGCAGGTTGCCACGACTATGCCAACCAGCATGCAAGACCCCCATACATTTGGCGAATATTGGGCGCCTAATTACGCTGAATTAATTGACCATCCGGTGTTACTAGGAGAATTTGATATTTTGCCTTTTTCTGCCGCGGGTGTGAACTTTGAACTGATCCTCGCAGGTGGCCATCAAGCAGACGTTAAACGTATTACCAAAGATTTAATCAAGGTATGTGAGCACCATCTTGAGTTCTTTGCCGATATACCTCCAGTGAGTCATTATCAATTTATCACTCTACTAACCGACAATGCCTTCGGTGGCCTAGAACATAAAAGTTCTACAGCCTTAATGTATAGTAGAAATGGTCTACCAAGCATCTCTGACGCAGGTAAAATGACCGACGATTATCAAGTATTTCTGAGCCTATGCAGTCACGAGTTTTTTCATACTTGGCATGTTAAGAGGATCCAACCTCAAGAATTGTTTAATGCCCCTTTAGACAAAGAGCAATACACAGAACAGTTATGGATTTATGAAGGATTTACGAGTTACTACGACGATTTTAGTTTATTTCGATGCGGGCTTATCACTCAGGCAGAATACTTAAAAGTAGTGGCTCAAAACCTGACTCGACTACTACGCAATAAAGGGCGCTTTAAACAAACCATTACCGAGTCCAGTTTTGATGCTTGGAGCAAATTTTACAAACAAGATGAAAGTGCCGTAAATAATATTGTCAGTTACTACAACAAAGGCGCTGTGTTGGCTATGTGTTTGGATTTATTGATAAAAAACAACAGTGATGGTAATCATAATTTAGATGATGTGATGCGGCATTTGTGGCAGCAACACGGAAAGCTTGCGATCCCTACCCCAGTCGACGTTGTGCAAAATATTGTCAAAACCCAACTGAATTTAGATTTAAATGATTTTTTCCAATCTGCCTTATATTCCACTGCAGAGTTACCGTTTGAGACGCTGCTAGAGAAATTTGGTGTTAAATGTCATTTTTCACCTAGAGAAAACTTCGATGACAAGGGAGGTGTAATGCCAACGTCACCCATTAAAATCGAATTTGGTGCGCAAATAAAAGCCCGTGACATAGGCGTACAAATCATCCAAGTAACTGAGCATACTGGCGCTTATGAATCTGGGTTACAAGTTGGTGACGTATTGATAGCCATAGATAAATGGGAAATAAATAAAGACAATATCGCCCCACAACTCAACAATTTAGCTATTGGCCAAACTGCGCTACTTAGCGTATTACGTGATAAGAAGCTCAAACAACTAAGATTCAAAGCCAATGCTGCAACCAACGACACCATAGCCCTAGAAATCATGGATCAAGCGCTATGTGATACTTGGTTGGTTTACCCTAAATAGTCACAAATGAAGGCAGTACGTCATGAACAATGTTGCACACTCGCCACAAAAACATGCTGCTATTCATTAACATTGGGCAAACTAAGGCCTTTAACTTACAGTCCCTTACATAGGTCTTTAAGATACTGTTCGTGAGAAGGCATAACCTCTACACACCTTTGAGTAGCACGATGTAACTCTGCCATGCGTCGCTCCATCATTTCATCATCAAGCATGTCTGCAAGGGGGTGGTATCGCTTTGGTTTAATGTTTTGACCATTAAATACCGCGAACCAACTTACCGAACTAAATAATTCCAAATCTTCTCGATACAATCGTGCGTTTTCTTTGTATATACCAATTCGCTCTTCAAGCGTTTTGGGAATGTCCATAGTGCGGCAATAATTCCAGAATGGGCTGTCATTTCTCTCAGTTGCATAATAATGCAAAATCAAAAAGTCACGCACTTGTTCGTATTCGGTATGGGTTTTTCTATTGAAATAATCAATATCGTGTTGATTAAATAGCTTATCAGGCCAGTTTGTCATCAGCCTTGCTAAAGCGGATTGAATTAAATGAATTGACGTAGACTCAAGTGGCTCTAAAAAACCTGCAGCAAGGCCAATCGACACGACATTTTTATTCCACGTTTTCTTACGAACACCGGTTTTAAACCGCAAAAAACGTGGTTCAGCGATGGCGGGCGTATCAAGATCTTTATTTAGGCTCGCAAGCGCTTCATCATCACTAATGTACTGACTGGAGTATACGTAACCATTCCCCGTTCGCGACTGCAACGGAATGCGCCATTGCCACCCAGCTTCTTTTGCCGTTGCCCGTGTATAAGGGGGAAGCACATCTAAACGTTCAGTGAGCCTAGCCACAGCACGGTCACAAGGCAAATAATGGGTCCAATCCTCGTAACCTGTTTTTAACGTTTCTTCTATTAATAACCCTTTAAAACCTGAGCAATCGATAAAAAGTTCGCCCTTGATAATAGTACCATTATCAAGTTCAAGACTTTCAATGTGCTCGGTAATCGCATTTTGATTGACCTTAACAACTTTGCCTTCTGTACGTTTCACCCCACGTTTTTCGGATACGTTACGCATATACTCTGCATATAACGAGGCATCAAATTGATAGGCATAATCCATACTACTAAAGGGTGACGCTTTTAAATCAGGTCGAGGGTGCTGAAATTTCCCCGCTTTTGCGGCAAGGCCTGGCAAGCTAAACTCATCCACTGGTCTAGCTGTACCCTTATGTTTCTGACGTAACCAAGTATGATGAAAGTGCACGCCTTGCATATCAATTCCATAAGGACCAAACGGATGAATATAACTATCTCCTCGCTTCCCCCAGTCTACAAATTCAATACCAAGTTTAAAAGTGGCATTGGTTTGACGGAGAAACTCATTTTCATCTAAGCCAGCTAAGCGATTAAAATATTTAATATGAGGTATGGTTGCTTCACCCACGCCCACAGTTCCAATTTCTTGGGATTCAACTAATTGTATATTGATACTTTTTGTACCTATTGTTTTTGACAACGCCGCAGCGGCCATCCAACCAGCAGTACCACCGCCAACAATAACGACGTTTTTTATATTATTGAGGTTCAAGAGTTTACTCCATTTGCATATTTGTGAATGAATTCAGCATGGGAAGGAAGGCGGCTGACGACCTGAGTCATAGCGCTGTTCATCGAATCTAAACTTCGCTGGATATCACTTATCGGTATGCCCGATAAAATAGGTTCGCAGATCTCTGGCTCAATATTTTGACCAAGCATCACGGCTATCCAACTAGGTTTGGAAAATAACTCCTGATCATCACGAAACACTCTTCCAGCGGCTTTAAATAATGCTATTTTATGCTGTAAGCTATCAGGAATAGGCATAGTCCGGCAGTAATTCCAGAACGGGCTATCATCTCTTTGGGTGGCGTGATAATGCAAAATAATAAAATCTCTTACTTGGGTGAATTCCCGGCTCATCAAACGATTATATTCGTTCTTTATTACCTCAGATGGTTTGCCGTCAGGGTAAAGTGAAATAAATCGAGCGATCCCTTGCTGAATCAGAAAAATCGACGTGGACTCTAAAGGCTCAAGAAAACCGCTAGATAAACCAAGACCCACGCAGTTTTTAAACCAAAACTGCTCACGACAGCCTGTTTGAAAATTAATGGTACGTGCATCGCCCAATGGCTTTGCATCTAAACCTGCAAGCAATATCTGATTCGCTTCATCATCAGACATAAAATCACTACAATAAATATGCCCATTGCCGGTGCGATGCTGCGTAGGTATCCGCCACTGCCATCCGGCTTTTTTGGCTGTGGAAATAGTAAAAGGAATGAGTGGTTCGGTGCGCTCGCAAGCCACTGCTTGGGCGCGGTTGCATGGCAGCCAGTGGCTCCAATCGTTAAATTTGACCCCCAGAGTTTTTCCTAGCAAAAGCGCTTTAAAGCCGCTGCAGTCAAAGAAAAAATCAGCTTCAATTATTTGTCCATCGTCTAAAGTAACACTTTGAATATTGCCAGAGTCTTTGTGGGTCGCTACGTTTTCAATCTTACCTTCAATTCGAACCGTGCCACGCTGCTCTGCGTATTTACGTAAAAATGCAGCATAAGCTGTGGCATCAAAATGATAAGCGTAACGCAGGTGAGACAACACTGATTTGGGATTATTGTCGGGCAATATAAATTTAGCCTGTTTGGCCGCAACCGAACAGATACTGTAGTCTTCAAGCTTGGCAGTATTGCCATTTTGTTTGCTGTGCAACCAATATTGATGGAAGTCGATACCATTCATATCAACGCCATGCCCACCGAAGGGATGAAAATATTTTTCACCTAACTTGCCCCAGTCGCGAAATTCAATCCCTAGCTTAAATGTACCCTTGGTTGCAGCAAGAAATTCTTGCTCATTGATACCCAACATAAGATTAAAATTAGCAATATCAGGTATGGTGGCTTCACCTACGCCCACTGTGCCAATTTGTTCAGACTCTATTAGTTTGATTGTGACGTTTTGCGGCAGCAGCATTTTAGAAAGTGCTGCTGCTGCCATCCAACCTGCGGTACCGCCGCCAATGATCGCAATAGTCTTAATATTATTGGCCATGCTGTTTGCTATCCTTTAGATACATCGAAAGTTTTTCCAAATAAAGGTGGTGAGTTGGCATGTTCGACGCCAGGTGTGCAATACCTTTGCTCATGGTGTCTAAATGAGCTTGCATTTTTTCAAAGTCGACTTGCTCTGCCATTCTGTCGTAGCGCTGGGGTACTCTGCCAAGTCCGCTATGTAATATTGCCCAGTCTTGTGGGTTGAAAGGCTCAAAATCAAAACTAGCTAAAATACCTCGATGTAAGTACTGGGTTAGTTTTCTATCGAGTTTTTCGCATTCGCCATAACCAACATCACGCTGCTGGGCATAAATAGCGCGATGAAACAATTCAGCGTGTATTAGGTCATCTTTGAATCGACGATTGTATTCTTGACTTTCTATTTGTGTTTCATGATTTACAGGAATAAGTTCTAATAAGCGCTCAATGTCTTTCTTTAATAATATATATGGGGCGGGCGTAATTGGCTCTAGAGCATAAGCGGCATGCCCTATCGCAACGCAGTTTCCTTGCCAAGCTTTAGTGCGATACCCAAGGGTAAAGGTTTGGCCATTAGCTTGTTCGTCACCAACAGATGATTCAAATAAAGAAAGCTCGTGATTTTTTTGTCGTAACGGCGTTACTGACAGCCAACCTTGTTCAGTACCCGTGATTAGGCGGCGGGCTGGCCCAGTTTGAGCGCATTCTAGTGTTTTACTACTTAGTTGCACCGTGCGTTGGCAAACAAAGTCATTATTTAGCCTTGAAAGTAATTGACTGCTTGTGCCGCTACAATCAATGTACAAGTTTGCTTGAAGTTTTGTTCCATCATCAAGTTGCACATAGTCAATGTCAATTTGGTCAATTTGCCCTTGACTATGTTTTAGTGACTCGATATTTCCATTAATAATTTTGACTCGTGCTTTGTCAATTTTATCGAAAAAAATTGCAGACCATTGTGAGGGATCAAAATGATACCCGTATTCGGCCCGTGAAAGGGGCGATTGCAGATTATCTGTGGGAGGATGGGCAAATGTGCCTTTCATTGCCGCTTGAGCGCTAATTAAAAAATCACCTAATGTAGCGTTATGCCTTGTCATAAAGTGATGTAATTCAACACCTGATGTAGCAGCAAAGGGCAAATGAAAACATTGCATCCAAGCCCTATTATGCTTGCCCCAGCTGTTATAACGCGTACCGAATGTAAAGGTGGTATCAGTATCCAAAATAAGCTGTGGCTCTGTTACGCCATATTGTAAATTAAATTGATAAGCCTCAGGAGAACTGATCCCCCCATAAAGCAAATCACTTGCACAGGGTACAGATGGTTTTACCCATAAAATTTTAATATTTCTAGGTAGTGCTTTGCTTAATGCTAGAACGGTCATGCTGGCAGCAAGGGTGTTACCAAAGACTAGAAGCTGAGATATATCTTGATTTGACATTATTTAGCTCTTAGCCGTTCTGTATTAGACGCTGCGCCAATAACATTTAAGAAATCTGCATGTGTTTTAGCTTTACTTACGGCGCCTGCGATGTCGGCTCGCATACTTTGAGATTGCTGTTTAACTTGCTCAAAATGACTATTATCCACTCTGGGATCATAATTTTTAGGACACAGATTTTGCCCCATCATCACAGCCACCCAGCTTGGCGGCAAAAAAGCACCAAACTCGTAACGCTGCACATAACCACGATGCAGCCAGCCGTCTATTTTTTGTTGCAAACTATCGGGCAAGGTCATATTTGTAAAGTAGCGCCACATGTCACTATCGTCACGCTTTGTAGCGACATAATGTAATAACAGAAAGTCACGAACCCGTTCGAATTGTAATGCCATGCGGGAGTTGTATTCTGAGATATCCAGCGCGCTTGTGGTTTCGTGAGGAAACAACTCGAGTAAGCTTGTAATGCCTTCTTGAATTAAATGAATAGAGGTTGATTCTAAAGGTTCTAAAAAACCAGCAGAAAGACCTATAGCCACCACATTATTTTTCCAGAAGTGGTTACGACGTCCGGTTTTAAAATAAAGTTGCTTAGGCTCATCAAGGGCAGGTCCGTCTAGATTACTGAGTAGTACCGAAGTGGCTTCGTCTTGTGAAATAAATTCATCCCAGTACACATGACCATTGCCGGTTCTATGTTGTAAGGGAATACGCCATTGCCATCCCGCCTGTCTTGCGGTGGCTCGCGTGTAAGGAGATAAGTGTTCTTGACGTTCGCACGGCACGGCAACAGCGCGATTGCAAGGCAACCAATTTGACCAGTCTTGATAACCCGATTTTAATGTTTGTTCAATCAACACACCGCGAAATCCAGAGCAATCTACAAACAAATCAGCAGCTATTTGTTGACCATCATCTAATGTAATAGAAGTAATATCACCAGATTTTGCGTCGACAAGTGTATCGACTACTTTGCCTTCTATGCGCCTAACACCGTTAGTTTCTGAAAAACGCCTTAAAAATTTTGCGTACAACCCAGCATCAAATTGATAGGCATAACCAAAAGCTTGCTGCAGTGCGGTTTTACCTTCTTTAGGTAATTGAAATTTGTGGTTTTTAGCCGCCACTATGCCAAATGCATAGTCATTCAGAACACCATAATCACCGTGTTTTGATAGTTTCATCAGGTGCTGATAAAACTCGACACCGTTAATAGTTTGTCCGAAGTCGCCAAAAGGATGGATATATTTGTCGCCTAAACGCCCCCAATCACAAAATTCAATACCCAATTTGAAAGTCGCTTCTGTTTGTTTCATGAAGGCGCTTTCATCTATTCCTAGCGTTTCATTAAACAGTCTTATATGGGGTAAAGTGGCTTCACCGACGCCCACTGTGCTTATGGCTTCTGATTCGACTAATGTGACTGATTTAATTATGTTTTTGAGCTTTTTAGAAAGTGCTGACGCCGTCATCCAGCCGGCAGTTCCACCACCCAGAATGCATACTCGCATATAATTAATATTCCTTTCTCGTTTACATAATGTTTTATTTTATTAAAAACAATGTTAATTTTGTTAACGTTTACACAACAAGCCATAAATACTACCACAGGTCTAGAAAACTACCATGCATCTTACATTTTTGTATATATATTTGGGTTATAATGAAAACGTTTTCTTTTTTGTTGCTAAGTTGTTAAACTTTAGGTGTTGGTAAAAAGCAGTGTGATGTTTTTGCGGTCTAGTAATTCAGTCCGTCTTGTCGCTGCCAAAGACCACCTTGTCGTAAAAGTCGGGCTTTTTATAGCGATTAGCCTAACTTTGCTAACCTAGTTCCACGTATTGCTTAACATAATTAATATATTTATAACAAAAAACACACTGGAGAGAACATGAACACACAAAAAAAATCAATTCTCGCGTCATCGGTGAAGGTAGCTCTTTATGGAGCCACCGCGCTGATGACATCGCTAGCTGCACACAATGCATACGCGCAAACGGCTCAAGACTCAGTTGATCAAGATGAAGAAGTCATTGAAGTCAGAGGCATACGTGGCGCATTAGCCAATGCGGCCGAATTAAAACGTGAATCTAGTACTTTTATGGATTCAATCACCGCTTCAGATGCAAACGCACTACCTGATTTGTCTGTCGCCGAAGCGCTTTCTCGCGTGCCTGGCGTGACTGTAACCAAATTCGAAATAGGTAACGACGGGGGTGATTTTCCGTCAGCAGAAGGTTCAGGTAACCTTATTCGTGGTTTAGGCTTAATACGCTCTGAATTGAATGGCCGCGATGCTTTCACTTCAGATGGCGGTCGAGCTTTAGACTGGTCTAGTATTCCCCCCCAAATGATTGAAGGGGTTGATGTCTACAAAAACCAAAGTGCTGATCTTATCGAAGGTGGTATTGGTGGTAGCATTAATTTAAGAACGATTGAACCATTCGATCGTGAAGGAGGCTTTGGTGTGGTCTCTTTAGATGGTACATATAGCGATTTAAGAGAAGAAGTCTCACCTACTTTTAGCGCCATATTTGGTAATCGTTTTAAAACGGACAGCGGTGAGTTTGGTCTTTTAGGCTCATTTTCGCATTCCGAATTAAAATCTCTTTTTAATGGCTATCAGTCAGGTGCCATAGTGCCAGTGCCTGTAGGTTCAGTCGCAGGTGATCAATTTCCAGATCTTGATGTAGAAGATTTCACAGGTGATTTGATCCCCACCGCAGGTCAAACTGTGGGTATTATTAACGGTTTTCAACTACGAGCAACTGAAGTTGATAGAGAGCGCAGCAACGTATATCTTGCGGGCCAATGGAAAAGTTTAGATGAGACGCTTAAAGTCACGGCTAAATATGTTCGTGTAGAAAATGAAGTTTTGGATATTGAACGCACCACAGAGTGGCAGGATGGTGGTGTTGCTTATGCTTTAACTACTGGTGATAGTAATATTATTGCAACTGATGTTTCACTTACACCTTTTAATTCATCGGGTGTACCCCGTTGTGGTAATGGTGCGACCGGAGACGACCCAGCAAATTTTTGTGGTCAATTGATTGGCATTGATGGCGGTTTATTCGAAGAAGGTATTATATCTTCTAACGAAAGCAGTTGGTATGGCGCCCCTGGTGCACAAATAGGTAACTTAGGTATAGGTAGAAAAACAGAAACGACCACTGATGACCTAAGTATTAATATTGAATGGAACGTAGATGAGCGATGGTTTGTCGAGTTCGATGCTCATCACACAACCTCTGAGTTAACCAGAAGAGACCAATGGATTGGCGCAACAACGCATTTGGACTTTAGAAGCCGTCCAAATTTGGATGATCCTGAAATTGAGTTCTTTTATAATGATGGTTTTACCTTTAACCAAGGTAATATTCTAGACGCAGGTAACAATGTTGTACCTACCTCTGCACCTACATCTACTTCTGATCCTGCAGGCTATTTTATGGGATATGCTGCAGATGATTACCGAGACGGCAGTGGTGATTCAACAGCTGTTAAAATAGACGCTACGTACGACTTTAATCCAGATGGTGACGATTGGTTCCAATCGGTTAAATTTGGTGTACGCCGTGCAGAGCGTGAGCAAATATATCAAGAAGCTGGACTAAATTGGCAAGGAGTGAGTCAGGCATGGGCTGGTGGTATTGCACGATATAACGCCTTTGATACTGTGGCTCATGAGGTTTACGATTTCTCGGATTTCCAACGGGGTGGCGTAGTAGTCGGTGAGAATACTGGAATGGTCTTTGCGCATCCGGATTTATTAAGTAATCCAGACTCGTTTTATGACTTTTTGGCTACAGAGCCTGATTTAAATACGGGTACTGATCCAAATAACACTAGAACGGGTGATTATAGTCCATTTGCGAATGGCCGCAGAGATGCTAATTATGTCGAGCAATATACAGATGGACAAACAGCAAATGTAAACGAAGTAGTGACCAATTTATACGCCCGCTTCGACATTGCTCAGGACTTTGACAATGGCATGTTTTTAGAAGGTAACTTTGGTGTTCGTTATGTCAAAATGGACATTGATTCTGTTGGTGCCTTCCAATACAGTCAGTTTGGCGTAGATGAGCAACAGCAGGGTCGTCCCCCTGAACTTGAAGCTATCGATAGCATAAGAGACTTCTTGCCAGAATCTGCCGCCTATCTTGATCAGGCAGATATAGATAGGAGCGTTGGCCTAGATGAAGACTATTATCTACCTTCAGTTAACCTAAAACTGAACCTAGATGATGAGTGGTTAGTCAGATTTGGATTAAGCAGAGGTTTAACTCTACCTAACATCTCTGATTACAGCGCATCACAATCCGTAAGAGCGATATCTTCCATTATCTTCCCAGAAATTGAAGAAGGCGAACCAGATCCAGTTGGTGCATTAGGCGCAGGTGTGTCTCGCTTACTAATCAGTGGTGGTAACCCTGATCTTAAACCAACGTTAGCGATTAATTTAGACTTAGCGGTTGAATGGTATGGAGAGGCTGGGAATTACTTCAGCGTTGCATTCTTTAACAAAAAAATCAAAGATATTGTGCAAACTGGCACCATTGTCGAGGTTGATTCTATTACCTTAGATGGCACTAACGTACCAATTTTTTATGAAGGTGCAGTGAATCAATCTGATGCGACTGTCACAGGTTTTGAGATTGCAGGTCAGTACTTCTTCGATAATCTTGATGGCTTATGGTCAAACCTTGGGGTGCAAGCAAACTACACTAAACTTGATGTTGACGCAGACTCACCTCAACGCTCACTGGACGCTGATGGCGATGGTATTCCAGATGGATTTGAAAATATTGTGCGAATAGAGACGCTAAACGGGATCATTGGTCAATCAGAAAACTTCGCGAACCTTGTGGGTATTTATCAGGATGATAAGCTAGAAGTGCGCATAGCGTATCAGTATCGTGACGAGTTTTTGAACTCCTATGAGACGTTCATTACGGGTAACCCGAATATACAAGATGCTAACTTCACTTTAGATGCGTCAGCTAAGTATCAATTGACGGATAACCTCCAAGTGAGTATTCAAGGTACAAATCTGACAGATGAGTTGCAAACATCTAAGGATATCTTGAATGAAGGTGGACAAACTTTCCAACGTTCAAGTTTTATGTTTGATCGCAGGTTCCAAGTTGGCGTGCAGTATACCTTCTAAGTATAAACCTTAAGAGTTAACATCAAACCGCCAAAGAATATTCTTTGGCGGTTTTTTTCCTTTTAAGTTTGTTGGATCATGATAAATGCCTCTACTCCAGGCCTTTCGCGAAAGGTAGTGCAAGGTAAAGCTTTGGAAAGTAAAGAATCACTCGGTAAAATTTATTCTTTTTTAACTCGTTAGATTGATCCAATTAAATTTCATCGCAGCCTTAACAAAGTAATCGTTGAAAACGTTTACATTTTAATTTATCGTACTACTACATTTGTTAATGGCATGTTATCTGGACTGCAGTTAACCAAAAAAACTAACTGCGATTGAAGATTAGCAATCATAAATGTGCTTCTCCATATTCACTATTTAGCCTTTAGGAAAATATAATAATGACAAAACTGCCACTATACGAAAAAGTCGGCTATGCCATGGGCGATGCGGCGGCTAATTTGGTCTGGCGTGGGGCGTTAGCCTATCTTGCTGTTTTCTATACCGACACTTTCGGTTTAGCGGCTTCTGCAGCCGCAGTATTGTTTTTGGTGGTGCGCTTATCTGATGGTGTCACCGATATCATTATGGGCATGATAGCGGATCGTACCAACACCTCTTGGGGTAAATTTCGCCCTTGGATCTTATGGTCTACGCCATTTCTTTGCCTGTTTATGGTGTTGTGTTTCACCACCCCTAATTTAAGTGATAGCGGTAAATTAGTTTATGCCTATGTCACCTATATTGGCCTCACTTTAGCCTACACAGTGAATAATGTGCCCTACTCTGCTCTGATGGGCGTGATGACAGAAGATGATAAAGAACGCACTAGCCTTTCTGGATTTAGATTTGCGGGTGCATTTTTGGGTGGTCTATTTGTAATGGGTTTCTTACCTGACTTGGTAGACATATTAGGCAAAGGAGATGATGCATTAGGGTATCAATATGCAATGTATGTATTTGCTGCTTTATTAATGGCGTTAATGGTGATTTCGGTAGCCACCACTAAAGAGCGAGTTGTGCCAATTCAAAAGGTGCAACAAAGCTTAGGCTCGGAATTAAAAGACCTGTGCAAACAACTACCTTTCATTGTCATGCCACTGATCGTTATGACCCTATTTTTCTATTATCGCAATTGGCAAACAGGTGTTTTATTTGTCGTAGTCATGTCTGCAATGACCTGGTTTGTGCGGCGATTACTCAAGGCTAATAAACAAAATGCGGTAAAAGAGGGCTCGGGTGTACAGCAAGATATGTTAGATCTTATTTCCAACAAGCCTTGGCTGATTCTATTAGGTATTGGTTTTCTGACTATGATGTTCAACGGCATAAAATATGGCGTGATTGCCTATTATTTTAAATATTATGTGGGCGATGAGTTACTGGTTGGACAATATTTTATCGCACTGTTGGTAGTGTCTATTCTGGGTGCTTTATGCACCAGTTATTTGGCCAATAGACTCGGCAGAAAAACCCTATTTATTATTGCGTTATTGATGAGCAGCCTGCTTACAAGTGGATTTTATTGGTTGCCTGGTACAGATGTGACACGCATATTTGTTCTGGGGTGTAGTGCCGAATTTTTCGCCGCCATGATGCCTACTTTGTTTTTTTCTATGCTGGGTGACTCTGCCGATTATAACGAGTGGCGCAATGGCAGGCGAGCAACAGGACTCATTTATTCTGCTGGTACCTTCGTACAAAAAACCGGTAGCGGCTTTGCAGGCGCACTGATGTTAGTCGTGTTAGCAAGTTATGGATATGACGGTATGGACGCCAGTACAGTAGAGGGCTCTCTGCCCGGCATGACCTTACTCATGAGTTTTATTCCCGCCGCTTTTGGTGTCGCCGCAGCCGTTCTAATGCTGTTTTATCCGATTACCGAACAAAAGCAAAAGCAGATGACAGAAGAGCTGATCGGCCGTCGTATTGCTGCAGCCTCGACAGCTGAATAATGCCAGGAAAACCTTATGTATTTAAAAGAATTGAAGCAACTATCACCCAAAGGGATTAATAACCATGTCTAAGCAAGTTACTGATAAAAAACAAAAATTTGGTTATTTTGATGATCTAAATTACGAGTATGTGATAACCACACCTTACACCCCTACCCCATGGATCAATTATTTAGGCAATGATGGCTTTTATGGATTAATTTCTAATACAGCGGGCGGTTACTGTTTTGATCGCGATCCTAAGTTTCGCCGCTTAACCCGCTATCGTTATAACAGCGTGCCTTTAGACAATGGTGGACGATACTTCTACATAGGTTGCAATGGCGAATACTGGTCGGCTACAGGGCGACCCGTTAATACCGAGCTTGATGAGTATGCGTGCCGTCACGGCATGGGATATAGCCGTTTTCATGCCAGCAAGAATAATATCGCGACAGAAGTTACCAGCTTTATTCCCCTTAATACTAAAGCAGAAGTGCACCGTTTGGTGGTCACCAATAATAGCGATACAGAACAGTCAGTTGATGTGTTTTCTTTTATCGAATGGTGTTTATGGAATGCTGAAGATGACGGTGCTAACTTTCAGCGTAACTTGTCTACAGGTGAGGTGGAAGTTGAAGGTAGTACTATTTATCACAAAACCGAATACCGCGAACGTCGCAACCATTACGCCTTCTATTCGGTAAACCGTGAAGTAAATGGCTTTGAAACCGATAGAGAAAGTTTTCTAGGTCCTTACAGAGGTTTCGATAGGCCATTAGCTGTAGAAAAGGGCCAAACCAGCAATTCAATTGCACGGGGTTGGTCTCCTATTGCTTCACATCATTTAAAGCTTCAGCTGGCACCAGGAGAAAGCCAATCCTTGGTGTTCACTTTGGGCTATTGTGAAGTCGAACCCGAGGAAAAATGGGCAGCGCCAAATATTATCAACAAAACACCGGCGCAAACCCTAAGCGCTCGTTTTGACAGTGATGAGAAAGTCACAGCTGAATTGAAAAAACTGAATGATTATTGGCATAACCTACTCGGCAAGTTTCAAGTGCAAACTCCCGATGACAAATTCAACCGAGCAGTGAATATTTGGAACCAATATCAAAATATGGTGACATTTAACTTGTCCCGTAGTGCTTCGTTTTATGAATCAGGTATTGGTCGTGGTATGGGATTTAGAGACTCGAATCAAGACACTATTGGTTTCGCCCATATGGTGCCAGAAAAAGTCAAAGAGCGGATTTTAGACTTGTCTGCTACCCAAAAAGAAGATGGCTCTGCTTATCATCAATACCAACCTTTAACTAAAAAAGGCAATGCCGATATTGGTGGTAATTTTAATGATGATCCTATGTGGATGGTGTTATCCACCGCTAATTACATTAAAGAAACAGGTGACCTGAGTATCTTGGACGAAGTGGTACCTTTTGATAGCGATCCTAGCAACACCGCCAGCCATTTTACTCACCTAGAACGGGCATTTAATCATGTTGTGAACAATCTTGGCCCCCATGGACTACCTTTAATTGGCCGTGCAGACTGGAATGATTGTCTTAATTTAAACTGTTTTTCTGAAAATCCTAATGAGTCTTACCAAACCACCCAAAGGGGTAAATCTGATATCGCCGAATCAGTGATGATTGCTGGGCAGTTTGTATTGTATGGGCAAGAATTTGTAGATTTGTGTCTTAACATTGGTAAAACAGACTTAGCAAAAAGTTGCCTAGCTGAAGTTGATAAGATGCGTCACACCATTATGCAACATGCGTGGGATGGCGAATGGTTTTTACGCGCTTATGACGCCAATGGCGACAAAATAGGCAGCAATGACAACCTAGAAGGCAAAATTTTTATTGAGTCTCAAGGATTTTGTACCATGGCCGGTATTGGATTTGACGATGGCAAAGCGTTACAAGCTATGAATTCAGTTGAAAAACACTTATCGACTGACTTCGGGATCATGCTTAATCAACCAGCATTCACCGCTTATAACAAATACATAGGTGAAATCACTTCCTACCCACCGGGTTATAAAGAAAATGCCGGTATTTTTTGCCATAACAACCCTTGGATCACTATATCAGAAGCCATGTTAGGACGAGGTGAAAAAGCCTATGAGTATTACAGCAAGATTACTCCGGCATTTTTACAAGACGTGCAGCAATTACATAAAACCGAACCTTATGTATACAGCCAAATGATCGCAGGCGCTGATTCGGCTAATCCAGGAGAGGCGAAAAACTCATGGTTAACCGGCACAGCGGCGTGGAATTATTATGCGGCAACCCAGTATATTTTAGGCATTCGCCCTGAATACCAAGGTTTACGCATCGACCCCTGTATATTGCCCAGTTGGGACAAAGTCAGCATCAGCCGAACGTTCCGCGGTGCCACGTATAAAATTGAATTGCGTAATCCACTGGGCATAAGCAAAGGCAGGATCCAACTTGAAGTAGATGGTCAAAAAATCTCTGGAAATATCATTGATCCTGTAGTCTATGCAAAACAGCACAATGTTATTGCCACTCTTTGTAATAAGGATTAAGCATGAAAACACTATTGTTTAGCGCCATCTTAATGACAATGTTTGTTAGCTTACAAAATGTAGCAGCAGAGTCGGTATCAAAAGTTGATAAGGGTTGGTGGGATAATCCATACCCTAGTCAATTTGATAACAGTCAATTAACCAAAAAACTAGACTTTGTGTCGGTGCAAGGTAACAAGTTAGTTGATGAGTCTGGCAAACAAGTGATTTTTAGAGGCGTGAACATTGCCGATCCAGATAAATTGCTGCGTGAAGGTCAATGGTCTGAAAAATTATTTAAAGAAGTCAAAGCTTGGGGCGCCAACGTTGTGCGTCTACCCATCCATCCAGTATCTTGGCAAGGTCATGGCAAAGATGCCTACTTTAAGTTAATTGACCAAGCCATCATTTGGGCAAATGCGCAACAAATGTACATCATCATTGATTGGCATTCTATTGGCTATTTACCAGCTGAGCTGTTTCAACATTCAATGTATGACACAACCATGAAAGAAACTCGTACTTTCTGGAAGGACATTGCGTTTCGATATGCTGGGGTGTCCACAGTAGCGGTATATGAACTATTTAACGAACCAACTGATCAAGGTGGCCGAGCCGGTAAAGCCAACTGGCTTGAATGGAAAGCTTTCAATGAAGAGTTAATAGACATCATTTATGCCCATGATAACAAAGTCATACCTTTGGTTGCAGGCTTTGACTGGGCATATGATTTACGCCCTATTCAGCAAAATCCAGTAGACCGTCAGGGTATAGCCTACACAGCTCACCCCTACCCGCAAAAAGCTAAACCAGAGGTGAAATCGAAAGAGAACTTCTTTATTTTATGGGATGAAGTATGGGGCTTCGCTGCCAAGGACTATCCTATCATTGCTACCGAGCTAGGTTGGGTCAATGCCGATGGCAAAGGCGCGCATATACCTGTTATAAACGACGGTTCTTATGGCCCACTGATCATCGAGTTTATGCAAAATAAAAATATCTCATGGGTAGCCTGGGTATTTGATCCAGATTGGTCACCCACTATGATCAGCGACTGGAACTTTACCCCCACTCAACAGGGCGCATTTTTCAAACAAGAAATGCAAAAGCATCAATAGTGGTAGCTGAACGGTGAGCTTATAGCTGCGATCTGAATAGTCTTTGATATAAAAGTGATAGCAACTCTTGCTGACTATCCTCTTTTTTGTTTTTAGCTCGCGGCTAGAAGCTAGCCGCCCGCAGCTTGCCGCCCGCAGCTAAAACTTACTCTGGTGCTTTACTTGTACTGTCTCTGATTTTTAATTCAAAAGGTAAATAACGCCTTCCAGGCTCAACTTTTTGCCCTTTTAATTGCTTCAATAACAGCTCAATACACGCACTGCCAATCTCATGTAATGGCTGATGAACAGTAGTCAAAGACGGTGTAACAAACTTTGCATAATTAATATCATCAAAGCCCATCACCGAAATATCATCCGGTACAACAAAACCCTGCTTCTGCAAAAATTTCATTACACCTATTGCCATATCATCATTAAAACAGAAAATTGCAGTGGGTCGTTGCGGCAATAATAATAACTGACTAGCGCAATCCATACCCGATTGCACTACGTATTCACCTTCTAATTGCAAGGTACTGTCAAGCTCTATGCCGGCCTCTTTAAGGGCTAATTGGTACCCCTCTAATCGTTCATTTGAACTAGCAATATCACCTGGCCCAGTTATCGCAGCAATCCGCTTATGACCCAGAGAAATTAGGTAATTGATCGCAGCTTTTGCTGCAGCCACATTATCTACTGCTACTTGCACTACTTCGTCTGAATCAA
>Ga0115567_10000689_pt1 | contig 33352 bp, 20 predicted proteins | sample COGITO_mtgs_1204_2_FD_88679 | JGI IMG/M metagenome (GOLD analysis project Ga0115567, IMG submission 88679) | Pelagic marine microbial communities from North Sea - COGITO_mtgs_120412 | ecosystem: Environmental > Aquatic > Marine > Epipelagic | place: Germany:Helgoland, sampling site Kabeltonne...
CTGTTCACGTACCAGGCAAGCGACGGACTGACGGTGGGAAATCACGCGATCCTTACGATCACGATCAATGCCGCCGATGACGCTCCGGTGACGATGGCAGACAGCTACACGTTTACGGAAGATACGGCGCTTGTGGTTGCCGTTGCGGGGCCGTTGGCCAATGACAGCGATATCGACAGCGTCGGGCTGACGGCGCAGGTGGTGCAATCTCCGGCAGCGGGGCAGCTGACCTTGCTGGCCGATGGTGCCTTTACCTACACGCCGGACGCGCAGGAAAATGCCGCGGACAGCTTTGTATATGCAGCCCACGATGGGACCAGCGCCACGACGGGGGTTGTGACGTTGGTGGGGATTCCCGTCAACGACCCGCCAGCTCCGCAGCCGGATGCGTACTCGCTGGTGGAGGACGAAACGGTGTCGGTCCCGGCGGTCAGCGGTGTGTTGGCAAACGATGATGATGTGGACGGGGATGGGCTGACGGCGACGGTCCTGAGCGAGCCAGCGACTGGCACCCTTACGCTCGTGGCGGACGGTGCCTTTACCTATGTCCCCGCTGAGAACGTGAACGGCGAGGTTTTCTTCAGCTACAGCTGCAGCGACGGGCAGCTCTCGCGAACGGCTACGGTCACGCTGACGATTACGGCAGAGAACGATGCGCCGGTGGCTGTGGCGTTGGCGTTTTCGGTGAACGAGGATGCGACGCTGGAGGTGGGCGCGGGAGCCGGGCTGCTGGCGCTGGCCACGGATGTGGATGGCGACTCACTGCTGCCGCAGGCGACGCAGCCGACGCACGGGACGCTCACGATCGCCGCGGACGGGGCCTTTACTTACGTGCCAGACGCTGATTTTGCCGGTGCGGACGCGTTTACGGCCACGGTGGATGACGGGCTTGCGCAGTCCGCAGCTGTGATCATCGGTTTGGTCGTCGAGCCGATTAACGATGCCCCGACGCCGTTTGCCGATGCCTACCTGACGCAGGAGGATACGACGCTTTTTGTGATCGCGGAAGCGGGGGTTCTGTCGAATGACGATGATGTCGAGGATGACGCCTTGGCGACCACGGTACAGACTGAGCCGGTGGAGGGCACGCTCACTCTGGCCGCATCTGGTGCCTTCACCTACGAACCGGCTGCGAACTTCGATGGCCAGGTGTCATTCGTGTACACGGTGAGTGACGGGGAGTTCGACCGGACTGCCAGCGTCACGATTGTGGTGGGCGGCAATAATGACCTTCCAACCGCGGAAGACGACGCCTTTACCCTGACCGAAGACGTGGTTCTGGAGGCGCCCTCGATTCTGTTGAACGACGACGATCCCGATGGCGATGAGCTAGCGGCAACGTTGCTGGTGCCACCGAGCCTTGGCGAACTCACGCTCGCAGCGGATGGTACCTTTACGTTTGAGCCGACTGCGAACGCTTATGGCGAGGACAGCTTCAGTTACCAGGCCACTGATGGGCAGCTGAATTCTTCTCTTGCGACCGTGCGGCTCTCGATCAGCGCGGTGGCCGACGCTCCGGTGGCCGAGCCAGATAGCTACACGATGAGCGAGGATGGGCTGCTGACGCCCTCTGCCGGTGTCGCGCTGGGGGCCAATGACGGGGATGTTGATTCCCCCGTGCTGAGTTTCGAGGTGCTGGTCGCGCCAGCAACTGGCACACTGGAGGTGGCGAGCGATGGGACTTTTACCTACGCGCCAGCCGCGGATGCGAATGCGGACGTGGCCTTCAGCTACACGGTTTCGGATGGGGCGCTTAGCGATACCGGCGAGGTGTCGATTGTGATCGAGCCCGTGAACGACGCGCCGGTGTTTTTGCAGGCTCCCGCCTTCATCACCGACGAGGATCAGCTGCTGAGTGCGGACCTCGCAGCGTTTGCGCAGGATATTGACTCGGCAACGCTTGAATTTGGCATTGTCGCGGGGGCAGCGAGCCAGTCGGTGGCTGGGACGTTTACGTTTGATCCGCCTGCCGATGCGCACGGACCGTTTGAGTTGACGGCGACCGTGAGCGATGGCGAACTGAGCGCCACGACTACGGTGACGATCACGGTGCTGCCCGTCAATGACGCGCCTCAGGCTGGTGCGGATGCCTTCACCGTGGACGAAGATGGCCTGTGGAGTGGAAATCTCACGGACAATGACAATGACGTGGATGGCGATGGTTTGCTGGTCGCGAGCGTAACGCCGCCGGCTCAAGGTTCGCTGTCGCTGGCTGCCGACGGGGCATTCAGCTACGAACCGCACGCGGACGCCAACGGGCCAGACCAGTTTGTGTATCGCATCACCGACCCCAGTGGTGCTGCGAACTCCGCAACCGTCGTGATTACCATCACGCCGGTCAACGACTCGCCAACGGTGATCGACGCGACCTACACCCTCCTAGAGGATACAACTCTGGTTGTCCCTGCCCCGGGCGCTCTGGCTGGGGCCGATGATGTCGATGGTGATGCGCTGGCTCTGATGGTCTTGACGGCACCGGCTAGCGGCGTTCTGGAGGCAGCGGCAACTGGAGCGTTCACGTATGTGCCCGCGGGCAACGATCACGGGTCCCGCTCCTTCGTGTTTGTGGCATCCGATGGGACGGAACCTTCGGCGTCGGCGACGATTACGTTGACGATCCTGCCGCAGAATGACCCGCCAGTGGCACTGGCAGACAGCTTCACCACAGCCGAGGATACTGCGATCGCAGGGTCCGTGCTGAGCAATGACACGGACCTGGACCAAGACGCTATCAGCGCGATTCTGGGGACCGGGCCTGGCAGTGGCGCGCTGACGCTGGAGGCGGACGGCAGTTTTACCTTTGAGCCGGAAGTAGACGCGGTCGGCGATGTGGTCTTTTCGTACGCGGTATTCGACGGCACTGTGGCATCGGCGACGACGACAGTCACGATCACGGTCGAAGCGGTGAATGACAGGCCGGTGGTCGCAGCTGACAGCTATACGGTGCTTGAAGATGGCACGCTGGCGGGAGACCTGTCTGAGAATGACAGCGATGTCGACCAAGACGTGCTGAGCCTCAGCGTTCTTTTGTCGCCCGCGACCGGGCAGTTGCAGCTGGATTCGTCGGGGGCCTTCACCTATGTGCCAGCGCTCAATCAGACGGATCCTGTGACCTTCACGTACCTGGCAAGCGACGGCGCGCTCGATTCATTGGCTGGGTCCGTGCTGATCACGATTGTGGCGCAGAACGACGCGCCAATTGCGTTGGGCGACGCCTTTCTGACCGATGAAGACACAGCGTTCTCGGTGGCGGCTGTGGATGGTTTGCTGGCGAACGATAGTGATGTCGACGATCTCGTATTCGAGGCAACGCTGGCAACCGAGCCCGCGCTTGGGAGGATTACGCTCACGGCAGATGGGGCATTTACTTACGTGCCGGAGGCGGAGCAGAATGGCGTGGATACGTTTTCTTATGCAATTTCGGACGGGGAGATCTCGGTCACGGCTCTGATCAGCATTACGATTCAACCCGTGAATGATCCGCCCGTCGGGACTGCTGAGTCGTTCACGGCAATAGAAGACTTGCCGGTGTTTGGCAACCTGCTCGACAATGACAGCGATATTGATGAGGATGAGCTCGAGGCGCTGCTGCAGCTGGCGCCAGACTCCGGCGAACTAACGTTGCTGGCAGATGGCAGCTTCACCTATCAGCCCGCACTCAACGCGACGGCCCCGGTCAGCTTTCAGTACCTCGCTACTGACACACGGCTGAGTTCGGGACCGACCTTGGTGACAATCACGATCGAACCGGTCAACGATGCGCCAACCGTGACAGACGATGCCTTTACGACAGATGAGGACGAAATCCTGAATGATTCCATTGCAGATGCGGATGTTGAGGGCGGGCTGGTTTATTCGGTGCATACGGAACCTATTGGGATCCTGAATCTTTCCTCCGATGGTTCATTTGGCTACACGCCTCCCCAGAACTTCAACGGGCTAGATGTGTTCATCTATGCGGTGATAGACGGTGAGTTTGCGGAGTCCGCAACGGTGACGATTACAGTGGATCCGGTCAACGATGCGCCGACGGTAAGCGCTGACGCATTTACCCTGGAAGAGGATATGACGCTGCGTGATACGATCGCCGATGAGGACGTGGAAGGCGGGCTGACCTATTCGCTGCAGATTGCCCCGGCGGGAGGACTCGTGCTGTTGTCCGACGGTTCGTTTACATATACGCCGATTCAGGACTTCAACGGGCAGGACGAGTTCGTCTACGCTGTGGTGGATGGGTTGTTTGCGAACTCCGCAACCGTGTCGCTTACGGTGAGCCCCGTGAATGACCCGCCGACAATCACCGATGATGCCTTTACTGCAAATGAAGATGAAACCCTGAATGACTCCATCGCGGACACAGATCTGGAAGGTGGGCTGGTTTATTCGGTGGAAATTGAACCTTCCGGCACCCTGAACCTATCCTCAGATGGCTCGTTTACCTATGCACCTCCCCAGGATTTCAACGGGCAGGACGTCTTCATTTACGCGGTGGTGGATGGGTTGTTTACCAACTCCGCAACGGTGACGATCACGGTCTTGGCGGTCAACGATCCGCCAGTGGCGGTTGAAGACAGCTATAGCGTGGATGGTAACCAGTTGCTGGTCTCTGGGGTCGGCGTGTTGGCAAACGATGATGATGTCGACAGTGCGGGCTTGGAGGCGAGCGTAGTCACGTCAGTGGCGCACGGTACGCTCACGTTGCTGAGCGACGGTAGTTTTAGCTATGAGCCGGGCGCTTCATTTACGGGCGAAGACTCGTTCACGTATCAGGCAACGGATGGTGAGGCGGTGTCGCACGAGGTAACGGTCTCGCTGGTGGCGGAGACGCGTGAACACACGGTGCCGATCGCGGCGGGTTGGCAGTTGATGAGCGTGCCGGGCAGTCCCCATCAGCCGATGGGGACGATGTTCGGCAACTGTGCGGTGGCGGTATACCGGGTGACGGCTGGTGGGCTGGTGGCGGTAGGCGATGCGGAGTTTTTGCTGCCAGGAACGGGGTATTGGGCGTTTTCAGCGATCCCCTGCGAAAGTGCGATCTTCACGTCGCCAGTCCGTGCCGTGGATGTGGCGTTTGGCGCGGGCGACTGGGCCGTGGTGGGAGCGCTTCAGGCGGGCCCGTGGCCTGGCCCGGCACCTCTGATTATCTGGCGCTTCGTGGGCGGTAGCTGGCAGAAGGTGCCCTTTGAGGCCGACTTGTCCCTCTATGAGGGATACTACATGATCTACGATGCCGGGACCGATTTCGAGCTGATCGCGCCGGAATAGCGTCAGTCTGCGGGTTTGAGATACGGCTTGAGATAGTCGTAGGCCTGTGGGACGCTAAAGACACATAGAGAGGTCTGGAGCCAGCGTGTCTCGGAGCTCGGGGAAAGATCGTAGTTTTCCGGAGAGATCTCGTTGGTGAACGGGGTTCCGTCGTAGCGCCGGGTGGTAAGGCCCAGGCGTTCGAGAATAGGAAGCGATCCGGCGAGGTCCCAAAGTTTCACGCGTGAGCAGTAGGCCATGACCCGACCATGAGCGACAGACATCAGCGGCGAGACTGCGCAGGATATCGCCAAAATTGGGTTCGGGAACCCAGCGCCTCCGTGGCGGGCGGTCTTCTGTGAGACCGCGACCATGGTGGACAGTTCGCAGGCCGGGTCTGGGGGAGGGAGTCGCACGCCTTCGCTGTCTTTTTCGGCCCAGTAGGTAACCCCGTCGCCTTGGGTCAGGTAGAGTTCATCGGTGACTGGCAGGTAGATTGCGCCTTCGGTTAGGCGGCCATTGCTGGCCATACCGAGCGATACGCCCCAAGTAGGCAGGTGATGGGCATAGGGGGAGGTGCCGTCAATCGGATCAATGATGTATAGGGTTCCGTCGAGTGCGGCGGAAAGGTCTGATTCTGTAATCTCTGCCTCTGACTCTTCGCCCAACACATAGGTGTCTGGGTTGGCAGCCAGCAGGGCGTTGCGCAGGAAATTTTCTACGGCTCCGTCGGCCTGGGTGACGATGGTCCGATCGGCCTTCATGCGAATCTCGGGTGAGTCATAATAACGCAAGGCGATGGCACCGGCTTCGTACATGAGTGACCGAATCATTTCAGGATTCCAAAGCACACATAACCTCTCGTTGGCATTCGAAAAAGCACATACTATAGTCCAATGTGTCAATTGCACCTGCGGGCACTGGCAGGTATTCATCTTCCTAGGAGTTTGCCTTGACGCGTCACGTCCGCGCCGTTATCTGCCTGTCTTTTTTTGCTGGAGCGCTGTCGGTCTGCGCTCAGGAATCTTTGGGCCCTGTGAAGTTTCTACTTGACGATGGTCGCAAGGAGTGGGGTATCTTGGTCGAAGAGGACCGGCTGTATTTCGTGCTGGCGACGAGCAAGGCGGTTAAAAGGATCCCAAAGAAGTCGGTGCAAGTGCCGGGGACTTGGACGCCTATTTGCCGGACAGCGAACGACATGCTGTTGCTTCTGGATAAGCTGTTCGATGATGACGAGCTGACCCGCATCGAGGATTACCAGCGGAGACTTCAGCGGGAGATTCAGGGTCTGGAATCAGCTGCGGCACCTTTGTTGCGCTCGGCGATGCCGACGCCAAACGACCGTAAAGGCTGCTTGCAGACGGCAATTGCCCACTACAAGGCGCGTGCTGCCCGGGTCCCGCTCGTTCTCAAATTGCTGGAAGCGATCGAGCACATGCGGCGGGTGGACCAACAGATCAAGGAAGGGCTACTTCCGCGGGACTTAGAGTTGATCGATGAGCTGATGCGTGTGGAAGTGGAGCTTTTCAAGGAGGTCAAGGTCCCACGGCGGCGGATGCTGGAACTGGAGTGGATGCGAGCGCAATTTGCGACACAGCTGAGCGAAACGCTGGAAACAGTCCGCAAAGATGCAGAGGATTCCTACCTCCGCAAAGGCGATCCCCGGCCGATTCGTAAGATGCTAGCGAAGTTGAGAACGGCCCGGGAGCGCCAAGGCAATTACAACTCTCCGCTGTCGCCGTTGGTAGACGTGTTGATTGCGGACTTGAAAGAGCGCTTGATTCCGCCGCTGAAGCCGGCTGTGGATCGAATTTTTACCTTTAGCAAGGATCGGCCTGCTCTTAGCACGAAGTACGTGGCGATCATGCGGGCGATTGGGAGCCGTCAGGTGTTTCTGGGGGAAGTCGGAACGGGGCTCTGGGGCGATGAGGCCCAGGTAATCCAAGGGCGAATTCAGGCAGCAGATGAGTTGGCCACGCATCATGTCGAGACGGCATCTGAGCGTCGTGCTTTGATTGTGGTTTTGCTGGACAAGATTCTGGGTGCAGAGTTGGCGTTGCGTCGGAATCAGCCTGAGCTGGCCTTGGTGACCGTCCAGGAGATCATCGAAGCCATTCAGGTAAATGGTCTGCCGAGAGAGGAAATTTTGCCTCGTCTTCAGGATACATTGTTCGTCGCCACGGCCGCCTCCCTGGTGAACGAGCTGCGAAATGCCCGGGCGCTAGAGCTGGCTGATTTGAAGGCGCTGGTGGAGCGTACGGACGAGTTTCTGAAGGAGAGCGGCAGCAAGCTGAAGGGCACTGGGATGAACGTCGCTACGTTCGAGAACCTGCTGCGCAAGCTGCGCACGCTGTACGCCTACCGCAGTCGCTACGCGGAGCTTAGTAAGGTCGGCAACACGGCAGCTTCTTGGGGATTGTTGGATTCGCTGAATCAGTGGGTTGAGGAGCATCGCAATGAGCTTGATCCGATCGACCTGGCGCATTGGGAGAAATTGTTTGCGGAGTCCGCATCAGCGGCGCAGGCAGAGGTGGAGCGGCGTTTTATCGATGGGGCAGCTGCCGTGACTCAGGCGGATGTGCCGTACATTGTTCGTCTGGCGCGGCTGTTCTTGCGAGAAAACCGGGCAGAACGAGCGGTGAAGCTGGTGAACGGAGCCATCCAAGGAGCGCTTAATCCGGCCGTTAGGGGCTCGCTTATTGTCCTGCAGCTGAGTGTCGCAGAGGCGGTCGAGTCTAATGGCGATGTGGAGGGCGCGCTAGATCTCTGCCGGCGGGCTTTGAGTCATGATAAGGCGTTCGCGATTGAGTGCGGTGTACATGATCAGTTGTTCCGCTTGCGTCGGAAGGCCGCGAAGAGTCGGTGGGCCACTGGTGAACATGAGCCCGCGCTCGAAGACATGATTACACTAGCGCGAGACTATCCTAAGGAATCCATCGAGCAGCAGTTTTACGACGAGATTATTTCGTATCATTTCAAACACGCAGCCGGTAAGACGACTGACAAGCGGAATGATGAGTGGCTGGTTCTGAACGGACTCTGTAGGGTTTTTCCCAAGCCGCTGGCGGAGTTGAAGGCCCTTGAAGATGCCAGCCTACAGATTCGGTATCAGCTGGGGCAGACCTGGGGCCGCGGTGCCTATATCCAGACCTATGAAAAGTACCTTGAGATGGAAGAAGTGATGCCGCATCTGTTCGCAGTAGCTCGGCTATGGTCCACGTTTCTCGCGGATGCCAGGCATGAGTTTTCTATGTGGCGGCAGTCTTGGGTGCAGTCTGGGGTGAAGCTCCCGCCAGCGAAGAAAGTTGAATTGCTAAGGGCTTTGGCGCTCAAGTATCCGGTGATGGCCAATCAGCACGGCTTGGACAGCAACTACGTGGAGTTGAAAATTCCGTTCGCAGAGCGCTTCGCTGACCATGATCCAGCAAAGGCTTTCGAGATATATGACGAGCTGATTCGTGATTTTCCGGATCTTGCAATTGCCTCTGGGCTGACTGGCCAGCGAGACCAGCTACGCATGAGCTATGAACTCGCCCGGATTAAGCGTCCGCTGCAAGTTCGCTCCATTGCGGATTGGGTCGCGGTTGGGGTGGCAGTGGTCCTGTGGCTTTGGCTGGCACTGGGCGTGATCTCCGGGCTGCGCGAGCGCGGTCATGCTGGGACCCGCTTTTTTCACTTTGGCATGACCTTCAGTATTTACGTCGCGATTCAAGCGACGCTTTGCCTGCTCGGATTTCCCTTCATCGTGGGCTTCGCAGTCGGGTTCATATTGCCTGGGGCGATCTTGATGACCTACGCGCTCCGATCCTGTCGGTTCTTTCCACTAATCTACTTTGAACGCTGGATCGCGGTTCAAGAGTTGCTCTGTGTGTTGTTCAGACTTCCGATTATCGGGAGTTTCAGGGCCTCTATGAACCTGCGCTTGGCGATGCAGGCAGACATTCGGATTCGTGAGCGCGACCTTACATATGTCCATGACTACAGCCTTTATCGGATTCATCGGGCTACGGTGACCGCTCAGACCAATCCAGGAAAGAGTGTGGATATGCTGAAGAAGCTGGGGAATACTCTGGAGCATGAGATAGTAAAGGGTGAGCGTTGGAATGAGCGCTATCACATGTGTATGAAAGAGCTGGGGAATGTGGCGCTGACGCTCGGGAACGCTGAGCTGACCATCGAGTGCTTTATGAAAGACCTGGAAACGAATCCGGAAAATCCGGATGTCTTTACCCAGCGGCGGATTCTTGGTGAGCTGTTGTTTTCTCAGGGCAAATACGACGAAGCCAGCCAGTACATCCGTAGCTGTCTGGCGACCCAGGGTGGTAGCGATAAGCTCTGGTATCAGCTGGGGCGCTGTCATTTCGAAGCTGGTCGTCCGGATGAGGCGGGAAAATGTTTCAACTCCATGCTGGAGCGTACCCGTGACGCGCTTTTCTTTGGGGCACGGGCATTCTTTCGGTCTGGAGAGCGGGCTGGCGCAATCGAGTGGTACCAGCTGTTGCTGAAACGAGATCCCAACGATACAGAGGCGATCTACTACATGGCGTCATGTTTTGCCCACCAGGGCCAAGATCGCAAGGCGATCAAACTGGTCGGCCTGATTCCGAACGGAGATCGCCTGTACAGTGATGGTCAGGCCGTCGCCGCGAATCTGCTTCTGCGTGCGGGCAAGACTGCCGAAGCAGAGGGAATTTTCACCTCTGTGCTCGCGGACTCATCGGACTGCATTCCTGCCCTGCTGGGAATGGGACAGGTGCTGACCCAGAAGGGAGAGCCGGAAGCGGCCCGCCGTCACTTCCAGTCGGTGCTAGCTGCGGACCAGAATCACCCAAGTGCAAATTTCTTTATGGGAACGCAGCTTGAAGGAGAGAGCCCGGATCTGGCTCTGCAGTATTTCAAGCGCGCTGGCGAGGCCATTGAGTACACGCGTCTGGTCGAAAACTACGTCGGTCGCATTCACTTCTTCAAGGGCGAGTACAACGAGGCGCTGCGGAGCTTTGAGCGGGCCGAGTCCACCGGCGAACAGTCCCCATGGTTCCTCTATTTCTACGCGTACACGCTGGCAATTCTGTCGCATCAGAAGCGCTGTGAGGCTGTGCTGCTGCGTATTTTGGGACGGAATCACCCGGATAAGTCGTGGCAGGAGCATAGCGTAGAGGCTATGTATTCGATCGGTGTCGTGTTCTTCGAGCAGAGCGAATTCAAGCTTGCTCTGCGTTGCTTTGAGTTTGTGGCTGCACATCGCCTTAATCAGTCGCCTAAGCTCGCCGAGATCATCGAGGAGACGCGTTTCCGTCTGGTGATTGGGATGCTGGCCGAGCATGACTATGACAATGCCGAAGAGTTGATTGCCAAGCTGCAAATCCAGACCCATGATGCAAATCGCTCGGTGCTGTATCAGTACTACTTGTCGCTCTGTCATCTGTACCAGGGCAACTACACTGATGCGTCTGCGACTCTGACTCGCTTGATGGAAGCCACCGCAGACAATGTACGCTTTCTCTACCATCTTACGGTTGCCGAATTTGGGATGTCCGACGACATCCGCGGGATGCGTCATTTACGGGAGCTCTCCGCGCGGGATGATTTACCTGGTCACCTGTCTGCTGGGCTTCAAGTCATCCAGGCCTACCTCAACGCCTCGCGAGGCAATCTACGCGAAGGTGCCGATATCCTTGGCAGCATCGAAGAGATCGAGATGGATTTTCCTGGTGTGCAGCAAGTTCGCAAGAAGGTAATCGAGGCTCACTTGCTGTGTCTGTGCCATCTGCGGGATAACACAGGGATTCAAGAGCTGGTGGATTGTCTGCCAGCGGAAGAGCAAGGCCACGCAGCCTATTACCACGCGCTTGCCGCTGTTGGAAGTGGTGCGATCGATGTCGCGATTCGGGTGCTTAAGCCACATGTGGAAACCAGTCAAAAAGTCGCGGACTTGTACCGGATGTTGGCCGCAGATGCGGCTGGCGCAGCACTGGACGCGAGCGACTATGTGGCGGCACTGGACCTGCTTTCTGCGCTCCCCGCCGAAAGTGACGCTAAAAGAATCGCTGCCTCCCTCCGCGCAGCGGTGGCCCTTTCAGCCCTGGAGACCGGGCCAGAAGTCAGTCAGAGCATCGAGACGCTTTCCGAGCAGATGCAGACGATGGAAGATCCCGGGATGCGCCATACCTTCCGGCATAATCTGAACACGCTTTACTTCATATTAGGCACCAGAGATGAAGCAACCGCCAGCGAGAGGCTGGGAGATACTTGGAAGGCGTGGCAGGATTATTGGATCGCCAACGTGATGAACCAGCCCGAGTATTGGTCAGGCGAGCTGGCATTGCTTGATGACCGGACGGAGGTGACGCCAGAGCTGGCCCATCAGCTCACCGCAGATGTCGCCCGGGAGGTGCTGGCGCCGGTATTTCGTAATTACACGATCACGAATCTGGGGCAGATGAACGAGTCCGGGATTAACCGGCATCTGTCCCTGCTGGAATTCATCGCTGCGCGTTCTGGCCAGATGAAGGAAATCGTCGGGCAGCTCAATGCCTCTCTCGCGGAATTCCTGCAGGGCCTGGGGGAACATCCGCACGGCAACACTTGGGACATGCAGCTTTCGATTCTTACAGTCCAGGCCCGGATGCAGGAAATGCTTGGCACCGGCACAGAGATGGAAGAAGAGCTTAAGGTGCAGCGGAAATGCCGGAGTCGGTATAAGACACCACAGGATTACAAAGAGGCCCGCCAGGGATTCATTTTCGACCTGTTGGGTGCGCTTCAAGCGGGTGCCGATGGCGACCGCTCGGGTGCGGCGAAGCGCTTGGTCAAGCTGTTGCGCAAGATACCCCCTGGAATACCGCTGGGACGCAGTGTTGAGCGCCTCCATACACTGCGCGAGGCAGCGGCCAATCCTGAGCTTGCAGCGAAGAGCGGCGTCAGCGTCGCCAATGAGTTTCGGAAGATGTACAGCACGATCAAACGTTTGGAGATTAGCTAAGCCATGGCTGATGACCCTTCTGAGATTTACGACCTATTGCAAGTTTCCCCATGGGCTACAGACCAGGAGATTAGTGGCAAGCTGTCCAAGCTTAAGGCCGACGCGTCTGATCCTGCGATGATGGAGCGACTGACCTTGGCCGAAGCCCAGCTGACCGACCCGGTCAAGCGGGCCGTGCTGAATGCGCAGCAACTCATTCAGGCTGATCGAAAGCAGCTAGAAGAGCAGCTGGCGCAGCTTCGTGGGGACGGGATGCCTGAGAAGCTGCCCGATGCCTCTTTGGCACACGCGGTGATGGAAGGAGATACCTACGATATCGTCGAGGTCGACTGCCAGCCCACTGCCCGTGCCCCGGCATTGGAAGTGGATTTCGACGGGTTACGCAGTCAATTGGCAGATCCAGCGATCGAGCGCCATGTCCATTTTGATACCTGAGGCGCCGATCGTCTCGCTTTGCGGGAGCCCGGAGGAAACGGAAGCGTTGGGCACTCAACTGGCCGCAAAACTGCAAGGCGGCAGTGTCATCGCTCTGCACGGGGATCTTGGTGCGGGAAAGACGGTGATAGCGCGAGGAATTGCCAGGGGGCTGGGGATCCAATCAGCAGTCACCAGCCCGACCTTCACTGTGGTTCAGGAATACTTGGGCAACGTATGGACTCTATACCATATCGATCTATACCGGCTTAGCAGCGAGGACGACGCAATCGCCTTTGGCATTGAGGATTTCCTGGCCGATCGGTCTGCGATCACGATTCTCGAATGGGCAGAGCGACTTCCAACATTGCTGCCTGCAGAGACGGTCCACATTACGCTTGAGCGCGTCAGGGAGACCGAGCGCAGGATCACGCAGCAGCAGGGGCGCCCGGCGTCCAGCAAGCCAAGCGAGCAGCAGTAGTCCCGGTCCAAAATTTCCTCGTGCGCGTGAAGCAACGCGGTCTTAGGGTAACAGACTGGTGATTCGATGACTGTTCGGCTGAACGGCCCTTCTCGCGGGCCGTTCCCTCGCGCAATACTCAGGAATTGTTCCAGACTCAGGGTGTAGAATGGTATGAAGCGCTGGTGGATACTGGGAGTGATCGCGGCGGCGGTGGCTGGCTCAATCGCCCTACGGCTGGTCGGTGCAGCGCGGGACCCTGAGCCTGGACAGATCGAAACGATGGAGCGTGAGCTAGCGGAGTTGGGTGCGATGCTGCGTCCGCTTTCTTGTACAATCCCAGCGGGGAACTATGGGCTAGTCTATGAGGCGGAGACGCTGGACCTCTATTTTCGCGATAGCTCATCCGATTCATGCGAACGGGCAACGGTTCAGGATGCTCGGCTCTACGTGTGGGCGGACGCATTAGCGCTGACACGCGGGGCACGGCAGGAGTGCGAACTCCGCAAAACCGGGAATGGCTGGGAGATCTTCGAAGTGGTCATGACTGTCGATGCGCCTGCACCGGAGCAGAAGGTCCTCTCGGAATTTCAGATGGAAGACCGATTTATGCGGAAGGACTTAGCCCCGGATGGGGAGTGGCGGATCAAACAGGGCATTTGGCGGATGGAGAAGCACGGCGGCGGGATGGTTTCTCGGGAAGAGGACGCGTCAGCCATGCGGGCGGTCAATCCATTCACGTTGAAAGGCCAGCAAGTCGGAGACGAGGAGATTGCTCGTCTGGAGTATGCGCGGGTCCCACGCTTTGCGGGGAACCTGCTGATTGAAGCTCGTATAGAGTTTCGCGGCGAATCTGGGTATGCGTCTACCATTCGGCCATTCTATCTGCTTCAGGGGCGAGGTGAGGACGAATTGCGGTTCGGGTGGGATGGCAGCCGCTGGGAACTGGCGCTTGAAGACGAGGTGGGGGCCTGGCATCCGCTGCAGACTTGGCGCAAGCGCCCGCCCGTTGGGACGTGGGCGCGGGTAGGACTGGCCGTGGAGAATGGGACCGTGGCCGTGGCCCAGTTGGATGGTGTCGAGCTGGGGCGCGTCGAGCTGCCGCGGGTTGTGCAGCCGGGGCTAGCGATCGAGACTGCCAGTACACGGGGGATCGAAGTGGACGACGTGGTGTGTCGAGCGCTGCGGGCTCCTAAGCGACTTCAGCCGCTTTTTGTCAAGAGTGCGGCTTTCAGCAAGAAGGAGGCGGTCTCAGGTCGCGATCCCGTTCAGTTCGAACACTGGGCCCGCGGGAGGAATACCTTTATCAAGCTGGATGGCGTTGATTCCCGGTTGAACTTGAGTAAGGATCGCGTCCGTGTTCGGCTTCCACTTTTCGCTGATTTCATCTATCAGTCGATGCCCGATTTCCCCTTTGGAGACTATCAATTCATTCTGATGTCGAAAGAAGTCCCTGCGCAGCCAGCCGACGTGCTGCAGCGCTTGGACGTTGTAAAGACTGAAGGTGGCAGTTGGAAGTTGCCAGCTGATGATATGGTTCTCTCCTTGGAGTTTGGCCGGGCCGATGGGCAGTTCTACTACGTCGGCTCCAAGGGGCGACAGGTCATGGGCGCACCGTATCAGGGGCCTGCCTATCTGATGATTGTCCCACCCAGTCAGCAGTTACTAGCTGCGGATCGTCACGAGTTACGCAGTGACTCAATTTGGCATGAGCTGTTTGAACAGGCACCAAGCGACTGGTACTGGCACAATGGCGGTTTTGGAATGAACACGCGCTGGGCCTGTCAACCAGGCTGGAATTTCATGGCTGGCAAGAGCCAGAACGCGGCGGTGCTGCACAGCAAGCGATCCTTTCATGGGGACCAGGTGGTGGATGCATATCTGTCGCTGGCGGCTGCCTTGAGCTCTCAGCAGCAGTATTATATTCGGCGTGACCTGAACGTTTCATTCTGTACCAATGGCTACGATGTGAACAGTGGCTACTCGGTGATGTTCGGTGCGGATAATAATCGCGTGACGCAGTTGCGGCGCAAGGGCGTAGTCATTGCCGAAACCACCGATCGAGAGTTTCGGTTTCCAATTGGTACGAATCACCATGAGGTCCACTGGCGGATGTGGCACTTTGAATGTCGCAAGGAAGGCACGCGTGTCATCGTGCGTTACAACGGCCGCACGATGTTTGACGTCCAGGATGAGGAGCCGCTAGAGGGCGGGCATCTGGCACTCTGGACTGTCGCCAACGCCTTCACCGTGTCGCGCGTGACGGTCGCTGCTGAACGGCAGGCACTCAACCCGGAAGTGAGCTGGCAGGATTATGGGGACCTCACCAGCGCCTGGAAGCCGCTCGATCCTGACTCTGTGCGGCTATCTACCCGCGAGGCCCTTACCGATGTCGAGAATGCAGTCAGTGGTGGCACGCTGGGGGTCTGGCAGGCGTTTTCCGTAAACTTGCAGGAGACCCCGATTCTCGAGCTTCCGTTGCAGGTTTCTGGGGCAAAGGTAAACTTGCACATTCAGATCGGTTCGGCCACCTATCTGGTTGCGATTTCGGCGCCTACTGGGCAGATGATGAACTGCCTGAAGCCCAAGGCTTTGGCCCGTTTTTCGCGTAGTTATCTGCGGGCCGACAATGGGCTGAAGCTGATCGGCTCGGCTCGGCCGGTGGCGGGCTTGCTGGTGATTAATCTGGGAGAGATGATCAATGCGGTCGGATCGGTGCCAGGTTCCACCATGGTCACGCTCACGGTCGGCAACAGTAGCAACGAGGAATACCTGCTGGTAGGCACCAGCGGGAACCCCAAGGGAACACGCTACACCATCGGGATGCCGACATGGCGCGGCGAATAGCTGCCCTGGCGATCGCGGCGGCGATTCTGCTCGACCTTCTGGCGGTGAATTGGCACGGCATTCCGGTATCGACCGTTCTGGTCTGTCTGGCCGGGGGGCTGATCCTCTGCGGGAATCCTTCGCAACCGCCCAAGCCGCCTTGGACGTGGGCGTTGTTTTGCGCAGCCGTTTGCCTCGCGGCCCCACCGACGGGCGGAGCGGGCTTCCGCGAGGCTGCGCAGTTATTGTTGGTGATCGGAGTGGGCTGGATCGTGTGTGGCGCGTTGGCTCCCGAGGACAAACGCTGGCTGGGGTTTCTGCTGGCCGCCTTGGCACCTGTGGCAGCGGGGCTGGGTTTTGCGAACTTCGCAAGTCCGGCTCGGCTCGGTTTGGTTGCTGCGGTGGGGCTCGTGGCGCTGGCTGCGACTGCCCCTCGGTGGGCACTTTGGGGAGTGGTGCCCGTGGCAGCAGTCTGCGGAACAGCGATCGACAACGGCCCTTTGATTCTTCTTGGGGCCGCTGGCGCAGCCGCGATCACGCGGCGCCGCAGCCGGCTGCCACAAGCGTGCGCAATTTTTGCGGTCGCGCTGCTGGCAGTGCTGCTCAATCGTGCGGCGGTGGAGTCCCTCCGTCTTCATCACGCGGATGGTCAGCCCAAGCGCGGCTTGCTGGAGATGCAGGCCACACCAGGCGCAATTTCGGCGCGGTCACTGGGATTTGGCCTGGGATCGTACAAAAACACGATCGGCAACTATCACCGCTCATTCCCCGCCCACTACGATAATCGAGTGGCGCCGGATACAAACAGTACCTATCTGGTCTGGGCGGTCGAGGGAGGGATTCCGCTGGCGCTCGCCTGGCTCCTGCTAGTCGGCGGGAGCATTCTTGGAAAGGGAAAGCAGGACCACGAGCGTGTGTTTGGCGTGGTGATCCTGATTGCCGGATTATTTACGACCGTCATTACCAGCCACACGGGGCTCGTCGTCGCTGCCGCGTTGGGAGTATGGCGGGGAAAGTGGCCGCAGGCTGGGTGGCGCCCGCTCTGGGGGCCAGCCGCCTTGATTCTTACTGGCTGCGTGGGCGGTCTGCTCCGCAATCCAGAGGCGCGGGGACAGCCCGTAAAACCGCGCATTTTGCAGTCAGCAGTCGAGGAGATTCGCTGCCATGTATTTGAAGCCGAACATCCAGCTGAACCGCCAAGTGAGGGGATGGACGTCCGCGAGGCGAACGGCGCCTCTGGGAATCACGTCCTCGCGATTCCCGTGGACGCTGGGAAAGGCAAGGGCACAGCGCGGTACTCTGTGCAGATTCCACCGGGCACCTACCATCTCTGGCTGCGGGTGTTCTGGGAGGACGGCTGCGGCAACTCTGTGGGCGTAGTCGTAGGGGAATCATCGATGATCGTTTCTGATAGTCGTTACGGACTCTGGCACTGGGTGCGGGCACCCAGAATGATTTCCGTACCTGTCTCCAGCGCTGAACTCCTGATCCGCAATCTTGAGGATGGCGTGATGATCGATCAGTTCTTGTGGGTGGGGCGCGAGGATTTCGTCCCTGCTGGCGTGATGAAGGCGCGTTAATGATTAGAACCGCGGGCCGAACACGGTCGTAAGGCCTACCGGATGAGCTGGATCCCTTGACAAGGCCAGCGTATAACTGATAGTAACCGGATATTCCTTCCCGTCAGAACATGAGGCAATGATGAAAACGCGTCGTTTTACTCTGGTTGAGTTACTTACCGTGATTACCATCATCGCCGTTTTAGCTGGACTTGCCGCTGGTGGTTTTCTCAAGGTAAGCGAAAAGGCACGTATCGTTCAGACCAAGGCAAGAATGAGCGCTTTACAGATGGCGATCGAGCAGTATCGCAGCACCTACTCCTACTACCCCTTCACGTTGATTTCGACTGTGGATAAGCGACTGAACTCTGGCGAGTACGAAGATCTGATCAAGTGCCTGCGTGCAGCCGACGTCGACCTGAATCCTCGCGCACTACCGATGCTCAGCGCAGACGACGATACATATGTGGATGGTTGGGAAGGAAGCTACCAGGTGGCTCTGGACTTGGACTACGACGGGAAAGTTGACGGAGCAGTGATCTATGGCTATTACGACGACGACGCCCCCTACGACGAAGACGAAGACGACATCGATCGTGACGTAATTATCTGGTCTAAGGGCAAGGACGGGCTCGATAGCGCGATCGATAATCGCCTCAATGACGACGACAACGACGATAACGTCAACTCATGGGACGATTGAACCCGTTTGCGGGCGATACCCGCCTCTTGATTGCACCGTCATTGCTCGCCGCCGATTTCTGCCGTTTGGGCGCAGATATCGATGCCGTTCTGGCAGCCGGTGCAGACCTCCTGCACGTAGATGTGATGGATGCGCACTTTGTCCCCAATCTTTCGATGGGACCGCCAGTCTTGGCCAGTGTACGCGCCTACACCGATGCCTTTCTTGATGTTCATTTGATGATGACTGATCCTGGACGCTACATTGCGGACTACGTAAAGGCCGGGGCGGACCACATCACTATCCATGTCGAAGCGGATAGCGACGTTGGGGAAACCATCCAGATGATTCATGACGCCGGTCTGAGCGCAGGGCTTTCGATCAAGCCTGCCACTGCGCCGGAAACCATTTTCCCGTTTCTGGATCAGCTTGAGCTGATTCTGGTGATGACGGTAGAGCCGGGATTTGGCGGGCAGTCCTTCATGGCAGAGTCGATGCCTGCTATTCGGGTAATCTCGGCAGAGCTGTCTCGCCGCGGGCTGTCGATTCCGATTCAGGTAGACGGCGGCATTGATGCCAGAACCGCTCCTGTAGCAACTGAGGCTGGGGCCACGGTCCTCGTCGCAGGCAGCAGCGTCTTTGGCCACCCCGACGGCCCCACTGCGGCCATCGCAGGAATTCGGGACGCCGTCTGAGAGTGCCAGGCTGCAAGCGCCCGACTCGCCCCCTTCTCTCGGAGTTCAATGGTTTGCGGGCGGTGACTGCTCAGCCAGTAGCCTTCTCCATGCTCGCGGTGCGGGCCAATCAGGTTCCACCCTTCTGTTAGATTAATTTGGTTTTAAGATTTTGGACTCGTGAGTCGTGAGTCGCTCTTCCAAAAACAAAACAGAAATCAACAGCCCCCAGCGGAGGCCTATCTCGGAAACAAGGGTGTTTTCGGGGCCCATTCTATCTTGACCTCCGTCGGATGATCGCTGACGTCTACTAGGCAGAGGTACCAGACCGCAGCCTCGTTGTACGGACGAATATCGGTAGATAGACGCGGGTGGTCGTCGGAGAAACCAGCCGAAAAGAAGCTACCAGGAGGGGCACTCTCATCTGAAAGCGGTTGTCCCATTTTCCGAACCGAAGAGTGCTGGTATGGAGAGGATGAACGCCGGCTCAGTATCAATGTCACTGTCCCATCCGTGACAGCCAGATGCCGACAAAGACACCTGATGCCGTACTCGAGACGTTTGGCGGATGCTTGTCTACTGTCTTGCCGCTTTTGCAGCAGTCGTCGGACACTGCGAGAGATTGGCGCAGAAATGGGTACTGGCGTCAGCGCGGTTTCACACCACAGACGGTCTGTGCGGCTGAGATCGACACGACACCGGCGTCGGCCTTCGGCAAGATCGTTGCGGAGCTGGAGAGTCTAATTGTATAATGATTGCCCTGACTGGCCCCGGCCAGAGGCCCTCCACATATATCGAGAAAGCTCGACTGCCGCCTCAGCCGCCAGGCCACAGCGCAGATGTATGACGAGCAAGCTCAAAAACTACGGCGTCAGCTTGGAGAGGATTGATTAACCCGAGCCTTGTTTCAGGAAAAAATATTCACGGTGCTGTTTTATGAATATAGGGGCAGCGAAGCAACTCGAGGAGAAGAAGCGAGACTTGCTCGAGCCACGCGTCCCCATGAATTGACGTTGAACACGTTGCGGCACCAGACGGAGATCGTACTCTTGCTGATGTCGTGATTGAGTCACCCAATTGACAGCGAGAAGGCCCCGAGATGTCTAGCCTACAACAAGATCTTGCTTGGCAGGGCCCTTCCCAGAGCCACCTCCCCTCAGTTTTGAGCGGCCATCGGATAAGAATAGTGCTCGGAGCCTTATTGCTATCTGTAGCTTTGGCTGGTGCCAATGAACACTCTGTCTTGCGCTACGACAAACCGGCCAAAGACAACTTGGGGGCGAAGGGCAAAGCCGCGAAAGGAATTGGCTATATCCAGACTGCGCTCCCCCTCGGCAATGGCCGACTGGGCGCGATGTTCTCAGGAGGAATCGATCAAGAGAATCTGCTGCTAAATGAGATCACGCTGTGGATGAATGCGAAACGCGGGCTCAATGAGGTCGACCAGTCTGGCACGCCGAAGGGCGCCGCTGCCCACCTCGATACGGTCCGCGAGGCCTATCGTCAGGGCAAGTACGGCACCAAGAACGACAGCATGGAAAGCCTGGCGACTAAGTTCCTAAGCACCAAAGAACCACTCGGTAACTACGCCCCCTTCACCAATCTATTGATCTCCACTGGGCACGATCCGAAAGCGGCGACCGAGTATCGCCGGGCGCTGGATGCACGCACCGGGCTCGGCACGGTCCGTTATTCGATTGGCGACGGGATCTTTACCCGTGAGTATTTCTGTAGCTATCCCAATGACCTAGTCGCAGCGCGCTATACCGCGAAGAACGCCACGCTCAACCTCACAATCAAAGCCACCACACAGCACAAGGTGACTCAGTCGAGAGCTACTGGAAATCAGATCATCCTCAGCGGCGAGGTCAAGATGGTCCAGGATAACATCGAGTTTATGCAGCTGGTGCAGATCGCTACTGACGACGGCACACTCGCACCTCAGCCAGATGGCTCGGTCAAAGTCACAGACGCTACCAGTGTGAGTATCATCCTGACGGGCTATACCGACTACCTGCCTGTCTATCCGGCGTTCAAAGGACGCGACTTCCAAGCCGATTGCAAGACGACCATTGAGAGGGCAAGGGCGCTTGGCTACGCCGCCTTAAAGGAAATCCACGTAACAGACTTTTCGACACTGATGGATCGCTGTCGCCTACAGTTGGACTTTACTCCCTCGGCCGTGACCACCGACAAGCTGGTGGCCGGTAACGGCAGCTTGGAACTAGACAACCTCTACTTTCACTATGGTCGCTACCTGCAGCTGAGCTGCTCCCGCGGCGCCCCAGTTCCTTCAAACCTCCAAGGTCTGTGGAATTCGCAGCTCAAGCCTGCGTGGAATTGTGACTACCACACCGACATCAACGTGCAGATGAACTACTGGATGGTGAATCCTGCCAACCTGCCCGAATCGTTCAGGCCGTTTGTCGAGTGGCTGAAGATCCTTGCCAAATCCGGTAGCCACGTTGCCCGGGAGACCTTCGGCATCGACAAGGGCTGGAGCGTCGGGTTAAACGGCAATGTCTTTGGTTTCACTGCCCAAAATGTCCACGGGCGCCGTAATCAGCAGGCCGGGCATTGGCTGGCTCAGAATCTCTTTGACCACTACGCCTACAGCCAAGACCGCGTCTATCTCGAGGAGATCTACCCAATCCTAAAAGGTGCAGCTGAGTTCTTTGTCGAGTTTCTGGCACCGTGGAAGGATGGCACCCTCGTGGTCTATCCCACGTGGTCCCCCGAGAATACCTACCTCCCCGGCCAATATGGTAAGCTAAACAAGCAAGCCTATGGTGCAGCCTGGGATCAGCAGCTTGTGCTAAATCTGTTCACAGACTGCATTGAGGCCTCGACGGTACTGGGGCGCGATGACGCCTTTCGTCAGGTCTTGCAGGAGCTGATTCCCAAGCTGTGCCCGCAGAAGATTGGACAGCATGGCCAGCTTCAAGAATGGCCGGAGGACTGGGACAGCCCCAAGGACAAGCATCGTCATATCTCCCATCTGATCGCCTTGCACCCAGGCCGCGATATCTCGCCGCTCACCACCAAGGAGCTGACTGCGGCCGCGTTAGTGACAATGGCGCACCGCGGGGATCAATCGACCGGTTGGAGCACAGGCTGGAAAACCTGTTTCTGGTCACGACTACACAACGGCGATCGAGCCCACAAGATCTACCGCTTTCTTACCGCCAAGCGGGCCTATCCCAATCTGTTTGACTTTCATCCCCCCTTTCAGATCGACGGCAATTTTGGTGGGGTCGCGGGCGTCTGCGAGATGCTGCTGCAGAGCCATCTGCGCAGTGCTAATCCCGATGCCAAGACGATCGAAGAGGCCGCTTTTGTCGCCTATAAGAGCGATCCGAAGGCACCAAAGAACTTCCTGCCTGTGGTACCGGACGAGAGCCTGGCCGAAGCGCCCTACATCCTGCACCTGCTCCCTGCTCTCCCCTCCGCTTGGCCCAGTGGCCGAATCAACGGCCTGCGCGCGCGCGGCGGCTTTGAGGTCGATCTTTCGTGGCAGAACGGCACGCTCACGCAAGCCACAATCCGCGCAAACAGAGACGGCTCTTTCCGCCTCTATGCAGCTGCAAGTCTCAGTGATGTGATCTCGCTGAAGAAGGGTCAGGCGAAGATCTGGCCTGGTCAATGAGCCAATGACGAGCTAGCCAAGACTCAAGCCATGAAATCACTGATTACGCTGCTTATCTTCACAATCTTCTCCACAGGTCTCCTGGCGGATACCGAGGGCATCGGCATGCTGGGCTGTTACGGTCAACAGCTGCTAAAAGCGCCGCATATCAACCGCCTGGCTACAGAGGGGATGCAGTTTGCCAACTACCATGGCGGATTCTTCTGCGCGCCTGCTCGCTGGACCCTGATGACTGGGATGCATGATGGTTGCCAGGGCGGCTGGGGACAAAACAGATCCGGCTTGTTGATTGAAATGGGTAAGGCACACGCACCAGAAGAAGAGTACATGACACGCTTTGCCGAGCAGGTCCGAAAAACCGCTACGCCGATTCCAGAGCACGAGGTATTTCTGGCCCAAGTAGCCCAGCAGGCAGGCTATCGGACGGCACAATTTGGCAAGCTGGACGTGGGCTTCCTGACCAACCATGAACGGGTGAAGCGCTTTGGCTGGGACTTCTATGAAGACTACTTCAGCCACTCACGCTGCCACGGCTTCTACCCACCCTATCTCTGGCGCAATGGCGAGAAGTTCGAGCTGGAAGGCAACCTGCGGGCCCACTGTGCCAAGATGACGGCGAAGGGCAATGAGCCCGTTGGTTCCGATGGCAAAACCTGTTCCCAGAACGTGTTCATTGAAGGAATCCTCTCCTTCATCCGAACGCACAAGGATGAGCCATTCTTCCTGTATCGTCCCACGCAATTGCCCTATGGGCCGGTTGCGATTCCCAAGCTGCACCCTGACTTTGCGAACCATCCGACGCTGTCACTGGTGGAGAAGAAATACGGCTCGATGGTCAAGATGCTCAATGACCACGTCGGCCTGATTATGAAGGAGCTGACAGCCCAGGGGATCGACGAAAAGACCATGGTTGTCTTCGATGGCACTGGCGGCCGAGCCGGGCTCAAACGTTCCGGCTACCAAGGCGGAATCCAATGCCCATTGATTGTGTGCTTGCCTGGCAAGATTAAACCTGTTAGTCGAAGCGATATATTGAGCAGTCACTATGATTTCGTGGTGACAATCGCCGAAGTGGTTGGGACAGAAACGCCACCGGGAAAAGACAGCATTTCCTACTTGCCGTCGCTGCTAAAAAAACTCAACCAAAATCGCACGACTACATCATGGTCAATAATCGAAACACGCGCATGGGCCGTACTGTCTTGATTGCCAAGGACGGGCGGAAGCTTGTTGAGCTTGATCGTAAGAAGAACGACTTTCAGCTCTACAATCTGAAGAACGACAATGAAGAGCGGTACAAGCTGGCCGCTCAGTATCCAGAACCGGTTTCAGCGCTCAAAACCTTCTTACTACGTGAGCTTAACTCCGCCCGCCCTGACCTATAAACACCGGAAAAATCAAGCCCCCTTCCCTCACCACCAAAGAGAACCTGAATCCCATGAAAAACATCATCCTCAAGTACCTGCTCACTGCACTTGCAACACTACTGCTCGCTGGCGCAGCTCTGGCAGGGACGGCGCCCAATATCGTATTCATCTTCGCCGATGACCTAGGCTATGGCGATGTCCACTGCCTCAATCCGGAGCGCGGTAAGATCGCCACTCCACACTTGGATCAGCTGGCTGCGGATGGCATGATTTTCACCGACGCCCATACCAGCTCCTCCGTCTGTACCCCGTCACGCTACAGCTTACTGACCGGTCGCTATAATTGGCGCTCCAAGAAGCAGGCCGGAGTTCTGGGGGGATTCAGTCCGGCGCTCATTCCAGCGAACCGCCTGACGGTCGCAAGCCTACTCAAGAGCCAAGGCTACAAGACAGCTATGATTGGGAAATGGCATCTTGGCATGAACCTGCCCAAGGGGAAAGGGAAACAGAAGGTTGACTGGAAAGGCACCATAGCTGGCGGCCCCTGTGCGCTCGGCTTTGACTACTACTTTGGCATCACCGCCTCTCTCGATATGCCACCCTATATCTATGTGGAGAATGACAAGTTCGTGGGCGAGTGCACCACCATTAAGGAGTTTCACCCCAGACGCAAAGGCCCCGCTCACGCCGACCTTGAGGCGATTGACGTCCTTGATGATTTGGCCGAGAAGTCTGTCTCCTACATTAAGAACCAGGATGGCACGCAGCCGTTTTTTACCTATATCGCCCTGCCTTCTCCGCACACCCCCATTGTCCCTGCCAAGAGATGGCAGGGAAAAAGTGACATGGGGCCCTATGGCGACTTCATGATGGAGACCGACGCATTCGTAGGCCAGGTCCTGCAGGCGCTTGATGATGCAGGCGTAGCCGAGAATACAGTCGTGATCGTCTCCAGCGACAATGGCTGCTCAAAGGCCGCTAACATTGAAGGTCTTCAGGCGAAGGGGCATTTCCCCAGCGCGCAGTTCCGTGGTTCAAAGGCTGACCTGTGGGATGGCGGGCATCGCGTCCCCTTCATTGTCCGTTGGCCTGCAAAGGTTAAGGCCGGTTCGACCAGCGATGCGATCATTTGCCTCACTGACTTTGTCGCCACCAGTGCCGAGCTGGCCGGAGCAACGCTTCCAGACAACGCCGCCGAAGACAGCGTCAGCTTCCTGCCTGCCCTGCTCGGCGAGAAGATACAGACCAACCGCAAGGGCATTATTCATCACTCCATTACCGGTCACTTTGGGTATCGCGAAACCCAGTGGAAACTACTGCTCGCAAGAGGATCCGGCGGCTGGACCGCGCCACGTGAAGCGCAGGCCAAGACGAGCAATCTGCCAAAGGCTCAGCTCTACGACATGGAAGCAGATCCGGGCGAAAAAACGAACCTGTACGACACGCATCCTGAGATCGCCGAGCGTTTGTTGAGGCAATTGACTGCATACGTGGACGCGGGACGCAGCAATGATGGTCCTTCCACCAGCAATGATGTAGCAACAATCCGCCTTTGGAAATCTGAGAAGAAATCCAAGCAGTAATAGGACCAAGCATCCTGTCGGATGCCCTATTCTTAAGCCAAGCACTCCTACTTGCCCCTCCAGCCTCAGAACCGCCAAACTTCACCACCCTGTGCCAAAGCCAAACGGAGCTTCCCCATGCGCCTCACTACCCGTGCCCTCACCATCCTTGCCGCTCTCTGCCTGATCGTCGCCTCGGCCGAAGCCGCAAAGAAGAAGCAGCCAAATGGCGGCCCAGCCGCGAGTGTGTCAGCCAAGGGCAAGACCTTGCTAAACAAGAGAACCTTTGCCCTTAAGGGTGTCGTCGAGGTCGCCGCTGCTCTCGCCTATTTCAAGCCGGACCAGAGCTTCGGAAAGACCAAACTGTGGCCCATTGACCTGCCCAATGTAGTGAACAAGATTCCTACAGCCAAGCTGGCTGGCCGCAAGATACAGCTGAGTTTCACTGGCCAGGCCCAGGCTCGAGACAATGACCAGATCAGGTTCGCAAAGATTAAGGTCACCGGCATGAAAGCACTTGATGGCAAACCAATGCCGACCGCCACCCCCAAACCCAAAGCTCAAGCGAAAGGAAAGGGCAAAGCCAAGGGAAAAGCCAAGGCTGGCCAACAGAAGCAACAGTCTGCCAATAAGAAGGCCCCAAAGAAGCCCGCAGCAAAGAAGGGGAGCATGACTGTCGCAACCTCGGTCGCCGACTTTGATCCGGAGCTGGCCAATGTCCTAATTCTCGGAGACTCGATCTCGATCGGCTACACGCCTATTGTCACCAGAGGCATGACGGGCGAGGCTAATATCACGCGCCCCATGAAGGGGGCCAAGGCTGAGAACTGCGGCGGGACCACCTATGCCCGCGAGCACGTCAGCCGTTGGCTTGGCGATACCAAGTGGGACGTGATCCATTTCAACTTCGGCCTTCATGACCTCAAACACGTGCACCCGGACACCGGGAAAAACTCCACCGATGAGAGTCATCCGCAGCAGGCATCACCCGATGCCTACGCGGAGAATCTGCGGGAGGTCGTCAAAGTCCTGAAGGAGACGGGCGCGCACCTGATCTTTGCCAACACCACCCCGTATCCAGACAAGCCTAGTGGCCCACTTCGCCGCGCCGACCAAGTCTCGGTCTACAATGAAATTGCTGCCGGAATCATGGCCGAGAATGGCATTCAGATCAATGACCTGCATGCCTTTGTCGAGCCTCAGATGGAGAAGCTGCTGCTCCCCAAGAACGTTCATTTCTCGAAGCCCGGTTCCATCAAGCTCAGTGGACGCGTGACCGGCAAGATCCGCGCCGCTCTCGGAATCACAAAGTAGTTCGCAACACTGTGGGGTACGGGGTCCGCTCGTTATCGGCACAAAATGGTGCAATTTTCCTTGGACCGATTCGAGGGAGCTCGTAAACCTCAGTGATCTACTAATGCTGTATTTCAGCAATCGCCGGCTCGCGTGCGTCGAGCGAAGCGCTCTCAACGAATGAAAAGCGTCGATCTTTCACGAGGATTCTCAAGATTTCACGTCCCTACCGCCTCTTCTAAAGGTCTTCAGATTCCAGACATTTGGCAGTCAATGCCGGTACGATTGATTGGTCTCCGATCTGGGCTCGGTCGGATTCATCCGGCCGGGTTTTTCCGTGTCAGGATGAGTAGTAGGCTGCGTTCTCGGTGATGTAGCTTTCCGTGAGATCGCAGCCGTAGGCAGTTGCTTGATGAGGGCCGTGGTTCACGAGCACGGAGATCTCCACCGGGTCACCGCTCAATGAGTTGCGCATCGCCTCTTCATCGAAATCGGTGCGCTTTCCTTCGCCATAGACAACAGTGCCATTGATGGTGATCTGGACGGCGTCTGCAGCAATCTCGCAGGTCACGCACTTGCCGATGGCCATCAAGACCCGGCCGACATTGGGGTCGGCACCGTAGGCCATGGTCTTGATCAGGGGAGAGTCGATCAAGGCCTTGGCGAACGTCTTGGCATCAGCTGCCGAGTTCGCACCGGTGACGACTGCTCGGAGCAGCTTAGTCGCTCCTTCTGCGTCACGGGCGAGCATCTCGGTGACTTGGACGAAGGCGTTGTGGAGGGCAGTTGCGAACTCCGTACGGTCTACGGATACGCGGCCACTTGCGAGGATCGCACAGGTGTCCGAGGTACTGGTGTCGGTATCGATCGAAAGCATGTTCAGGGTCTGGTCGACTGTCTCGCGCAGCAGTGCGTCAAGCTCAGAGCTCGAGAACGTGGCATCAGTAAGCGCATAGACCAGCATGGTGGCCATGTCAGGTGCGACCATGCCTGCGCCCTTGGCGAGGACGGTTATCGTCGCTTCGCCCGCCTTTACAGTCACGGCCTTAGCATAGCTATCTGTGGTCATCATGCCGCGCGCGGCCGGCAGCGGGTCGGGGCCGAGCAGGTCCGCGCAGGCTGCGATTCCCGCCTCAATTTTGGAGATCGGCAACCGCTGGAGAATCACGCCGGTCGAACTGACCAGAACGTGGCCAGGATCGACTTGGTAGTTCTCTGCGACGGCGTGCGCCATCCGGCTGGCGTTGACGAGGCCGGGTTCCCCCATGCCAACGTTGCTTACCTTGCTGTTGACCACGATGGCCTGCAGGACGCCGCCGCGAATGGTCTCGCGGCCTAATAGCACAGGCGCACCCGGGAAGTGATTCCTCGTAAAGACCGCGGCAGCGGTGCAGGGCTGGTCTGCTAGGATCAGGCCTAGATCAAAGGCGCCGTCGTCCTTGAGCCCACAGCACAGGCCAGCCGCCCGAAACCCGGGTGGTAGTGTAGGGGAAACATCCATGATAGAGAGTCGCTGGTGGCGAAAAAGCCTATGCTTCCAGCGAGGCCGGATCTACGATAATCTTACCAGCACCAATTTCCTTCAGCGCGATATCGAGGTAGCAGCCCTTCTCGGCGGGAAGGGTTTCTACAAGCGCTCCGGCTCCGCGAGCCAGGTCTTTCGCGCGCTCAGATGCAATACGAACCAGAACGAGACGGTCCGGAACTTTCTTAATGGCCTGCTTGACGTAGTCGTTATTCACAGACGAAACTCCATATGGGATCACAAGGAAATTGGCAAACCGATACCAATAGAGGTGCGTGAGCAGATGTCAACAGGCAACTCCGGCAACTTCTTTCCCTTTCGATTCCCATCATAACATTGATTGACATTGTTTGGTTGCACGATAGATGTACACCTCCGCTTGCAGCCGTAGATTAAAGTGAGAGACGATGAACACAGCAACAATGGGCATCCCGGTATCGGCATTGAGCGAGGATGCCCGCGCGGCCTTCATTACACGCACTTACGTGCATCTCTTTGGCGCCATCGGGGCCTTCACGCTGATTGAGGTCGGGCTATTCAGTTCGGGTCTGGCGAGACCAATCGCTCAGGCGATGGTAAGCATTCCTTGGTTGGCGATTCTGGGTGCCTTTATGGTGGTGTCATGGTTTGCGAGCCGGCTGGCGCATAGTGCGGAGTCCGTGCTTGCGCAGTATGCAGCGTTGGGCGGCTTCGTTTTGGCGCAAGCTTTGATCTTTGTCCCGATGCTTTTCATCGCGGAGAGAATGGCCGGTGGCGTGATTGAATCCGCAGCGATCACCACGCTCTTGGGCTTTGGTGCGCTTACTGCAGTCGCCCTGATCACGCGGAAAGACTTCTCGTTCCTGCGCAGCGTGCTGGTCTGGGGATTTGTGGTAGCCCTGGTCGGAATCGTGGCCAGCGTCATCTTTGGCTTTCAGATGGGCACTTGGTTCTCGGTGGCGATGGTGGCTTTGGCGGGCTGCGCCATCCTATACGACACGTCCAATATTCTGCATCACTACCCGGAAGATCGCCATGTGGGCGCAGCGTTGCAGCTGTTTGCTTCAGTCGCAATGATGTTCTGGTACGTGCTACGGCTGTTCATGTCTTCGGACGACTAAGAAACGGTGGTCTGAGATCAGGGGGCAAGACGGGGCAACTGTTTTTCGCCTCCTGATCCTCTCCCGAACTGGGAAGCGCCTACTGGGAGCGCGGGATTGATCGGGCATTCGGAGCCTGCTCCCTTTCTGCAATGCCCCCAAAGTGAAGCTCACTTCTGCCGGATCAATCCGGCAGAAGTGCCGCTTAGCTTTCCCAGCGATGGCGGACAAAGCTGATGGAAGCGTAGCCAGCCTCGATGGCTCCCAGGTCTGTGTCGATGTCCTGCTCAGCGTGTGTGCGTGGGCCGTTGAGCTGGTAGGTTCCGTCTTGGACGTCGTAGCCGTCGACGAAGAAGCTTCCTTCGCTCACTCGGGTCCAGCGCACGCCCTTCATGGGCGTCATCGGAACGTTGATGTTGACGAACTCGCGTCGCGTCCCGAGCTGGATCCGGTTCCAGATACGGGGAAAGGCGTCGCTCAGCGTAGTTGCCGCCTGTTCATAGATGACATCGCCTTCCGAGCTGCGCTCTGCGGAGATCGCAATGGACGGGAGGGAGGAGTCAGCGCCTTCGAGGGCAGCGCCCACGGTTCCCGAATAAAGTAGGTCGCGGGCGACGTTCAGGCCAAAGTTGATGCCAGAGACGAGCAGGTCGGGGCGTGGAATATCGAGCACGGTCAGAGCTAATTTGACGCAGTCCACAGGCGTGCCACTGGTAGCCATGGCAGCGGTGGCACCGGCCACGTCGCGCGAGGTGACAGTGAGCTTTGGCCCGACTGTGATGCGCATGCTTCCCGCGCTGTGACAGGTATCTGGCGCGATGACGTACACGTCATGGCCAAGATCTGCGAGAGCAAGGACCAGAAGGCGCAGCCCTGCGGCATCGATCCCGTCGTCGTTGGTGACTAGAACGTTCAAGACAGCCCGTCTCAGGGAGTTGGGGCTGCGGGTTTTTCACAGGCTGTCTGAATCTGCTCGACCAGCTGTGCGTTATCCGGGCGATTTTGGAAAGAGGCCCAAGCACCGGGAAACCGATCTGTGAGTTCTGCGACAACGGCGCAGGCTTCTTTATGCTCTCCACGGCGGAGCTGAATGGAGAGGGTTAGGAGCATGGCCTCTGGTGCCATCACTGGATCGTGGTAGACAAAGTAGACACTGGAGGCGTAGTCCACGGCGCGCTCTTCGTCGTTTTCTGCGAGCAGCACATGTGCCAACGAGAGCAGCAGCCGGGACTTAGTGGTGGTGTTCCTGATATCTAGGTCCAACCCGTCCCGAAGGACGACGTGCGCTTCTGAGATGCGGGATTGACGGCGCAGAGTTTCACCGAGGTAGGAGATAGCTTCGCTCAGTAATTCGCGATCATCGGCGGCTCGGGTACGCACTTCGTTAAAGGCCACTCGTGCGTCATCAAATTGCTCACGGCCGAAGGCGATCTTGCCTTTGCCTAGCAGTCCCTGGAGTGCGATCTGCTCATTCTCGTGAGCGCTGAGCATGTCAAAGCAGCGCTCCGCGGCGCCAAGGTTATTCAGCTCCACGTACTTCTCGCCGATGACCTGCAGCAGCTCGGGTACGAAGTCCTGGCTGAGTGATTCGATTTCGATCAGCTCGGCAAAAATCTTGAGCGCTTCTTTCCCGGCGTCGGGGCTGTCGTTGCGGATACCGAGTTCCCAAAGGCTGTATGCCAGCATCAACTGTGCGAAGTCTCGCTCGGGAAAGTTCGGGTAATCGATTGCCCGGCGAAAGTCGGAGATGCCCGTTGCGAACTGGTTTTCGTTGTATTGGAGATTGCCACGCAGGTAGTAGGCCCTTGGCACAAAGGCGTGCTCGGGAAAAGCCTCGAGAAAGGAGGTCAGGACTTCGGCAGCGCTCTTGTCCTCGCGACGCATGAGCAAGTCCGCCAGTTGGAGCATGGCAGTTGGCAACAGCTCACTCTTTGGAAACTCTTTAAGGAAGCGCCGGTAGTCGGCAATAGCAGCGTCGAGATTGGCGGCATTCTGAGCGGCTTCGGCGGCCAGCAGCAAGGCGCGGTCTCTTTGTTTGGAGGAATCTACGGCCATGACCCGGCGGAGGGCAGCGGCGGAGTCCTCTGGCCGATTCAGCTTTGAATAGATGTCGGCCAAGATGAACAATGTATCTTCACGGTACTCCCAGGTATCGCCGTAGCGCTCGTAGAGCGTTTCGAACTGGCTTGCTGCCTCATCGAGTTGCCCGGCTTCGGTCAGGCTGTGGGCAAGAAAGTAGGCGGCGTCGGAAGCCTGCTTGTGATTGGCGTGCTGCTCGAGAAATTGCTTGGCTTTGGCAATTGCTTCTTCAAAGCGCTTGAGGCGGAAGGCGCACTCAATCAAGTCAAACTTGGCGAGCTTTCCCAAGCGCCCATCGGGGTAAGCCTTTTGCATCTCTTGAAACCTGGCAATTGCGGCCTCGTATTGGCCGAGTTGCTTGCTGCTACTGCCGAGGAGGTAGAGCGTATCTTCGGTGGAAATATTAGCCTGGTCCTTGAGCAGTTCGATTACTTCCTGGTAGCGCTCGAGGTGGTACAGGCTCCAGCTCAGTTCGACCATGCCGCGGTTTGCGAAGGCGCCCAAGGGGTAGGCATCGAGCTGCTGCCGGTAGTAGCGAACGGCTTCTTCGTGGTCACTTGCGGCAAAGGCGATATCCGCAAGCTGCGAGAGCGCTTCCTCGATCACCTTGGGTGCCACGCCATCGTCTTTGATCAGTGAGGCAAAAGCCGTCTTAGCTTCGTCATCCTTGCCGGCAGATCGCTGCAGATAGCCGGTGTTGAGGCGGGCATGCGCGCGGTAGGCATGCTCGGCGTCGAATTCACCGGGCAGAAGAGCAAAATGCTTCAGAGCGGCTGCCACCTCCCCTTTGCGGTGCTTGGCTACGCCCAGAAAGTAGTTCAAATCCTCTCGATATTGCTCCGGTGGCTTAAGCTCCATGCCCATATCGAGCACGACAATGGCGTCATCTACTTTACCTTCTTTCAGGAGCAGGCTGCCGAGCACGACTGAAGAGCGTGGCGCGTACTCGCTTTCGGGAAAACTCTGGACGACCGTGACATAGACGCGCCCGGCCAGATCGAATTTCTTGCCCAGCCTCAGGGACTCCGCCCAGAGGAAGCACGCCTTGTCCCGTTTATCGAACTCGGGAAAGGTCTGCACGACCTGTTCAAATTGCGCAGCGGCTCGATCGTAGTGGTGGCGGCGGTAGTACCCTTCGGCGAAGCGATAGGCTTCCTCGCCATTCTTGAACAGAGCGTCGCCCGGCTCAGTCGGATCCTGCGCAGGGAGCGTAGTAGCTATGGCGGCTAGCGCAAGAAGCAGGCGGAACGCAGTCACGGCGTGGGTGCTACCGCGTTTTTCTTGGGCGGAAGCGTGGCAAAAGACACGTTCCAGATATCCGCCTGTCGGCACATATCTAGCACCGAGATGACGTGCTCGTAATCCGTCTTCTTATCCGCCCGGATAATGATCGGCTGGCCACTGCGAATCCGGGACATCTTCTTGAGATTGCTCTCCAACATAAAACGCGAGAGGATGAAGCCGTTAACCCACAACTGGCCCTCCTTGTCTATGTTGATCAGGATTTCCTGCGGCGTCCGCGCGTCGGCGTCGCCCGCGGTTGGCACTTCGATTCCGATCTTAGTCTCCCACTGCGCATAGACCGAGGCTACCATGAAAAATAGCAGGAGGAGGAAGACGACGTCCACCATCGGAGCCATTTGAAAGCCCGTCTCCTGCTGCTGAATGTTCTTGCGAAAGTTCATGGTTTCTGCTGACGATGGGTCGTGGCATAGAGGCGCTGCAGTACCAGGTTGCAGCGTTCTTCCAGCTGGGCGATTAGTGAGGTCACGCGGCCGCGGAAATAGGCGTACAACACCATGCCGACAATGCCGACACACATCCCGCCGGCGGTAGTTACCAATGCTTGAGATACCCCGGAGGCCAGCACGGCAGGCTTCACAGAGCCAAAGTCTTCAGCCAAGCCATGAAATGACTCCATCATACCGAGAACCGTACCGAGCAGGCCAAGCATTGGAGC
>Ga0115567_10000690_pt1 | contig 33330 bp, 35 predicted proteins | sample COGITO_mtgs_1204_2_FD_88679 | JGI IMG/M metagenome (GOLD analysis project Ga0115567, IMG submission 88679) | Pelagic marine microbial communities from North Sea - COGITO_mtgs_120412 | ecosystem: Environmental > Aquatic > Marine > Epipelagic | place: Germany:Helgoland, sampling site Kabeltonne...
AGAGTGGTGTATTAGAAGCTGATAATGCAAGGCAGGTTCGCCAGCAATTGCGTGAGCAATCTTTAATACCACTTGAAGTTGTTGTTGTAAAAGAGCAAACCGCGAACGAAAAAAACGTCACTTCATTTTTTAGTCCTAGTATATCAGTTACCGATTTAGCCTTACTCACGCGTCAGCTTTCCACGCTTATTGAAGCTGGCCTTCCTATTGAAGAAGCTTTATTAGCAGTGGCAGAACAATCTGAAAAAGCCCGTACCAAAAACATGATGATGGCGGTTCGCAGTAAGGTTGTCGAAGGACATAGCTTAGCAAAAGCTTTAGCTGAATTTCCAAAAGCCTTTGACAAACTTTTTACAGCTATGGTTGCAGCGGGCGAGAAGTCAGGTCATTTAGACGCCGTTTTAACACGGCTAGCTGATTACGCGGAACGTAAACATCACACTCAAAGTCAAATTACTCAAGCCCTCGTGTATCCTATTTTAATGACTGTAGTAGCGCTTGGTGTGGTCATTATGCTACTGACGTCAGTGGTGCCAAAAATAATTGGGCAGTTCGATGACATGGAGCAGCAACTGCCGCTTGTGACTAAAATATTAGTCGCGATAAGTGAAGCGGTTCAAAACTATGGTATTTTCGGAGCTATTGCGCTTGTGATCTTGATAGTTATTATTTCAAGGATGCTTAAAAACCCTATCTTAGAACTTAAATGGCACAAACGTTTATTGTCCCTACCTTTCATTGGAAAACTAACAAGGGGAACTAATACCGCTAGATTTGCTCGAACCTTAAGTATACTAACATCTAGTAGCGTACCTTTGCTTGAGTCGATGAAAATTGGTGGAAATGTACTTAAGAATAGACATTTACAAAACTTAGTAAAAATAGCGGCCGAGCGCGTGAAAGAAGGTAGTAGTTTGCGTGCGGCGCTCGACCAGACGAGGGTATTTCCACCTATGATGATGCATATGATAGCGTCGGGTGAGCGCTCTGGCGAACTGACTAGAATGTTGGCTCGAGCCGCTGAAAATCAAGAAAGAGAGTTTGAAAGTACTATCAATATGTCGCTGAAAGTATTTGAGCCCGTTTTAATTGTCACAATGGCAATGATGGTTTTATTTATTGTCATGGCGATTATTTTACCCATATTAGAATTAAACAATTTAGCAGGAATATAGTGGATTTACTTATGATAACTAAACAGCGTAATAACATGAAAGGTTTCACACTCATTGAAATAATGGTTGTACTATTTATAATCGCCGCTATGGCCGCGGTAGTTGCACCGCAAATATTTGGTACACAAGATTCTGCCGACCTCAAAAAAGCCGCTATCGATATTCAGCAGTTAGAAAATGCACTAGAAATGTATCGACTACAAACAAACGATTTTCCAACCACTGAACAAGGGCTTGAGGCCTTAGTGCAAGCGCCTACTATCGATCCTATTCCGCGTAACTATCCAAAAGGCGGCGTGATCAAACGATTACCTGAAGATCCATGGGGCAACCCTTACGTGCTGCTGTTTCCCGGCGAAGTTGGTGCATACGATGTTTATAGCTTTGGACCCGATAAACTAGAGGGTACCGAAGACGATATAGCGACTTGGAACCTAAATGATTATCTTCAATAATTAAGATAGTTAGAATCTAGACTGTCCAGATTGCTATCATTTATCCTCCTGGTAAGTATAGACCCCAACTAAATCAAGGCCTTACATTGAAACACTTGAAACGATTGAAATCACCTCGAACTTCAGATTCTGGTTTTACGTTAATTGAAGTCATAGTGGTGCTTGCGCTTATTGGTCTAATATTAGCAACGGTTCGTTATACTGCTTTTAGTGGCAATATTGAAAAAGACATCGAGAAAGAAGTTAGGCGACTTCAAGTTGTATTTAATATGGCCAGTGATTATGCAGTAATAAATCAGCTTGAACTTGGCCTTCGCATCGATGATGAGGACCAAACCTACGAATTTGTGATGCTAGACGATACTGACAAGTGGGTGACCTTAGACGAACAAAAACATTTTTCTCAAGTGGCTTTTTCTGAGGGTGTATCTTTAGAAATAACGTTAGAGGGTTTGCCTTGGCAGGAAGATGAGTCGTTGTTTGACAATAGAATTTTTGATGAGCAACTCAGTGTCAGCAATGAAGGCGTTGACATAGGCAACGATGAAGACAAAATTCCCCCTCCCCCACAAGTTTTTATTTTATCAAGTGGTGAAGTTACGCCTTTTGAATTACTAATCCGTTATGAGCCGCAGCAGATAGGTGACGAACCGTTTGAGCTTTCTCTAAGAGGCGAAGACACAGTGCCTCTCACTTTTGTAGGTGTAGAATGAAAATAGTCAATCTGAGTGGTTTTTCCCGCACCCAAATAGGCTTTACGCTGGTAGAAGTGATGGTAGCAGTTGCAATTTTTGCACTTGCGGGCGGCGCTGTAATGAAATCGGTTTATGAACATTTACGCTCAATCTCAGTGCTTGAACAACTTACGTTTGCAACATGGGTCGCAAACAACGAGCTGACGAGAAGTAGCCTTGAGTCAACTATAAAGTGGCCTTTAGACAAAGAGAAGTTAGGTGAAGAAAAAATGGGTGGTCAAACTTGGTATTGGGAACGTGAAGCCATAAAAACAGCCGATGAAACATTATATCAAATTACTGTTACCGTATCCCTTGACCAAGGTATGCAGAGCCCAGTTACCTCTGTCATTAGCTTTATGGCTAAACAATAACTATGAAAACCGATGACCGTCTTCGGCAAAATAAGAATCTGGACTGTCTAGACCTGCATTTATCAAGTAGCAAGAGCTTTGGCTTTACGCTAATTGAGATTATCATCGCCATCGCTATATTTTCTTTATTAGCCTTGGGTGCTAATGCTCTATTGGTCAACGTCACCAAATCAAACGAACTCTCAAGCGTTAGAGAAGGGCAGTTAGAGCAGCTTCAACGAGCAATGCTGATCATGGAACGCGACTTTCTTCAAATTCAACAGCGTGTTCCGCGTGCGCAAGGATTAGAAAATAATTTGGTGATTACCGGTGGTGAGTTCGAATTTGAAAGCGATGCCTATGGAATAGGGTTTGTACGTGGCGGGTGGCGAAATCCACAACTCAGATTAAAGCGCAGCAGCTTGCAAAATGTTGCTTACCGTTTACAGGAAAATCGACTAGAGAGGCTGCACACAAACTACGTAGATGCCACCATTGGTACCGAGCCTAAGATACGCGTTTTGCTAGATAACGTCAGCGATTTTAAAGTGGAGATATTAAGAGAGGTCAAGGCAGAACTTAAATGGTCCGAAACTATCCCCGACACTGAGCTTCCCTTTGCCATCGCCGTTATCATTACCAGCGATACTTTCGGCGAGATTCGGCGTGAATTTATGGTGAAAATATAATGCAAACGCGCGCAACAAATAGAGAAAACGGCATTGCACTCATTGTAGTTTTGCTCATTGTCGCGATTATTATGGTAATTGCAGTTGAGATGAGTAGTCGGTTACAACTGAATGTAGCACGAACCTCTAATCTAAAAGCCAACAATCAGGCTTATTGGTATGCACTTGGGGCAGAGCATTTTGCAAAAAATTCACTAACAACATTAGTATCACTTACCGGCGAGAACATTAATTTAAGCCAGCCTTGGGCAGAAGAGTTTGAATACCCTGTGCAAGGCGGATCTATCAAGGCGACGTTAACTGATATGCAGGCATGCTTTAATTTAAATGCAGTTAATTCAGGCTTTGATGCTAACGCTAATCCCAATAAGCAAAACAGTGACCCTAATACAGAAATTGGCAATTCAAATACGGATCCTAGCGCCAACCAAGTAGAAAATAAACGTAAAATTACGCGTCAGATCACTAACAATCCAACAAACGGTCCTTCTCAGTCTCAAAAAGCCTTCCACCGACTTTTGGAATATTTTATCCAAGATAGTCTTGTAACTGATACTATTCGAGATTCCTTAGTTGATTGGATAGATGACAATAGTCAGCCTGAGAACTACGGTGCTGAAGATGCCGATTATGAGTCACTTGTGAACCCATATTTAGCTGCAAACAACCCTTTAGGGCACCCTTCGGAATTACGTTTAATAAACGGTATAGAACAAGCAATGCAAATTGGCAGTTTAGATGATTTGTTGAAAGTTGTCTGTGTATTGCCAGAAACTCGCCTCAAGGTCAATGTAAATACTATTACCCAAGAGAACGCGGTTGTGTTGTCATCGCTTTTAGGCGACACTTCCGACAGTGGTTTAAATATAATACAAAGCCGTCCAGAAGATGGCTTCAAAAAGAAAGAAGATTTTTTAGCATTATCAGAAATTGTAGCGCTGGATCTGAGCCCAGAACAAAAACAGTGGTTTGAGGTAACAACAACGTACTTTAAGCTCAACACAACATCAAAATTCCAAGGTTCACAATTTCGGTTATCAACTATTTTTAAGCTAGACGAAGGCAAAGTGTCCGTTGTCAGCCGAGAGTTCGGAGGCGCATTTTAGATGCAACGTTTAATTATAAGGCTTGGGCCTGACACCAGCGACACTATCCACTGGTTAGTGTATAGCGAGCAAGAAGAAGAGATTATTGCCTCGGGCAAGCTCAATAATTCAGACGGCTTAGCTTCGTTAAAAGAACGAGCTAGCAGTGCACAAGTAATTGCGCTTGCACCGAGCTGTGATATTTTATTTAAACAAGTAGCGCTGCCCAAAAACGCTACGCGAAAAGCCCTCGCCGCCATCCCGTTCATGATAGAAGATGATGTTTGTGGTGATATTGAAAAGTTGTTTTTCGCCCTAGGCCCTAAACACGAAAATTTACAAGAAGTGGCTGTAGTAAAAAGAGAAAAATTGATGCAATGGCAGGCAGCGTTCACAGATGGCGATTTATTTTGCACACAACTTGTCCCTGACGCCTATTGCTTGCCTCAAAATGATGGTATTAGCTTGCTTGAAATTGAAGATCAGTTACTGGTAAAAATGCAAGAGGGACAATGCTTGCAGGGAGAAAGCGAATGGCTTTTACCACTGATTTTAGATATTGCAAAAAGCCAAAATTTGCCTTTAACTTGCTATAGCGATATTAGCAACTTAGCCAATGCGGAACACACAAGTTACGTTTTTGATTTATTACCCATGCAGCTATTGATGCAGGGCGCGTTAAGTTCAAAGCTCAACTTGTTTCAAGGCGAATTTGCCATTAAACGCAAAACCAACGCCAAATGGGATAAGTGGAAACTTGCCGCCGCGTTAGCGGTTATTGCTGTGTGTGCAAATCTTGTATTTAAAACCGCTGAACTCAACAGTCTCAAACGAGACAGAGCAGAAATAAGACAGCAAATCCAAACCAGCATTGCGCAGGGGTTTCCGGACCTTGGTAGAGTGTCGAACATTAAGACGGTGTTAGCGCGTGAAGTGAGAGCTTTAGAGCAAGGCGGCGGCAGTCTTAGTATGCTCGCCATGCTATCAAGATTAGGGGATGCTTTTGAAAATTCTGGGGTTAAGCCGCAAACACTTAAATATGACAGCCGCCGTTCTGAAATTCGCATACAATCTGTAGCACAAAGTTTTGAGGCTCTAGAAAGTTTTAGACGAAATGCTCAAAGTCTTGGGTTTGAAGTGGATCAAGGTGCTATTAACAATCGTGGCGAAGAAGTAGTCGGTGTAATTACGGTAAGAGGTTAATCATGAAAAAAATGAAACGATGGTTTACTGGCTTATCAGAGCGTGAACAAAAATTAGTTTCTGTGGGCGCCGTCGTTGGAGCGTTACTGATATTTTACTTTAGTGTCTGGTCACCAATCTCAAGTGCAAGTGCCGAGCAGAAATTAGCCGTTCAAAGCGATAAGCAATTATTAGCTTGGGTACAGGAGCAATCTGGTAGAGCGACTATCCTTAGACGCTCTTCTAACCGAACTACTTTTTCAGGCTCACTAACGCAAGTTGTTAATCAGACTACTCGAGGAGCGAATATCCCCGTTGCACGCATGCAACCCCAAGGCCAAGAATTAATAGTGTCGATTGATGAAGTCGTATTTAATGACTTCTTAACTTGGCTAAATATATTAGAAAGTAAAGTCGTTATTATTGTGCAATCAGATGTTTCTGAGGTTGACTCACAAGGTTATGTACAAGTCAGAAGACTGCAATTAGGGAAATCGTAAAGTGAAGAAGTGGCATTGGATAATGCTAGTAGTTTTGACATATTTGGTGTGTCTAATTATTTACTTGCCCGCGATATATGCAACTAACTATGCACAGAAGAATTCGCAAAATCGGCTGTCCTTCGATACGGTTGAAGGTACTTTGTTCTCGGGAAAGGCCAAGTCTGCCTCGTTCGGTAGTTTGAGAATTAACGACCTAAACTGGGAACTGTCCCCATTCTATTTGTTTTTGCTAACAGCAAACATCGATGTTACTGGCGGCGCAGTTCGCGAAACTGAGCAAATATATGTTGATGGCAACATGAAATTGTCGCTATTAAACCCCCAAAAGTTTACCGCATCTAACGCGCGAATTATGATGCCTGTTAAACCTTTATTAGCTCAAGTAGAGTTACCAGTAACTGTGGTAGCATCAGGCCGATTTCGTTTGGATATAGCGTCAATGACCTACAACGAAGGCTGCCAACAACTTTCCGGCACAGGTAATTGGCTGCAAGCAGCAATGAATATTAATAGTAAGCCGTTGACGTTAGGTGGATTCAACGCGGTATTAGGATGTGAAGCAAGCGCACTAGCGATACAAATTTCTCCCGACAATGGTATAGAACTCGACGCCAAAATTTTGCTTGCTCCAAACGGTAAATATTCTGCCAAAGGTCAATTCACGATCCCCAACAACTTCCCTAATGAAGTTAAACAAGGTGCAGTTTACTTTGGTGAAGCGAAAGGACAAGGCCGATACGAATTGAATATAGAGTCTAATTGAGTTTGGAAGCGCACCAAAGTTGAAAGCGAGGAGAGAAAAACGCTCTTAAGGCTAATGAATTTAGCGCGATAAATTATACGTAATTAGTGCAGTAATGTGTTATTCGTTACTCCAAGTTAAGAGAAGCCTAAACAGTTTTAAGGATATAAGTCACCATTGGTAAAACGACTCAATGCCAGTATAGTGGCAGATTTGTAAATACTCATGCGCGTTTCTAAACCTCCTGTCAGTTGTCCAATAGCACCGCCTTTTTGTTTAATATTGTGCGTACCAAACAGCTCGTCCATCGCTGTACCTAACTCAATTCCTTCAAGCAATTTTTGGTACACTGATAAAGGCAGCGGCAAACTAGCAGACTGTACAAATATCATTTCTTCACCATTTGAAATACAAATTACGGCAAATGTTTTTGGCCCATCCTCAAACACATCTACGCCCCCTTCAAATGCGATGTAATAGTCCACTTCAACTTCAGCTATGGCATTCCTAACACGAGTTTGCGCACCTAAGCGCGTTTCGTTGTAGGTCATCGGCTGGGCCGCAACACCCGAGGCAACATCTAGCGAGATAGTCTCTATCTCGCTTCCAAATGAAAGTGCAAATGCTTCTTTTGCTGCACTTAATTTAACTGGATTGGCAGAAGCAACAGCTAAGCGAAGAGTAGGACTGTTCATGTTTGGTATATTTATCCTTTAGTCAGATTTTGGATTGAACGCATTGGGATTAAGCGCCTAAGGCTCTTTTACGAAAGGTGCTTGTTCAATAGATGAAAGTAAGGTGCGATAGTCATTGATTTTAGGATGATTCGTAAATTCAATATCGGGTTGTTGACTATCGGGGTTGCTAACCCCTAGAGTATACTGAATACCAAATTCCTTTGCGGCATCTAAGATCCGCTGACTATCATCTACAAACAAAGTATTCTTAGGGTCGAAGCCAATATGCTTATTTAATTGTTGCCATAACGACTGAGACTCTTTCGACACGCCAAATTGATGTGTTGAAATTAGCGTATCAATATAAATGTCTAGCTTTGTTTTCTCGACTTTTAAAGACAAGCTATCTGGGTGCGCGTTGGTGACTAGCACCACTTTTCGTCCACTTGATCTTAAAGCATCAAGGAAAGGAATGCAGTCATCTCGCATCTTAATCAAATGCGCCAATTCCCTTTTAGCCTGCATGATGTCAAGCTGTAAGCGCTCACCCCAGTAATCTAGGCAATACCAGTTAAGTTGCCCATAAACCTGAGCATATGCTTCTTTCATTTCTTGATTGCATTCTTGCAAGGTTTTACCCGTTTTTTGTGCGAGCTTTTTGGGAATATGATGCACCCAAAATTGATTGTCAAAATGAAGGTCCAGCAAGGTGCCATCCATGTCGAGTAAAACAGTTTCAATCTTATGCCATGGTAAGAGTGCCAAGCGTTTATCCTTATGCTAAAGTTGTTATATTAACCTCTATTGTATCTTGTGAAACTGGCATGAGTAAAACAAAGCCCGAAAAAAAAGACTCCGAAAAAACGTTACCTAAAATACATGGTCGTGAAATTGTGGCTACTAGCCGTTTTTTCAAAATAGAAAGTATTGATTTAGAATTTAGCAATGGTGAAACGCGTGAGTTCGAGCGTATGGCCGGCAGTGGTCGTGGTGCAGTCATGATTGTACCTTTAACAAACGATAACCATTTTTTGTTAATCCGCGAATATTCCGCAGGTACACACTCTTATCAAATAAGTTTTCCAAAAGGCTTAATTGATCCCGGCGAAAGCCCAGTAGAAGCTGGTAATAGAGAGCTTCAAGAAGAAGTGGGAATGAAGTCATCTAACTTTTCGCCTTTGAAAAAGTTAGCCATGGCACCTACTTTTTTTGATGCAAATATGCATCTTTTGATTGCTCGTAATTTGAGCGAATCTCATTTGGAGGGAGACGAACCAGAGCCTCTAGAGGTCATAAAATGGTCACTGGATAACATTGACGAGCTTTTAGCTAAAGAAGATTTTTGCGAAGCACGGAGTGTGGCTGCCTTGCTTTTGCTTGAACGGTGGAGACAAACGAATGATGTCTAATACTATAAGTGAACTATTAGAAATTGCCAAAGACGCAGCAATGAAAGCGGGTATTGAAGTATTAAATCTATACGATAAGGGTGACTTCGAAGAATACGAAAAAGAAGATGAGAGCCCAGTTACTAGTGCCGATTATCGGGCTAACGAAATTATTCTGAATATTTTGTCGGAACTTACACCAAATATTCCCATTATGTCGGAAGAAACACCTATAGCCCCCCTCAAAGAACGTTCAAATTGGACCCGATATTGGCTAATCGATCCCATTGACGGCACTCAGGAATTTATTGCTCGCTCGGGTGATTTTGCAGTCAATATTGCGTTAATCGAAAATAATCAACCTGTGATAGGAGTTATTTATTGGCCTTGTGGTGAATCGCTTTATTTTGCAAGTAAAGGTCATGGCGCATATAAACGTTGCTCCAGAGACACTAAGCCTATAAATGTTAGACGTTTCGATGTGCCAAGTGAAGACGTTATAATGATTGCGATTAGCCGCAGACAATCGAGAGAAAAGGTCTTAAGCAGATTATCCAATAAACGCAGTTATCAAACTCTGCCCACTGGCAGTTGTTCACTCAAAGCCTGCTTTATTGCCGAGGGCGCAGCCGATGTTTTTATGCGTTTAGGAGAAACTGGCGAATGGGATACAGGCGCATCAGAATGTATTATTAACGAGGCAGGAGGCGCAATTATGGCGGCAGACTTTTCTCCTATCACTTATAATGAACGAGAAATTGTAACTAACCCCGATTTTGTTGTAGTAGGCGATCAACGCGTCTCTTGGCAAAGTATTATTCAATACAAATAATTTTCTTAGGATATTTTACAATGAACATTAACTCGGTAGTATCGATATGCGTCTTATGTGTAAGTATATTAATTAGTCCTGCTTTGCTTGCTGATATGTCGTTGAAGAAAGATGTCAGTCAAGTGAATTTTATATCGGTAAAGAATGAGCATATCGCTGAAGTTCATTCATTTGATGAATTTTCAGGCACCTTAAGTGATGAAGGTAATCTAAAAATTGAAATTAATTTAGTGTCAGTTAACACCTTAATTCCTATCCGGAATGAACGAATGCAGAAGATGTTATTTGATGTATCAACCTTTGCGGTAGCGACTTTCGTTGCTAACATTAATAAGTCTATAATAGAAATGCCGATTGGAACCAGTAAAACAGTCGACATTGTTGGTCAGCTTACAATTAAGGGCAAAACCAATGACTTATCGTTCTCAGTGAGCATTACATCGCTCGCTGACGGTCAGGTTAGCGCAACAACAGTTAAACCAACGCTTATTAACGTGAGTCAGTTTGGACTAGATGATGGTATAGATGCTCTGCAAAAGATTGCTATGCTCAAAAGCATATCAAAGTCAGTTCCCTTGACATTTAACGTCATTTTTCAATAACAATTCCCGTAAACACCTTTATTAACACTTATCCACAATCTGTCTTCTAGACTGTCTAGCAGACATCTTGTGGATAATTCTGTCGCAAACTCATTTTAAATAATTCTAGACAGTCCAGATTGTTACTTCTGTAATCATTTGCCTTGGTGTGCCGCTGCAAAAATTAGCTTTTTCTTATTCAATCGAAATAATATTAACCGACTCATGCTCTTCAGAAAATTCAATCGCCGCAATACCTTGTTTAAGCTGTCTCTTCACCAACGCAACTTTTTCGCTCAGTGGCATTTCAACATCGCCATAATCAGTGCCGTCCCGAAGCACCACGCTTTCTATTAGGCTTTCAAGCGTATCATTATCTAGTTCAGCATGAGGTATAATCATAAATGCTCATTTATAAAGTGTGTTGTCTGGTTAGGAAGCAGTAAAGTGTCACTTCCCGTTAGTGCGTTTAGGTGCCCAACATACTTACCAAATTCACTTAGTTCGTAAGCTACGTAATCATTGATTGAAACCGTTTTGGAAATAACGCGCTTATTCATAAATGGGTCATCTTGTGCGTGTCTTTTTCTGAGTACGTATGGTGGCGAAAATAGTGCTTTTGTCATCCAGCCAAATTGTGTTGTAAACTCGTTAGTCATCTAAATGTTGACCAAAGATTTTAGCCTGTTCTATTTGTTCATGAATAAGCGCATCAATACAGCCACCTGCCTCGCTAAGATATTCTTCGTTAGAAGTGCGTATTGTAGCAAGCAAATAACTCTTTATATCCATTTGATCGTGATTATCGAGATTAAAACGTGGCGCATTATGTTGACCCAGTCTGTCCAAAGCATTGAGTAAACATGCTTGTTGTTGTGCCTCTAACTCAAGCTCCTGTTTTAAGAATTCCTGATAGTCGAGCGCATGGGTGCCTCGCATTTTTGAAGGGATAATTTTAGCCTTCAATGCCATCCTTTTTTCCCGTAAGTTTGAAGTTAGACTGTCCAGACTTTCGTTTTTTTTGGTTAAGATATTGAATTCATTGGCGGAAATAAATACCCTCTTTGTTTGCAAATACATCAATAGCAAAATTGTATTTATATTCAATTTCGCATAATCCTGAAGCCACAACAAAGTTTGTTGATTATCTTTTAGAGAATAAAACTGCAGCGAATACTGCCAAAACTCTTTTACTGAGGTAGTCGACTTTGATTTCAATGAACTAAATTCCGCCGTTTCGTTGTTCATAGTCTGCTTGTGCTTCTTCTAATTGTTCTTGCGCTTCTAACCACTTAATTTCCATCGCTTCGAGTTTATTTTTCACATCTAATTGCTCTGCGATTACTGCATTTAGCTGACTTTTATTTTCAGTCTCGTATAATTGGGGGTCAGACATTTGGTTTTCGATGTCATTAAGCGCCTTTTGTAAAATAGTCATCTGCTTCTCACTCTTCAAAACTGTATCTTTAAACGGCTTTGTTGATTTACGAAATTCAGCCTCAAGGCGCTTAGTAACTTTTCGGTCTATTTCTACTCCACCACCGATTTCGCGAGCATCGTTAGGCTTGTCGGCTTTATTAGCAAAAAGCCACTTCTGATAATCCAGTAAATCGCCAGAAAAACTACTGACTTTGCCAGCGTCAACCAAATAGAAATCGTCACAAACGCTTTCAAGCAAATATCTATCGTGCGATACAATCACCATCGCTCCCTCAAACGACTGCAGTGCGTAAGCAAGCGCTTCTCGCATATTCATGTCTAAGTGGTTTGTAGGTTCATCTAACAACAGTAAGTTTGGTTTAGTATAAACAATCAGCGACAGCACCAGACGGGCTTTTTCACCACCAGACATAGGCGCTACTTTTTTGAGTGCTTCATCACCGTGAAAACCGAAACCGCCTAAGTAATCACGTATTTGTTGATCGGTAAGCGACCTATCAAGCGCCAACAAGTGATCAAAAGCGGAATTCTCTAAATTCAGCGCTTGCACCTGATGTTGAGCAAAATAACCAATTTTCAGGCCCGCAGAAGTTGTATAACGACCCTGCATAGGTGCTAGTTCGCTTGCTAGCAATTTAATAAATGTAGACTTTCCCGCACCATTTCGACCCAACAATCCAATTCGACTGCCAGGCACTAAATTCAAATGAATATTAGATAGAATAACCGTTTCTCCGTAGCCCAACTGGATATTCTCCATATTAATAAGCGGATTAGGTAATTTATCTGGGTCTTTGAATGCAAAAGAAAATTCGTTTGCTTGCTGAATAGGCAACAACGCTTCCATTTTTTCAAGCTGTTTTACTCGGCTTTGCGCTTGCTTCGCTTTACTTGCTTTGGCTTTAAACCGCAAAATAAAAGAGGTTAAATGCTGCTTTTTCTGCTGCTGCTTTTCATACTGCTTCTGCATTAAAATTAAGCGCTCAGCCCTCTGTTTCTGATAGCTAGAATAATTCCCAGAGTAACTGACCAACTTTTTGTCTTCAAAACTAACAATTACCGTGGCGCAAGCGTCAATAAAGGCCTGATCGTGTGAAATTAGCACTAGTGTACCGCTATATTGCTGCAAATAATCTTGCAGCCAAATTACTGCATCTAAATCAAGATGATTAGTTGGCTCATCGAGTAGAAGTAAATCAGAAGGACATAATAAGGCTCTTGCTAGGTTGAGCCGCATTTGCCAACCGCCTGAAAAGTTAGCTACCGCAGACGATAAATCCCGCTCACTGAAGCCAAGTCCCGCAAGAATAGTCGCTGCTCTAGACTGCACGTCATATACGCCGGCATGCCCGAGTTTTTCGTGTAACTGCGCTATTAACTCACCCTGATTTTTAATCTCGGCATCTGCCAGTTGTTTCTCAATACTGCGCAAATAAGCGTCACCATCAATAACATAGTCAAGAGTGGTTCTTGTTGTATCATCTATATACTGCGAAATTGCTACAATTTGCCAGTGCTTGGCCACCGAACTTTCACCGGCATCGGGCGTAATGTTGCCCAGAAGCAATGAGAATAAACTTGATTTTCCGCACCCGTTAGGACCAATCATCGCGACTTTCTGACCCGCATATACTTCTAAGTCAGAGTGCTCGATAAGCGTTTTAACACCGCGCTGTAAACTTAAATTTTGTAATTTTATCATGAGTAACGCTTCACCAAAGTTGGCGCGCAGAATAACAAAAATACGTATATTGATCATTACTTACCGTAAAAAGGTATAATAAGGTGTGTACAGCTAACTAATAGTGACTGAATGACAAACAGAACGAAGAAACGGTTTATTGCTGGAGCAAAATGCCCAAAATGCGGTAGCTTAGACACACTTATGCTATATTTTGAGAACAATGTAGAGAAATTAGCTTGTGTTAACTGTGACTATAAAGACACCCAAACGAGTAATGAAGTGTCTCAAGCAAGTAAAACTAACAGCGGTATAATTGGCGTATTTAAACCTGAATAAGACAAACTGTAAATGACGCTTTAGTAGTGTGGCGGCAATTCTATTTCGTCATTCGTGGGTAAGTCAGACGAAGGTATCGAATTTATTTTATCCGCCATTTTGCCCAATAAATGTTCCATTGCGGAAATTTTATGTTGTTGTTTGATGACTGACTGATTGAGCATCTCTATTGTATCTTCCTGATATGCTAGCTTTATTTCTAAGGACTCTAACATTTTATCAATAGCATTTTCTGCCATGTATTTTCCCTTCATGCCGCAGCACGCCCTATATTTTTTATAAATTTAATCAAGCGACCATCGCTCAAAGTTACCGCTACTAGAAATAGACACCGGTATTGAGTCAATAAAATCTACCGCATATACAACCGCCGACTGAGGCGCCGGGCCATCGCTAGGAGCGACTCGCCACTCCTGAATCATTTTCCCGCTTGATACTTCCCACATAGCCAGTCTTTTAGAAGGCGAACCTGTAAGTAAGTGCGTACTATCTGAAGAGAAATGCGCGGCGGTAAATATTAGCTGTCGCTCAATGAAGTGCAGTCGAGAAACTTCTTGACCACTTTGTGCATCCCAAATTTGTGCTTTATCTTGGCCGTCTGCTGTAAATAGATATTTCGCATTTTGGTCAATTAGCACTTGGGTCACGCGGTGAGGATGATCAAAAACATGAATAATTTGACCACTTTGGGTATCCCATAAATACGCTTTGTAGTCGTTACTGCCGGTTAAGGCATAGCGTCCGTTTGCTGATAAATCTACTGAGTTAATTTTTTCTTCATGGCCAATAAATTCTAGCCGACGTTGCGTTTGCGGTTCAAAAAACATAACCGAACCATTAGCTCTACCTATAAGCACAGCGCGGCCTTTATCAGCAACCGCAATGTCTCTGATAGTTGATTCATCAATACGCCAAAAACCGAGAGGCTCTCCATTTGCGATAGACCAAATAGCAAAGGCCTCACTGTCGGAGGTTACTACGTAATCACCATCTTTCGAAAACTTAACGTTATCGACTAAGTTGAGGCCATCACCCTGATGACGCCATGAATACTTTTCAACACCCGAATTGAGGTCAAACACTTTAATCTCGCCGCTAACCTCAGAAAAAACGCCCAGTTTCTTTTGCGCATGAATATCTGCAGCGTAAACGCCACTTGAAGAAAAATTAACGCGCGATAAAGGGTTTGTGTCTGGAATGCTACAGCCACTTACTAATAGTAAGAAAAGGAGAATACTCAAAAATAATTTTGCTGAATTCACTAACAAGGGTTTCACTTTGTCTCTAAGGGCATTAACATAGACGTTAGTATAAACCAAGAATGAATAAAAACACTATAAAGCATACTATTTGTGTTTTAGGAGAGAATTAAATGAAAAAGGCATCACTTGCCCTATTAATTAGTGCCACATTAGCATTAGCTGCATGTGGTAGTGACAAAAAAGCTGAAGAAGAAACTGCGAACCCAGAGAATGAAGCTGCGAGTACTTATACTACTGAAGCCCAGCAGCATTCGTATGCGCTTGGCGCACGAATGGGGCAATTCGCTAAAGAACAAATCACGGCTCAAACAGAGCTCGGCTTAGAAAGCGATGAGTCTGCGTTAACGAGCGGATTTAACGACGCTTTTAATGGCGAATCAGAATTTAGCGAAGAAGAAGTAGAGACCTATGTTCAAGCTTATTCGGTAAAGTTTCAAGCCGCCGAACAAGCGCAAATGCAAGCCTCCTCTGCTGAAACAATCGCTGCAGGCGAAAAATTCTTGGCAGAAAATGCACAGCGTGAAGGCGTGACGACTACTGAATCGGGATTACAATACGAAGTATTAAAACAAGGCGACGGCGCTAGCCCCGAAGCTGAAGATACTGTGAGAGTTCATTATCATGGTACTTTGGTAGACGGCACGGTGTTCGATTCATCTGTAGACAGGGGACAGCCTGCTGAATTTCCACTTAATCGTGTTATTCCAGGATGGACGGAAGGTGTACAGTTGATGAAAGTTGGTAGCAAATTCCGCTTTGTTATTCCAAGCGAATTAGCCTATGGGCAGCGTGCTCAAGGTCAAATTAAAGCTAACTCTACCTTAATATTTGATGTTGAATTACTTGATATTGCACCATTCACTGAGTAAGTGTTGTTGACATTGTAATACCCGAGTTAATATTTCAATAATCATTGCAGGGCGTAGTTAGTTAATGGCTGCGCCTTTTTTTACGACATAATAGTGACTCAGCCTAATGGAAACACTCCTGTAAGTTCTGACGTTTTTGTAATATCTTAATCGACGCATAGCCCGCCAAACCGCTCGCAAGGCTCGCTAACAATAAGTACATCATTACCATGTTTGCGGACGGTAATACTAACGACATTGCGGCAACCGCTAAACACATAGTCGAAGAAATGATCAATATCATTGAAGCAAACAGCCATATCGCTTCGAAGCTAGATAAATTACCTGCTTTGATTTTCAATAATTGAAAATGCGCCACTTTAGTCTCCTAATTCGTTGCAAGAGTATTAACTATTTGTGCATCTTGACACATTATAAGAGGTTAATAACCGTACTTTAGTTCAATTATTAAACAATACTTTGGCAAAATATCAATTAATTCCACTAAATAGCGTAAAATACTGTATATTCCGCGCTGTTTTTCCGACTGTAATGAATCTGAGATCGGGATAATAAACAATGTTCAGCAACGGTTTTCGTTATTAACTAACAAAAGCAGTGAACAAATCCCGCTATAAAGGAATTCAAATGAAATTTTCATCTTTAAGTTTAGCCCCTCCCATCCAAGAGGCTATTGACGCTTGCGGGTATAGCAATATGACGCCGGTGCAAGAACAAACAATTGCGAAGGCACGAAAAGGCCGCGATTTATTAGTTACTGCACAAACAGGCACGGGTAAAACTGCGGCATTCACACTGCCTATGCTAGAGCAAATGCTTGCTTTGCCTAAAGAGACGCGTTCTTGCCGGCCCAGAGCGCTCGTCTTAACGCCAACCCGTGAACTTGCCCAACAGCTTGCTGAAGTAATATCGGCTTATGCTAAATTTACGTCATTTAAGATCGCAGCAATTTATGGCGGTGTGAAAATGGGCGGGCAAACAACAAAACTTAAAAATGGCATTGATATCCTAATCGCAACGCCGGGACGTTTATTGGAGCATATGACGCTAAATAATGTCACCCTAGCAGACGCTGAATTTGTTGTTTTAGACGAAGCTGACCGCATGCTAGACATGGGCTTTGTTGCCGATGTAAGTAGTATTATGCAGCACACCGCCAAAAAACGCCAAACCCTACTATATTCAGCAACCAGTTCCGCTGCGGTTAATGAGTTGTGCCACAAAATATTAAACAATCATGCAGAAATTCGAGTCAATAAAATGAATGCTGCTGCAGATAGCGTTAACCACGTCATGTATCCGGTCGAAGAATCCAAAAAGATTGACTTATTTATCCGCTTGCTAGGTGAACAGAACTGGTTTCAAGTGTTAGTATTCACTAGCACTAAGGATCAAGCCGACAAGCTCATGGCTGCACTTAAACTTCATAAAATAGAAGCGGCTGTATGTCACGGCGATAAAAGCCAAGGCTCGAGAAGGCGTGCTTTAGTTGACTTTAAGTCAGCCAAACTGCAAGTGCTAATTGCCACAGAGGTAGCTGCGCGTGGGCTTGATATTGAAGGTCTGGACTTTGTAGTAAACTACAATCTACCTTATTTACCAGAAGACTATGTGCATAGAATTGGCCGTACTGGTCGAGCAGGAAATGCCGGTAATGCAATATCGTTTGTGAGTAGAGAAGAAGAGCGCACAGTCGCGCGTATTGAAAAGCTAATTGACGCTTCCATAAAACGCATCAGTAAACCTGGCTTTGAAGTGAGTGATCGTCAAAGCTTGTTGAAAAGTATATCAAGCAAACAGCGGCCTAGTAGGACTAACAAAGTTAGTAAAACCCAAATAACCGGTGACCGTTTGAAAGCAAAGAAAGCTAGCAAGCCAAAGTCTAAACCAACTAAACGCGGTGATTTATAAATATAGCGGTGCATAAACATGGCGGAGCATAAACATGGCGGAGCATAAACATGGCGGAGCATAAGCATGGCGGAGCATAAGCATGGCGGAGCATAAACATAGCGGTGCATGAACATGGCGGAACATAAACATAGCGGTGTATAAAGCTAACAGTTACGTAAAACCTATTTCAAACACTTAGAAAACAATTTGATCTCTACCTGCGTTTTTCGCTTGATATAGTTTGCTGTCTGCCCGGCTAATGAGTGACTCAATAGAGTCGTCTTGATCAAATTGAGCTACGCCCATCGAGAAGGTGATTTCATAGTTATCGGGTAAACCCTCAATAACTTTGCTATTAAGCGCCCTGCGCAAACGTGTAAATATTGTTCGAATATGCTTTTCCTCGGTATTAGCAAAGACGATTAGCCACTCTTCTCCACCGTAGCGACCAAACCTATCCTGTCCTCGCAAACATTCCTCACACGCTTTAGAAAAGGCCATCAACACATTATCGCCCGCATTATGACCGAAGTTATCATTAATTAACTTAAATTTATCAAAATCAATAATACCTATCGTGAAGGAGGTATTTATCTCAACCGCTTGTGCTAACAACGATTCAGCGTATTTCAACACGTTTCGCCGGTTCGGTGCATTGGTTAAGGGATCAACAAAGGCAATGGCTCTAAAGTGATTACGATTTTTAATTTGGACTCTGAGGATCCAGATAAGAATAACGAGTGATACAAGCACTAAACCAATAACTACTCGCCATATAATCGCTTGTTTTTGCTGTTGACTGATTTTCAAGCTATTAAGTTCGTTTTGAATTTGCAGCGCTTGATTCTGCTTGTCTTTCAACCTTACATCAAACTGTACTCTAAATTTTTGTAATTCCGCTTTTTGCTCCTTTGTGTGCAGGCCCTCAGTTAACACATTGTTTTGTTTTAGAATATTGTAGGCAGCTTGATAGTTACCCACGGCATATTCCCACTCAGACTTTAGTTTATTGTAAGTGCTCGTATAAGTAGCGTCTTGAAACTGTGCCAAGAGGTCTGCAACCGCAATTAACATTTCTTCAGCATCATTCGTTTTCCCTATTTTCGTATAGCTTCTAGCTAAACCAGATAAAGCACCAAACTGCATACGAGTGTTGCCACTGTCTTGAAAGACCTCAAGAGTTTGTTGATAAATGCTTATCGCAGATTGCCAATCCTCTTCTGCCATGTAAATATTTGCTAAGGCCTGTTTCGAAAAGGCAAGGCCGATTATATCTTGTAATTCTTCATTCATTATCATTGCTGAATGCAGAGCTTGCTTTGCTTTTGCAAACTCCCCCGCAGAGAAATACGCCTTACTAATATTGTATTGCAAAATTGATAGTGCAAAACCATGTTTTAATTCTGTGGCAATTTGTATCGCTTTATCAAAGTAAGCGATTGCTCCCTGTGGGTTGTTTAAGTCAATATTGATATTTCCTAAACTAGATAACACATGACCAAGATCTTCTTTACTTTGTGCTTGCGAAAACTTGCTAAAAGCCTTGTCAAGCGAATCAATAGCGCCACGCAGGTTTGAATAACGAATTTGGGTTTCGCCTATTTGCCTATAAACTCTTCCAGATAGCAGTGGGTCTTCAATATTGGCAGCTTTAGCTAACAGATTAATTTGTTTTCTGTACACTATTTCAGGTGCGTCATTAAATGCAGCTAAGTACAATTCAATTAATTCTAACCTCGTATTGTAAGACTGATCGTTACTCACTTTAGCTAGCCCAATTAGTGCGGGCAGGCCTTTCGCTACTGCTTCAACATCTTCAACTATCACCAACATTTCTAGACGTAGAATAGACGCAGACAGATAAGCAACATCCCAATTTTGTTTTTTGCTACTTTGTATCCAAAGAGATAATTGTTTGATTATTGACATTGGGGAGGTATAAGCAGATGTGTATAGCAGCGAGATACTTTCAAGCATTTCTGCTTGGGATTCAAACTGTATATTTCGTGTTTCGTTTTTCTGTTTAACACTTTTATGCACACTTCTATCTTGTGCACTTGTGGATGCACTCGAAAAAATCAAGATTGTTAACATGATACTAAAAAAAAGTTTGAAGAATATACCCAAAAGTCACTCTGCTCTATGATAAATAAACGAAGTACTATTTATATTATGTTATCGGCATTGAGTAGCAGATACTTGACTCGTGTCAATTGACGGGAGGGCCGAAGCAAGGATAGATTAGTTTACGATTGACAAACACTAAAACTGTTACAAAATTAATAGTTTATTTATCAACATATTCTATTGAAGTAACAGACCACCGTTTGTCACCATTAGGCGTGGGGACGGTGACATCATCCCCCACTTCTTTTTTAAGAAGCGCTCTTGCCATGGGTGAGTCGATTGAAATACATCTTTTTGCATCGCCATAAATTTCTTCTGGACCCACAATTCTAAATGCCCTAATTTCTTCAGCGGCGTTTTCAATAACAACGCTTGCGCCAAAAAAAATCTTTCCTTCTTGTTGCTCAGAATAATCCACAACCACAACGTCTGGCAAATATTGACGCAAAAAACGAACCCGTCGGTCTATTTGCCGAAGCAAGCGTTTATTATATTGATAATCTGCATTTTCTGAACGATCACCAAGACTAGCGGCCCATGTCACAATTTTTGTTATTTCTGGACGCTGTTTAGTCCACAAATAATCATGTTCTGCTTTTAACTTTTGGTATCCACCACGGGTCACTATTTTGGTTTTCAATTCATTTTACCTAAATACAATCTTTAACGTGCTGTTAATGTTTGAAGCGTTTCTTGAAAAGCGCATGTCAGAAGTATACTAGTGTTTGCTGTTCTCTCCAATTGATGTAAACGCAAGAACAAACGTAATTGCAAATAAACAACTCGTAACAAGAAATCTGAAGTAGGTTTACGTTTACAGCGTTCGAAATAATAATCCTACATGACAATTTTGAACTTATTTAAGAATAAGCTATAAAAATGTGAAATTTACATGCTATATACACTATTCATCGTTATAATAATGTCCAATTACAAGGCCAGAAATAAGTCGTATTTAATTACTTTCTCGCCTTAACAGTCAAATCTCTACCTCTCGCTTAAATTGGATTTTAATGAATGATTATTGAAAAAATTGCTGCTGAACTTGGCGCTAAGCCAAATCAAATTCAAGCTGCAGTCAAGCTATTAGACGAAGGATCTACCGTACCGTTTATAGCACGTTACAGAAAAGAAATGACTCAAGGTCTCGACGACGCTCAACTTCGAACGCTTGAGCAACGTCTTAGTTACCTTCGCGACCTAGAAAATAGACGGGCTGTCATTCTTAAGTCGATTATGGAACAAGGCAAACTCACCGAAGTACTTAAAAATGATATTTCGCTTGTCGACAATAAGACTGAATTGGAAGATTTATACTTGCCTTACAAACCGCGCAGAAGGACGAAAGGACAAATCGCTATTGAAGCCGGGCTTGCACCTTTAGCAGAAACCTTGTTAAGTGAACCAAGCACTGATCCAGAACAAGCGTCTCAAGCATACTTGAATGCAGAAGCGGGAATAGTCGATTCTAAAACTGCACTTGATGGGGCAAAATTTGTACTAATGGAGCAGTTTGCCGAAAACGCGACCGTACTTTCAAAAGTTAGGCAGTATTTGCACCAATCGGCACATGTGACGAGCAAGGTTATTCCTGGCAACGAGCGAAAAGGCGAAAAATTTACTGACTACTTTGAATATTCAGAAAAATTCAGTCTCATTCCATCGCATCGCGCACTTGCAATTTTTAGGGGACGCAATGAAGGAATTCTGCAGGTATCTTTAGACAGTGAGCCCGCGAGTCCTGATGGTAAGGGACAAACATGTGAACAACTTATAATCACTGCGCTAGGTTTACAATGCTCAGGGCGAAGTGCCCGCGATTTATGGTTGGGCGCTGTTGTTCAGTGGACCTGGAAGGTTAAAGTAAGTCAGCATATGGAAACTGAATTGTTCGCACAACTGCGCGAGAAGTCAGAAGCCGAAGCAATTAATGTATTTGCTAAAAATTTACAAGATTTGTTGATGGCAGCGCCGGCCGGCCCTAAAGTCACCATGGGACTAGATCCAGGCTTGCGGACCGGCGTAAAAACAGCAGTATTAGATACCACCGGAAAGGTATTAACAACCACCACTATTTTTCCTCATCAGCCGCAAAATCAATGGGATAAATCAATGCGTACCCTAGCGACTGTGTGCAAACAACACAAGGTTGAGCTTATTAGTATAGGTAACGGCACAGGTTCTCGAGAAACCGACAAGCTCGTGACTGAGATGATTAAAGCCAATCCTGAATTATCGCTTCAAAAGCTCGTGGTAAGTGAAGCCGGCGCATCGGTGTATTCAGCGTCTGAGTTAGCTTCAAACGAATTACCGAATATGGATGTATCGCTGCGCGGTGCGGTGTCTATTGCAAGGCGTTTGCAAGATCCCTTAGCAGAGCTCGTTAAAATTGAACCTAAAGCAATTGGCGTCGGCCAGTATCAGCACGATGTTAATCAAAGCAATTTAGCTTCTTCACTCGACAGGGTAATTGAAGATTGTGTAAACGCAGTTGGTGTTGATTTAAATACTGCATCTCCAGCGCTGCTCTCGCATGTATCTGGACTTAACAAAACTCTGGCGAACAATATTGTTCACTACAGAGATGCTAAAGGTGCGTTTACAGAGAGAAATGCACTTAAACAAGTTGAAAGATTAGGACCAAAGGCATATGAGCAAGCGGCGGGGTTTTTGCGTGTTATGAATGGTACTAATCCTTTAGATAAATCGGCCGTTCACCCTGAAGCTTATGAAATCGTTAAGACAATAGTGTCGAAAACGGGCACAGCGGTAAACGACATACTAGGCAATAAAGACGCCCTGAGACAACTTGAGGCCAAAGAGTTCGTTACTGATAAATTTGGTTTGCCTACCATAAACGATATTATCAAGGAATTGGAAAAGCCTGGACGCGATCCCCGACCTGAATTCAAGACCGCTAAATTTGATGATGATGTGTCTACGATGAACGACCTTGAAGTGGGCATGGTGCTAGAAGGGGTAGTAAGTAATGTGGCTAACTTCGGTGCTTTTGTTGATGTTGGAGTGCATCAAGATGGTTTAGTGCACATCTCGGCTATCACTAACAAATTTATAAAAGACCCTAGAGAAGTCGTGAAAACCGGTGATATCGTCAAGGTAAAAGTAACTGAAATTGACGTTAGCCGAAAGCGTATATCCTTAACGATGCGCTTAGATGACGCCGCTGAAACAGCCACTTCTCGAAACGAAAAGCGTCATGGCAAATCTAGCGACAGCTCGCCTCAGCGAAATTCGCATCAAAATAACGATAAATCGAAACAAAAAGGCACGCCGGTAAACAATGCAATGATGGGCAACGCTTTTGCTGATGCGTTTGCTAAGGCTAAGAAATAAAAAGACTTATTTGCTGAGTGAATTAACTTATGCTCTTATTGAAATTTTATTATTAGCTTGGTGAGAGCTAACATCATTGTATGCTTGAATGTGTTTATGTAACTGAAAATGATTGTTTTGCTGAGTCATTTTTGGCACTTTTACGTTCTCAACGCCTTTGTTGCCATCAAGTTGTTCTTGACTAACTTGTGATCTAGCTTGATTCTCTTTCTGTGAAGCCTCGGCGGCAACTTTCAGGTCTTGAGAACTGGGCTCAGCAGGTGCAAGTGCAGCCGCTCTTACAATTTGCATTTTTTGAATAGTGTCTTCAGGCTTTGAAGCTTCAGATACGTCAATAGAGACTTCACCACCAACCGCATAACGTTTACCGTCGGGCCCTGTCTGATATTCATAGCTTGGTGAACTTGCATATTGACCACCCACTGCCGCGTGTGCTTGTTCATGCACGCGCACTTCTCGGTCACGGTTCTTCAGTTCTTTAACTTGCTTTTGATCTTCTTCGTTAAGTTGACTGTCGGTATCTTCCTTTGCGGCCTGTTTACCCTGCTTTGATAAACTAACACTGTCTTTGCTAGAAGAATGTTGAAAATGCTCGTTTTTACGATGAGTGTTATTGTTGTCTTGTTTAGCGTGGTCGGCGTTGCCGGCATTTTGCAGAGGTTCTATGACGCTGCGTTGAGTGTTTTCAATACGTGCATCAATAGTACCGAAGCCGTCTTTTGATGGACTGTAGCTTTGATAATCTATCGGCAGCATTATATTCATTTTACATCTCGTTAATTATTTTCATGCATAAGTGTCAATAATTGAACCCAAAATTCGGTCTTGTTTAATCGCTGTTTCAATCACTTCAGCCGACGCATTAGTTTGCAAGGTAGCGGACATTAATTCAACAGCAGTAGTATGTAATCCACCTGGGTAGCCCGCGCCTCTATAACCTGAAGCGAGTTCATTTGCACTGCGTGCCGCTTTCTCTACGCTTGCTTGAAAACCATTTAAACCAGTTTGTAGGCCATTGTTAGATGCACTATTAATGCTATTCATATTCGACCCTCCACTTAACAAAACCAAGATATTGCTTCTCAACAACGTATCGGCAAGTTTATTGAAACCTTTAATTATTTACGGTTAAAACAAAAAATATATTATTTGACCAGCTCTAAATCTTACGTAAAGTTATATTCTAGACTGTCCAGATCCTGCAAAAACTTATAATCTAGACTGTCCAGTATAGGGTTTAATAAAGATATTAATCGCGTTAAAACAGTCTTCGGGATGACTCAAAAATGGCGCGTGTGAAGCTTTGGGGATGAGATGAAAATTGTCGTGTGGATACAAATGCTCAATTAGCGAGACCGCACGTTTTGGAACCAAGCTATCAAACTCTCCGAAAATTCTTAAGGTTGGTAGTGACCTTGTTCGGCTCGACTTTGCGCTTGGACGCAAATCTGTGCCTGAAAGCAGTTGAAGAGTTTTTGCTAAGGTTTCGCTGCTGCTAAGTGGGAAATGGCAGATAGCCTCAAGCATAAGCTTCATTTGTTCTTTCGGTTTGTTTAGACCCAAACACTGAATGGATAAAAAACGTTTTAGTACGCGTAAGTGACCCGCGCTCAATTGTTTATTGAATTGTTCTAAGACTTCACTATGGATACCAGGCCAATTATCCGCCTGCAAAAACCTAGGTGTACTGGCAATCTGAATTTGGGCGAAAAGATTACTATCTCCAATATCAGCTAGCCTTTGCGCAACTAAACCACCCATCGACCAACCAACAACTACAGTATTTGGGCGCAATACTTGCTTCACATAATTCGTCACAGCGTCAATATTATAAGGCTGCAAATCATGCTCATAATTTGAGCCAAATCCGGGTAAATCAATAGCCTCAAAGGTCACATTTCCTAACCAGCGAGACTCGCAATAGTGCAAAAAACTCTGCCATATTCCCTGATTCATACCCCAACCGTGTATAAATATTAAATGTAAAGCATGTGCTTTCGGCAAAACAGACCTCGCGTTCAGGTGTCTTTAATACACTGGGATGATACGCTAACTCACAGGCTTTCGGAAAATTTACGTATCCCCAGAGTAAAGATATGAGATTCTTTTTGCGTGACAATCTAGTCATTGAACAACTGCTTGCCAATATCGGCAGCTTTATAGGTCATAGGGCCTGTTTTTTATGTCATCAAAGCAGTACTGAACTTGTTTGTAAATGTTGTTTGGATGAAGCGGTCCTGCCTCTATTTCCGATGCCTGGTCATAATCTATTGGATTATCTGCCTGTTGCAGACAACCTTGTAACTCCGGCATATACCTCGCTAATTGCATTAGGCGAATATGGCGGCATTCTGAAGGGCTTGATCAATCGGCTAAAATTTTCTAGACAAACTTTGGCTGCAGAAGTATTAATAACTTTATTTTGTCAATATCTACAAGCCCGCCTATCGGTTAAGCAAGAAATACCAGATGTCTTAGTTCCAATACCGTTAAGTAGTATTAGGCATATAAACAGGCAATTTAATCAGTCAAGGCTTTTATCACAGGGATTAGCAAAACGTTTAGGTGTTAAAAGTTATGACCTGCTCACAAGGGCTAGGCACACAAAACAGCAATCTAGGTTAGACAAAGAAGACCGCCAGCATAATATTCGAAATGCATTCGCGGTAAAAGGACAATATCAGTTCTCATCTGTCGCCATCGTCGACGATGTAATAACAACTGGGGCAACGGTAAATGAAGCCGCATTAGCAATCCAAGAGGCTTATCCCGAGGCAGATGTGCAGGTATGGTGCATGGCAGCAACAATTCGCTGACATGCTTAGTATGCTCTAGAAAAGTGACGACAAATATAGTGCATTTGCAGTCAATTTATTAGTGCCATCCCAATAGCCTCTGAAATGTACGTTGTCGACGAACCCAATGACTACACCTTTCTGTCTTTTCACAGCAACAATAGCCGTAGTATTGCGAATAAGCGCTTGCATTTCGTCTGCAGAATAACCAGCCATCAACGGTTCTTCAGTGTATTTTGCTATATCTTCAAATGGGCTGTCAGTAACCTCAAGTACCATTGTGTCGGTTTTAAACAATGGAAGAGTATCGCGCTGGAATCCAAAGAAAAGAGGGTGAGACAAATCAATTTTGCTCTCGTATACTGCACCAGCAATCAGCTTTTTAGCCGCTAGGGCGCTTTTATCGCCAAAACTCAGCTCGCTTATCGGGAATGCTGCATCTAAGGCTTCGCTAGACACAGTTTTGTTGTCTATCCATTCGTTGCTAGCAAACCAAGATACCGCCGATTTTTGGCCAATTAACACACCGCCGTCCTTCACCCAAACGTCTATCTTTTTTAGTACATTTTCAGGAACATCGCTGTAACGGCCGGATGCAAAAATAATATGGGAATATCTTTCAAGGCTTCGCTTATTAAGGCTAGTCAAGTCCCATAAAGTGGCAGGCACACCTAAGCGGGTATCGAGATAATGCCAAATTTCACCCACCTCATAACTAGATGTACCCACACCGCCAATTATCAACACCTCTGGCTTTTCCACTTTTGCAAACTGACGCGAACCCAAATCAATACCCATGCTGGTCAAACCGCTCGTAATAGTGTGAACGTTAATATTGTATTGCTTGGCGTATTTCGACAGTAAGGTTAGTAATTCTTTAGGTTGTTTTAATGCTGTCGGAATAACAATTGACCCTTTACCAAAATTAACTTCTCCATTCGGCGTTTTCGCTTTAAAGTCTGCACCCGCCGCGCGAACCTGCACGCCCTCTTCCAATAGGCTTTGCAGTAAGGTTGGGGCTCGGTGATCATACCATTCAAATACGTAAGCATATTCATCTTCCACTAAGCTTATATCGACAGCCTTAGCTGATTTCCACTGAGCCAACGATAGCTTACGACTGGTTGATGCCTTTGTTGCGGAATAAGGTAAGTTAAACGCTAAGCCAATATTCCAATTCGAAACATCGTAGAAAGTATTGTCAGCGAAGCGCTGACGTTCACTAAACAATGATTGAATTAACCGATATTGTGGTTGTGCAAGGGAAATAAAGACTGCTTCATTCGCTTTGTAGCTTATGTCGTCAACTGTTTTATCTTCTGTGACAAGCTGTACATTAATTTTATGAGATATGAGTATATCGACCAAACGCTCAAACCTAGACTCATCCTTTCCTTGAGCTAGTAAATAACCACTAAAATCATCGTCTTTTATTAGCTTTTCGGTGTCTCGATGAAACTGCTTTTGATATGCCAAAATAGGTGCCTTATTGGCCATTGCACCGGCGAAGGTCGACAATGATGTGGTCACTTGATTTTGGATGCTGCGGGGAAACGTAACTACACCGTTAACTGATTCTTGAGCATGCCCGCGACTGCTTGCTTGTTCGAACAATATACCAATACTGCCGTGAACATCTGGGTAAGTAGAGCCTTTACCGTAATAAAAGTCATCGAAACTTTCTTCAGTAAAATATAGCTGTTTGTCTGCATCTAGTGCTTTTGCATGGAATTTAGCCAGCTCTCCAGTGAGTGTCACGTTCTGAGAGGGTGTAAGCGGATTCTTACGCGATGGCACGCCTGGTTGAAAAAAGTAAGTGCTGTCGGTACCCATCTCATGAAAGTCAGTCAAAATATGCGGACGCCACGCGTGAAATTGTTTAATCCGCGCTTTTGACTCTGGATGAGTAAGTAATAACCAATCTCTATTTAAATCAAACCAATAATGATTGGTACGCCCCGCCGGCCAATGTTCTTTATGCTCCCTGTGCATAGGATCAGTTACGATGTTTTCACCTTTATGCATATTTGCCCATTGCGCAAAACGTGCAAGACCATCTGGATTTAGAGAAGGGTCAAGTAACACTACATTTTCGTTAAGTAATTTATTAACTTCTGGGCTGTTCGATGCAGCTAAATGATAAGCAACCAGCAAGGAGGCGTTGCTTCCAGAGGGCTCATTTCCATGAACACTGTACCCCATGTAAATTATTAGCGGGTCGCGTGAATCGGAGGAAGCGCCTGTAGCAATGTCACTAATACGTTTTGATTTAATCTGATCGACACTCTGTTGATTATTTGCCGAAGTAATAGTTAACAACAATAGCGGGCGCTGTTCATGAGTTACGCCGGTTTCAATAACACTTACCCTATCCGATTTTTGAGCAAGCAACTTCATGTAACTCACTAGCTGGTCGTGGCGAACATGCCAAGTGCCCACCGGGTATCCCAGAACTTCGCTGGGAAGAGGAATGTCAGGATCATAGTTTTGACCTTGGGGTAAGTATTCGAGATCAGTCGATTGAGCATAAATGGAAGAAGATAATAGTGTAATCGCTAAAAACGCTATTAGTCCGGCTAATCTTTGCAAACTTTTTATCATGAGTTTCCTCTTTAATAGTATGAATCAGTTTATTGTTAATTGTCGCTTAAAATACAACAAAAGTATAACTTTGCCGCGCGTTTAGCTGCATATATTATTTTTACAGTAAATTTCCAAAAATGATTAATACTTGAGTGTTTTAGTCGGGTAATATTTGTTATAATCTATAAATAAAGTCGAAAGAGGTGAATATGGTTAATATTTCTGAATCAGCCCAAACACATTTTGGTAAACTGTTAGCACAGCAAGAGAAAGGCACAAACATTAGGGTTTTCGTAATTAATCCAGGCACATCTAAAGCCGAATGTGGTGTGTCCTACTGTCCGCCAGATGCTGTTGAGCTGCAAGATATTCGTTTGAATTTCAATGGCTTCGACGCGGTTGTTGACGAAGAGAGCGCGCCTTTTTTAGAAGAGGCTGAAATTGATTTTGTGACTGATCAAATGGGTTCTCAGTTAACTCTTAAAGCTCCAAACGCCAAAGCACGTAAAATATCAGATGATGCTTCGCTCATAGAACGCATTAATTACATGATTGAGTCTGAGGTTAATCCTCAGCTAGCAAGCCATGGTGGACAAGTATCATTAGTCGAAGTAACTGAAGACGGAGCGGCAATTTTACAATTTGGTGGTGGCTGTAACGGTTGTTCAATGGTAGATGTAACGCTTAAAGACGGTATTGAAAAACAAATGTTAGAGCAATTCAAAGGTGAGATTACGAGCGTAAAAGACGCTACTGCCCATGAGGCTGGCGAGCATTCTTATTATTAAAAGACACTTTTGATACAGGTAAAAGCGAGATATATCTCGCTTTTTTTATATTTTTTGCGTTAGTTACACCTATGTCAAAAAAGGCGATTCACGCTTATAAAGATAAAAGTAGTACCCACCTAGAAGCAAACCCCTCGCACCTAAGAAAAAGAGCATAGCAATCCATAAAGAAATATTGCCAGCGTCTTTGAGCAGCCACCAAACGGGCATAAATCCAAGTAGAGAGCTCAGTATCATACTGTTACGCATCGGCTTTCCTAGGCCCAAACCCACAAATACACCATCAAACAAATAGCACCAATGCGATACCAGCGGTATTAGCACAATGATTATCGAATATTCTGCCATCAATTGAATTACTCCCTCGTGATGCGTCAGTAAGTTAATAATTGGACTGTCCAGAAAGTAGAAAAACAAGGCGTACAACACGGCGAAAAAAGATGACCAGAATATGCCCACAACTACGTGTTGATTGAGCATAGCGGGATCTTTTTTGCTTTTTGACTCACCAATTAATGCTTCAACAGCATTGGCTATACCATCTAAACCCAGTGCTATAAGCGCAAAAAATTGCATGATGATTGCGTTTACCGCTGCCGCTTGCGCGCCATACTGGACTCCCTTCAAGGTAATGAAGGCTAGGGTAAATTGGAGCGCCAAGTTCCTAACAAACATGTGACTGTTAAGTGACAAAATCTCGTTGAGAGCAGACCAAGTGAACCACGCTTTCACATCGGAAAGTTTCAATCTAGACTGTCCAGAAAATGAAAATAGGATGAATTGGTGCTTTTGTAGAAGGTGCTTTTGGATCAAGAACAATGCTGCAATTAACATTGAGTATTCGGCCAACACTGTGGCTGCGGCGACACCTTCTACCCCCAAACCTAAGACATACACGAACAATAAACTGGCAATGATATTTACGATATTAATTGCCAGTTGTAAAATGAGAATGAACTTCGTTTTTTGTTGTCCTATTAACCAGCCTATTAATACCATATTTATAAGCGCTGCTGGAGCGCCCCACACTCGTGCGTAAAAATATGCTTCAACGTTTAGCGCTATTGCTTCATTCGCATCTGCAAAGAACAAGCCTGCGTTAGCAATACTTTTTTGCATAAGTAGCAACAACACTGCAATTATTAGCGCTACCGCGCAACCTTGAATCATCACTTTTACGCTTGCTAAAGGAGGTTTGACGATTGACTGTGCGCTAAGACCAGTAATAGACATCTTCATAAAGCCGCATACCCAGTAGAGTTGCGTGATGATAAGACTACCCACCGCTGCACCTGCCATGATAGATACGTCTTCCATTCTACCTAAAATAGCAGTGTCTACTAATCCCAATAAAGGCGTTGTAATATTCGCAACAATGAGAGGAAAAGCTAAAAGCAACATTCGCCGATGAGACTGTCCAGAAAAAATGATAAACTTATCCTTATTATTTGGTGTATAAATAATCGGCGCAGCGGCATTTGGTGCCTTTAACACCAGTTGGTCCAGTGTAACGTAATTAGCGCAGCAGCGAACTTAACAATAAAAATAAAGGGTAACGAAATGACGGTTTGGAAGACACTAATTTTAAAGACTTTTCCGATAATTTTGATAAAGATTGTTCTTCTATATAACATCAGCGCTGCAGCAAACGCAAAATCACAATCCACCAATAAACCAATAAACAGGCATAGCTTCGTTATTCTCCAATATCATCATGTATCCACAGAAACACCAAACAGTACTAGCGTAACGCCAGAGACATTTGAAAATCACATGGCGTTTCTTGATGAGAATTACTATGTAATTGACCTAGCCGAAGCGATGACTAAGTTAAAAAACAATGAGAAACTACCTGATAGGAGTGTAGTAATCACGTTCGACGATGGTTACACCAACATTTTGGAAAATGCACACCCAATATTAACAAAGTTTGGTTTTCCTTATACCATTTTCATTAACCCAGCAATTATTGATGAGTTTTCATCACAACTTACATGGGCTGAAGTGAAGCAGATGCAGCCTCTTGCCACGTTTGCAAATCATACGCTTGACCACGCCCATCTGTTGACCAAGAATCAGAGCGAAACAACCAAGCAATGGATTGACCGAGTGATGAGTGATATTAACCAGGCTGAAGAGATTCTTAGAGAAAATCTAGGTTATAGCAAAAAATGGCTAGCGTACCCGTTTGGAGAATTTAATACCGCCCTGAAAACTGAATTGCAGACGCAGGGCTATATTGGATTTGGTCAACAATCAGGTGGTGTCACCAGTTTCAGTGACTTTGGCGCACTTCCAAGGTTTCCTGCGGCAGGGAATTATGCAAACCTGGACAGTCTAGAAACTAAATTAAATAGTTTTGCTATGCCTGTGGAATTAATACACCCTACTGATACCGAGTTCAAAGTAGGTGATACGCTTGATAAGCTCAAATTACAGATTGATGATAAGGATGTGAGATTGTCAGCACTGACCTGTTATTTCAAAGGCGGTACACTTGCGCTTGAAATAAATGGAGGTGAGGTAATTGTTCAGGTAAATCACGATCTCAAACCGGGACGAGAAAGAATAAATTGTACCGCGCCAAGTAACGCTTTTGGTGGGCGTTTTTACTGGTATTCATTTCCTATGTATACGCCAACTCTTGAGGGCGTTTTTCTCAATTAAATGGAGGTATTTAGAGTGTAAACTGCATTCTATAAAATGTTTGTTTTGTTAAATTCAGATAATTACTTTGCATCAGTATGAAGCCTAATCCAGTATAAAAACTTACTGCTTCGTCATTCGTGCTCTCTACATCTAATACAAGCTGAGATTTATGCTGGCTTTTAGCTTGTAACATTGCATATGCAACTAACTTTTTACCAATTCCTCGCCCTTTTTGCTTATTCAGTACGGCCAAGTGTCCAATACAAAGTTGATGGTTAAGAGGCGCTTGAAATACGTGAGTGATAATGTCGTTCGCATACACTATATGCGTTATTTGTTCTGGCGTTAAAAATCGGCTAAGACTTTGCACCGTAAATGAATGAAACGAAACCGGAAGTTGATTGTCCCAAAGCGTAATACAGGCAACAACTTGTGTACCATCCACCGCGACTTGATGCCTAGCTGCGCTATATTGCCCATCAACCTGCCCTCCAGCTAACGACATGTAACGAACCGCGTTCTCGGGCCCACTGAAAAGATAAGAAAGTAAAACGGGAGCTGACGATAGTATAAGCCGAGCAAGCGCGTTTGCCTCAGCTTTTTCGCCGGCTCTTAACGTAATCACTTTGAAACATTGAGCGTTATCACTGACTGCCCAATAAAATGGGCACATCTTCAATAATCTGCTGAGTGTCGCTTATTGATAGTTCGCCAGGCACATGCTTCGGTTTGAATCGTCCTACCACATTACCGTCGGGATTAATGACCACAATGGATGCACTGTGGTCAACTAAATAGTTTGGATCATCAGTACTCTCGCTCATAGAGTACATCATACCCATACTCCTTACTAACGGGAAAAGTTGCTCGTGCGGCCCCGTTGTAGCAACAAACTTCGGATTAAAGTAATTCACATATTCGTTCAATCGTTCAACTGTGTCTCGTTTTGGATCAACTGATAAAAACCATACTTGTAGAGGTGTTTCGCCTTCAAACTCGGTTAATTGAGGATAGACTTTATTTAATGCGGCAAGCGTTACAGGGCATATGTCAGGACAAAAAGTATAGCCAACAAATGCTAAGGTCCATTTATCTTTAAGGTCTGCATTGGTAAAGCTCTCACCAGTGTGCTTACTAATACTAAACTCAGATAG